>Ga0315274_10000316_pt1 | contig 75706 bp, 120 predicted proteins | sample YL17G02_20_MG_FD_203700 | JGI IMG/M metagenome (GOLD analysis project Ga0315274, IMG submission 203700) | Sediment microbial communities from Yellowstone Lake, YNP, Wyoming, USA - YL17G02_20 | ecosystem: Environmental > Aquatic > Freshwater > Lake > Sediment | place: USA: Wyoming | collected... | reverse complement strand
ATTTGACCTTGGCCGTCAGCTTCATGGGCTATATCATACTACAGCGCACTATCAATATCTTGAAGAGAAGGAGGTGTGCGTTTCCTCCACCAGCTAAAGCAGGTGGTATCCACGCACGTTCTTATGAAGGCAGCGAGGGTATATAGCCTACTAGGCGTCGCTGCTATTTATAGTGATTGTGACCGACTGGCTCCCACCAGGAGCGGTCGGGGACACCGTCAAATGCAGCACCAAGTCACCAGAGGAGCCTGGGGTGAGGGTCAGTGGCGCGGGTGTTGCAGTGATTGTCCCCACGGAGGCACTTAGGTTATGTGTAATGCCCACATAGGCTGTTTGATCGCCAACATTCTTGACGTACACATGGGTGGTGTTGCTGGCCCCTCTAGGCAAATCTCCTAGTGCTATGCCAGTCAACGGAGTGGTCAGCCCTACGTTCTGGTACAACTCCAGATTATAGGAGGGGGGCACTGTCACCGTAAACGACAATGGGACTTCTGTAGTCCACATGATCGCGGCCATAGCTCCACCGGCAAACGCCAACAACAACAATACTGACATGATTGGAACTAGAAACCTCTTATGTTTGAAAAACCTCAGTCTCGCTCTCCTTCCTTTATTCCTCGCTGCCTTCCTTTTTTAACTCATCGGCGGTGACCATTTGGGCAATGGTCTACCCCAGAACATCCATAGACCTCTGGCCAGCAATTCCTGCCATTGTTCGCGGCACAGTCTGGATCACCGTCCGCTGGAGCGTCTGGTTCGGCGGCCTGCTGCCTCAATGACTGAATTAATGTTGTCGCATCCCGTAAACAGGTTTCTTCGTCAAAAGATGATAATGCCAATTCAAGACAGCCAGGATAGACGGCTTCCATAAACGCTGTCACTGTTTGGGGACTAGCCTTTTTTTTCGATGCTCTCCTCGGCATTCCATTCCTCCACCAGGGCATCCTCTTCCTTCCTTATCTTGGAGGCAACCAAGACAAGCACCGGCACCACCACCACGGTCAAAAAGACACACCCAAAGATCAGCGATGGCCCCAGCCCCCACGCTTTCGAGGTGCCCGTCGCTCCGCCAGCAATGATCGCCAGCCCGACCAAATACCACACCCACAGATGTGTCCGAAAGAAAAACCGTTCACGGGCCACTACCCTGATATCCCTCTCAGTGAACTCCATAACGGCACCTACCTATAAAACCGCTTGGCCAGCAGCCCGATAACCTCGGCCAGTGGCATCATGCGCTGCTCCTGTTTATCGTCCTTTGGATCATCAGAGAACCCATCACAGGCTAGGAGCCAGGTTGGATCGAAGTTGACGGGCCACATGAACCATCCCCTATGTATGCCATGTTCATTCCCAATGACATGGGCCTGAAAGTTGTTGCACCGGCTGTGGGCATCCCCAGGAATATCTCGCCGGTGTACGCACTTGTGGCAATTAGGCTTCTCGTGCTCAGTCAATATCCCCTCCTTATCCTGGCTGGCTTACCTGCACATCCTTCAAGCTAGGTGGAGGGAGAGCCGCTGCAACCCTAGCATTCAGCATACCCACCACTCTGGCCCAGGAAGCCCTGTCGTTGCCCAGGTGCCGCTTGAGCGCAAGGAAGCAGACGCTCAACGCTTGCATTTCTCCGTCTTCAAACAGGTCGGGATAGCAGTCACTCAGGGCTGTACTCCACTGAGGCTTTCCTTCTGGCTGCGCGGGTGCAGGTCTTTCTGGCTCCTTGTGGTCGCAGTCCTTGGACTTTCTATGCAATAGATTCCTAGCCATCATTGTCTGTCCCCCTTTTCTATAAAAATGTTTGTTGCCGATTCCGTTCCGTGGTCAGATCACAGAAGTCCGTGCTCAGGTCTATCCCAATGCTCTGCCGACCGAGCTTCTTGGCTACCCATAGCGTCGTCCCTGTGCCGCAGAATGGGTCGAGCACCACGGGCTTATCGACATCCTTCGTCGCACAGTGACACGTCTTGACCCACTGCGTGAACAGCTCAGTCAGAGCGGAGTCCGGCATCTCCGGCTTCAGCATCTTTCGCTGGTATGGGGCTCCGCACTCAGCACAGCAGCCATACTCACTGGTGCCAGCCTTGATAGGCGTCTCCACCAGGGCTTCGGGGAAGCTGGCATAGTGTGCGCCGACATAGACCGCTGTTGGAAGCGACCACACCGAGCGCCGGTTACGTCCTTCAGTGGAGGGGTAGCGCTTCGTCCGCATCACCCCAGCGTTACTCTCTCCCTGGAGGATACTGCCGGACTCATCATAGGAGCCTGCCCACTTCCGTTCGTCCTTGCCCTGGAACTCCTCGAGCACAGCGATATGGTCGTAGAAATAGTGCTTGGACTTGGCAAGCATGAAGATGTATTCATGGCTGCGAGTACACCGGTCTTCAACACTCTCTGGAAGCGCATTGACCTTGTTGTACACGATATCCGAGCGTAGCCACCAGCCATCCTCCCGTAGTGCGAAGGCAACCGCCCACGGGATCCCGATAAGGTCTTTGGGTTTGATATTCCCCATCTTATTGCTGGTCGGGGGCCTCAACCCTTCAAGCCCATCATAGGCCACCTGGTGGCATTTACTGCCGGTCGTTATCTCGCGCTGGCCGCCGCCCTTTCCACGATTCCCACCGCCATAGTTGCCCCATGATCCAGCATGGCTGTCACCGAGATTGAGCCAGAAAGTACCGTCATCCCTGAGCACCCGCTTGATCTCCCTGCACACCTGCACCAGATGCCGGACATAAAGGCCAGGCTCCGGCTCCAGTCCCAGGACACCCGACCAGGCCCCGCACTTCCCGCAAAACGCGCTATGCACTGGGTTGTCCCGTCCGCAGGAGCCCGCGTTTGTCCACTGCTTCTCCGTGCCTTTATGCCTCTTGTTGTCATTTGACCGCCGGACATAAGGAGCGTCGTCCCACTCATGCTGGCAGTCGGCAGTCGCGTCCCAGATGCTCGGGGGGAGCTTGTAGTCCCGCAGAGCGAAGTATGGAGGAGAAGTCACACAGCAATGCACCGACTTCTCCGGCAGCGCCCGCAGCGCCTCCAGGACATCGGCACAGTAGACAGTCACATGAGTATCTTGGTATACGGATTCCATGAGCCCTCTACTTCTCCGGTTTGAGCATCGCCGTGATGTGTTTCTTGGCTGTCGCCAGCGATCGGAGCGCCGCCACGGCATGAGTCTCGATGAGAGGATCTTCAGCTCGACGCCGCAGCCTGCCCATCTCACCCTCTACACTCTCCAAGGTCTGGATGGCTCGTTTTGCGATCTTATGGTGCTCCTTCAACAGTCCGGCTCCTTTCTTGCTCCTGCTTCCACGAACAGGGCAGCCAAAGAGGTATTCGCAGTTTCGGTTGGGGGGGGCTAAACCATAGGCATACCACTAATCTCTCTTAGGCCCTCTATCTACCTGCCACCTATGGCTCTTTTAAGTTGTTTTGGAAGGGATTCTTCCTTCCTACTGGTCTCCTTTCTGTTGGATTCCCCGTTTGGCTACCCTGCTTCCCAATCCCCACGGTCATAGAAGCTCAGGCTTCTTAGGCTGCTTGGCCTTTTCCTGCGCTGCACGGCGGACTCGCTCTGCCTCAAGGTTGCGGGTGGTCTGTATTCGGTAATCACTGGATTGATTGTGAGCAGTACGGCCCCACCGCTTGTCTGCAAAGCGGCTTGTCACGCGCTCTGGTAAATCCTTGGGAGTCTTATTGGTGGTCATCACTGTCAGTAGACGGCTGTCAAACCGAGCACATAATATCTCCTCCAGCCGGTCAGCTTGACGAGCTGTAGCTTCATCAGGCTTCCAGTCGTCCAGGAGCAAACAAGTATAGCCCTTGGAGCGTTGCAGGAACTCTGCACCACGGTCAGCCTTGACTGCTGCCCAGTAGTCCGTCATAAACTCGCTGCAAGTAACAAAGTAGGCACCAATACCACGCTTCTGGAGCGCGGCGGCCATCGCATGGAGGAGATGGGTCTTCCCATTGCCTGTAGTGCCGTAGATCAGCAAGAAGTAGAACTCCGCCGTGCCGGTCGCCATAGCCTCGGCAAAATCAAAAGAGTCCTCACAGCCCTTGCGCCGCTCGAAGTTCTCGAATAAATGGGCCTTCCCAAACTCCTGCTCCATACGAGCACGTATCTCAAACTTATGGTCATGTTGGTGCTTGAGACAGCCTGGCCCTGGACAGGGCACCGATTTCCCGAACCGTGAGTCATCCGCTGGGATATTGGCAGGGTGGATAAACCCAGACCCATTACACACGCGGCAATCCGGCAGTGCCCTTGGGAACCACATTCCTGCCCACCTTTCTGCCCTCTTGAGGGGCATCTACAATCCCCAATATGTAGTTCTTGATATTCTCGCAGGTCAGCCGCGCCATGCGAGCTGACCGACAATCCACAGAATCACCCTGTGGAGGGAATACATCGGCAGGATACCACGAGGCCACTTCATCACAGATTGCACATGCACGCCGCCGCTCAGACTCAATAGCTGTAGCTACCCACTGGATGGCTCTAGGGCGGTTAATCATGGGGGGCTGCCCTGCCTTTCTTGCTTGGCCCTGGCGACCATTTGATCTACCAACTGCTTCTCTTCAGGGCTTGTGCCCACGCTTTCTTCATGGTAGCGCTCTGCCGCCTTCTCCCTCTCGGCCCTGTGCTCGGCTATCCAAGCATCTATGGACTCCTGGCTACATCCTTGCTCCCGCATCCGATCCACCTGACATTCCTCCACGCTGGGGTATTCATTGGGCTTGGGGATGCCGCGAGTCACACCAGTCGGGCCAACCAGGGGGCCTCCTGGCCGTGACAGGTCTCGATGGGCCTTATCCATCCAGTTCATCAGCGCGAGCCCAGGGTTCTTCAACTGCCTGGTGCCCTGGAGCCAATAGAGCCGGAACTTCTCCAGTTCATGATCCCACTGCTTCTGCGGGATATCGCTATACTGGGGCCGCAGCTCCTTAATTGCCGCAGTCAATCGTTCTTCTATAGGTAGGGTTGAGGGCTTTGGTTTGCGTCGAGTTACAGGCTGTTCCGGCTGTTTCGCAGAAGCGCTATCTGTTTCCACTGGGGAGCACTGGGGAGCACTGGGGAGCACTGGAGAAGCGAGATCGCAGCTTAGGACAAGAGAGATAGCATGTGTGATCTCAGGAGGTGGAGCGGGTGTTTTGCGCTGCGTGGTATGTCGGATTCGCTGTTCTTTCTTCCAGTTCACCATAATCGCGTATTCTCTCCCATCCTGCTTCCAGCGAAGCATAACCCTGGCCTTCTCCAGCTCATCCTGCCATCGGCACACATCCTCGAGAGACACCGATCCGAGCAAAAGTGGATAGATACGGGGGTAAACAACAACCGGCGTACATTCAAAGCATCCGTGGTCGTCCGGCAGGGGCAGGATGCGATAGAAGTGTCGCTCGGCCAAGGGCGACAGGCTATTGAGATTTGGCGATGTCCAGATGCTCTCCTTGATTATCCGATTGGGCATCTTTCTCTCCTGCTCTCTTTCGTTTCGGAAGATTCCAATACGGATTCTTGCAACGTGGGCACACGGTAACATCCTCTTTGTTCGGCACCCACACATGCCCACAGCGGAGGCAATGCAGCTTTGTTATCACGATTCGGCGGTGGCGCATTATTTCCCTCCCCTCAAGTCCTGTGCTATTATATGGGCTGCAAGGAATTACTGTCAACAGGAGGGGATATGGCACAAATCCACGAAGCTATGGTGAAGATCATGCGGGGATTGACGGCTATTGAGAAGACCAGTGAGAGTGACACGGTGCATTATAAATTCAGGGGCATAGACGACGTGTACAACGCGCTGCACCCGCTCCTGGCCGAAAATGGTGTGTTTACTATCCCCCAGGTTCTCGAGGAGCGATCAGAGGAGCGCACAACCAGGGGTGGCGGAGCGCTGATCTACCGCATCCTCCGTATCAAGTACATCTTTTACGCGGAAGACGGCTCCAGCGTTGAAGCCATTGTCATAGGAGAAGGCATGGACTCCGGTGACAAGGCTTCCAACAAGGGCATGGCAGTGGGACATAAATACACACTCCTCCAGGCTTTCGCTATCCCCACAGAGGAAGGGGGCATGATCGACCCCGATAAACACGAGCACCAGGTGCAGGCTAGAGCACAGGCCAAGGCCAAGGCCACCGCCCGCGCTCGGTCATCAATCCAGGTCGAGGACAAAAGGCCCGTCGCCGAACGATGGCAAGATGCTCGAAAGAGGCACGCTGCCAAAAAGGCCGGACAAACTCTACCCACAGGAGCCGAGACCCCTGCTGCGCCAGAAGCCCAGGCGACAGCGCGACCAGCAACCCCACCGACACCGGTCTTTACCGCCGAGGAGAGGAAGCTGATCGAGAAGGAAATCACTGATGTGTGGGTTGATCTCGGATGGGACAAGGACAACTGGGCCGGAGGCAGCATGAGCCTGTCCAGCTACAGCTTTGGCAAGACCGCGCTCACCATCAGACAGATACCAGAAGAGAAGCTCCTGGGGTATCGAGACTACTGCCGCTGCCTGCTCCTCATCAGACACCTGTGGGTTGACTTACATTGGAGCGAGAATAGTTGGGAGCACGCCAGAGCTGATATGAAGGACTTCCCCTTCGGGACACCTAAGCCGCTCATATTCCTGGGGCAGATTCCAGTCGAAAAGGTTCCAGACTACACCCAGCATCTCAAGGAGATGATCGCACAGCGGGAACAGGATAGCAGCACAAGAGAGAAGGAGGCATGATGGCACGTCGCAAAGGGATACCGGCCCAAAATATCCGGCAATACACCTTTAAGCAAATGGATGCGGCCATATTCAAGCCAGGAGAACCCCTGCATGACTGCCTGGTCTTGCATCTGACCCAACAGGGGCTCTTGAGCCTAATGAACTCAGCAGCCTTACAAGCCATCACTACCACAACCTTGTCCCCCAACCCATCGGAATATATTGAGGTGCGCATCTACGGGAAGATCGTCGGCTAGGGAGAAAGGCATGAGCAACCTTAAAGTCAAGGACGGGGAGATACAGGCCCAGCACAAGGATGTGATCGCTGCCGCAGTGAAGCTGCTGGATATCAACCACTATGACTGGTACTACGGCTCCCCTCAGACACACGGCAAGCCCACCACAAAAAGCGAGAGCGTCAGTGATCTTGTCGTGTGTCTGCCTCTAGGCCACTACCTCTACGCCGAGTGCAAGGTGGGCAACGACTGTCTTACTCCTAGACAGACCGCATTCAAGCTCAAGATCGAGAAGCATGGCGGGTGGTACATCACCTTTTCCACCGCCGAGGAGCTGCTGCCCCAGGTCAAGAAATTCCTGGGAGTCGTCCAGTACACCCACAAGGCCCACACTCACAATAAGCCAATCCACGCCTAGAAACAAAAGGGCTCCCAGGAGAACTCGCCCCTGAGAGCCCTACTTCTGTCCGGTTGTGCTCTTACGTCGTCTGGCGTGACCAGCGCTCCAGCTTCCACAACCCAAAGACCAGGCCCACAAAGCCCAGCGTCCATACCCCCATAGGAGCATTCAACGCCGCCAGCAGCGTGGGCACCCCGATAATGAGGCCAACGCCGATTATCCACTTCTTGGTGCTTTTCTTCATATCTGTCCTCCTCTCACCTGTAGCATAGGGCCGCAATGTAAACAGGGCGGTCAACATATTGTGAACAGCAGGCAAATTAAGGGCAAAAAGCCGTTAATGCAGATGCGCTCTGTAAGAGAGCAGGTACGATATCGGGAAGACCGCGCCGACGGCCACCACGGAGCTGATAAAGGCGTCCAGGCCCACTTGGTGGAGGCCCCAGGCCAGAACGATGTTCAAGGCCACAACCAGGGCGCGGATAACGATTTCGGCGACTAGGATCCTGCGGTGGAATACCCAGGACTGCATCCCGACCCACCAGGCACTCGAGGCCGTGGCCCCCAGGATGTTCGCCGGAACGATCCCAACCGGCAGCCACAGCCAGACGAAACCCAGGCCGATGGGGACAGAGAGGCCAGTGACGATGACAAAACGGAGTAATGTCTTTATAGCTTACCCTTGGACTTCAATAGGACTGCGGCCCACGGAGACCATGTTACCTGACCATCGTAGTAAGGCATTCCTGGTCTCCAGCCCCCTGGCTCCAGCAGATCGTCAACATGCAAATCCACGTCCAGCTCCGGCCAGCGCACAATCTCAGGAGAGAGACGAGTCACGTTATAAAGCTCCTCTGCCGCTGCATTGCGAAACCACTGATGCTTGGCAAAGGACAGGTAGTGCCTATGGCCATCGACATTGAGCCACAGGCCGCGCTGTGTGATTCTCTCCACCCTAGTGATACTCATGCCATGTCTCGATAAGCTGGTCTTTACGCTCATCCACCACCGTCCATAGTTGTAATAGATCGCGTTTGGATAGCCCTGTGGTTTTGCTTAGACTCACCGTCGGCTCCAGCCAAAACTTCGCAGACCCGCCATGCCCATACACGTGAATATGTGCTCGCCGTTCTTTTTCGGGCCTGACGTAGAACTGAAAGCCATGCCATTTGAATACAATCGGTGACATCGAGTTTTATTATACCACGCCCAAACAAAAACGCCCCCGTTATCCGGCTTCCATGCCTCGGGGGCGTTTCAGCAAGAGGGAACTGGTAGGAACCCTCTTATGCCGCTGCTGAGTGCTTCGCTTCGTTGATCTCCCTGATGCGTTGAAGTATCTGCTCCTTGCCGCGCCGATCTATGACCTCATTCTGGACTATCTGTATGGCACCTGCCAGAGTGCCAGCGCTGTAACTCCCAGGCCAGGAAGGTGGCATGATTGATACGCCGGTAGACGCTTCAATAATATCCCACTTCGCATAACTGGGAGCATTCTTGTGCCTTATGCCAACGCAAGGGATGCCATCAATCTCGATCTCGTGCCCTTTCATCTCCCGCGTCACTGTCTCGAACCTGTGGGTCTGCTCGTTGTACTCATCCACTGGTATCCTATAGGTTTTCATCTTACCGGCCTCTTCGCGGTCTTCTTGGGTGCCTTTTTCTGTACCATCTCAATACCTCCTGCGGCGTCTTCCGTGTTCGCTCAAACTTCAGGGCTACCCTGTGGGCTTCCGGCCTTGGAAGATGGCCGTACCGCACCAAGTGCTCCTCAATAAGCTCGTGCTCAATTGTATGGGCCTTCACCGCGCCATGCTCGCCACTCCACAAGACCACTTCCCCGTAGGGCAGCTTCCCAGGAATATGCAATTGCCGACGCGCCGGTTCATTCATCCCAACATAGCCACCCTTGATCTTCTGCGGCACCGTGGCTATCTTGATCTGCCGACGACCAACATTCCGCTTGCCCACAATCTTGGGGCTGGCCATACCGCCATGCACTGTCGCAATTACCGGATGCTTCATGCTTGCCCCCTCTGCCTAAGACACCTCTCCTACTTCTTCGGTTGAATAAGCCTGCTGTCAAATGTGACCAGCCAGCCTTTTGGGGTCTTGATCCCGCGCAGGAACTCGCGGCTTGAGTTGAAGACAAGCACTGTTCCAGCGTTGTAGTCACGCTTGACCGTGAGCCCCCTACAACCCTTCCTGATCTGCCGGAGCACGTTATTCAGGGTATCGCCACTCCACATCTTGGTCTGCCGGTGTGATATTGGTTCTCTCATGCTTCCCCCTTTTCAACTACACCCCTATTCAGCCCACGTCCAGCTCAAAGTGCTTTACTATTTCCTTATGTATGGGGTGAGCCGTCTGCGTGCGAAAGCCATTCACAAGGAAGGCCGCTTCCCCGTCGATAATCACCACGTCGTAGAGCTTGTTTTGGCTTTCATAACTGTACCTGGGGACTGACTCCACAGGGCCATTGACGAACCTGCGGAAATTCACTGTCCCCTTTAAGAAGTTCTTGGCATTAATCAACATAACCGGCCTCCTCTCACTACTCCTTAGACCACCTCTCCATAGGGCAGTCGCTTTCTTTCCTCCTAATCAGATCGGCCTCCTCGGTCACATCGTAGACTATATATCGGCGCTGACCCACCTCGAGGATCACCACTGGCAGGCCGCGCCATTTGTACACTTGCACTGTTGGGCTGTAGCGATATGGCTCCCGCAGCTTCTCCAGGCGGGGCAGATACCCTATTGGGCGAGAAGGGAGCCCCGTCAGAAACCGCGCATATCCCACATGACTCGTGATGGTCTTGATTTTCTCCATGTCTGGCCTCCCCTTTATTCTCCTAGTATCCCTGCCCCGAAGCCGTAATCCACCGACGGGAAGTATGGCAGGATCCCCTTGTAGCCCTTGCATTCTGGGCACCACCAAGTCTTCACGAAGTCCTTCTGGCAGAATGTGCAAATGTACCGAGGATGCCGCACCCACCTGTCCCAGTCCTTCTTGGTCAGATGCCCAAAGAGGTCTTGACACGTAGTAGCCTGCTCATAGGTTTCCCTCATGGCTTTGGCATTCGGCTTGTCTGGCTTGTGCTTCCTGATGATCCGTTTCACCCTTCCCCCTAGCTAGATGACGACTTCGTTCCCTTTGGAATCCAAAAAGGTATTCGATGCGTTCCCTGCCTCTACGATCTCGTGACCGTCAATTGTCATGCCTATATACGGCCACCCGCTTTCTACCAGCCGGTGCGCGAGAACCAGTGTCACAGGAGCGCTCAATTTCACCCTCTCCACTGTGTCGTCCACATGGACTAGCTCCACCACATGCTTTCGCTTCAATCCCCTGCCGCTATAAGGTCTCTTGACCATAATCCCTCCTTATCGTCTAACGCCGTCTCACACTCCTCGCCAGTGGGCCTTGTCCCGCTTCCGTTGTTCTTTGACCCAGTACAGGCTCTCGTGGGGGATTCGCTTCATTGGCCTGGGATTGTAGCCTATTGACTTCATCTCTGCCAAGAGATCCTTCACATCCTGCTCCGTGCCTTTGACTGGCTTGGTGATCCACATGATGTCAGGGAAGGATGCCTCCCCATGCTGGCCGATAGTCTCGTATGCCACGACATGCCCATAGTTGGCGGGGGCATCCGGCATCAGGGCAATTAACCCCTGGTCTTCGTCCTGCGCCTTGTTCCAGCGCCGTATAACTATCCTGTCCCCAGTAGGCTTCCCAGCGCCGTACATCTCCACCGGAAACTGGTGATGCCATCGCTTTATAGATTTCTTGTCCTTCATGGCTGTCCCCTCCAAACTGTATTTTAACCGCTTCCCACCTCTCCTTCGGGCCAACGTCTTAATGCCGAGCGCAGGTATAATGTCTAGGGCATCTTGAAACTACCCAGCGATGTCCGGGCCTGGGAGAACTTCTTGCGCTTCTTACGGGCCTGCGCCGCAGTCCGCCTTACGTTTCTAGGTCTCTTGTCTGACGGAGGCCAGATATCGGCAGGCATTGCACCAGCCAATTGGCCTTCTTCTACGGCCCATTCTAAGAGTTGTTCCTGGGAAGCCACCGTATCATTCGCTTCAGACTCCATTCTGATCCCACTGTCAGCATAGTATCCGTGGTCATTCACGTATTTATATGCGGCCACTTCCTGTGCAGTCATGTCCCTTACACGCCCCCAACCACCCCTGTCTAGGAGTTTAACGGCCAATATTTGGAATGCCCAGCTTAACGCTTCTTCCTTGGTCCACCCCGAAGCCTGTAGCCAACCCCCCTCCGATTTCAATTCATTCCCTTTATCATCAACGATTTTATACTCTGTCACTGCTGTCTCTTCATCGTCACCGAATATCCCTGCTCGGGACTTTGTGTCTTCTACTATTTTGTATCCTGGGGGCAACTTCCATTTATCAGACGCCTCTTTTCTCTCCTTATCAGTCGCTTCTTTCCATTGTCCATCCGCTAGTAGCGCCCATCTCGATGGCTGGAACTCATTCCAATAGAATGTGCCTTTATCATCCGAAGCTGGAAGTCCTCCTGGATCTTTACCTTCAGCAATACTGTATGCAGGATTTATCACTCGACCGAAGTCAAATACATTGCGTTCCTCAAAGAGGAGCTTACTGCCATCAGATAACGTGAGAGTATGCTGTATCAGTTTTGTTTTGCCACCCTCGTCTTTGATGTCCTTCACTTTCTGGTCATGGTGAATTACTCTGATGGGTGTTCCTTTGCTATCCGCCATATAAGCCACCTCTCCTTCGGGCCAACGTCTTAATGCCGAGCGCAGGTATAATGTCTAGGGCATCTTGAAACTACCCAGCGATGTCCGGGCCTGGGAGAACTTCTTGCGCTTCTTACGGGCCTGCGCCGCAGTCCGCCTTACGTTTCTAGGTCTCTTGTCTGACGGAGGCCAGATATCGGCAGGCATTGCACCAGCCAATTGGCCTTCTTCTACGGCCCATTCTAAGAGTTGTTCCTGGGAAGCCACCGTATCATTCGCTTCAGACTCCATTCTGATCCCACTGTCAGCATAGTATCCGTGGTCATTCACGTATTTATATGCGGCCACTTCCTGTGCAGTCATGTCCCTTACACGCCCCCAACCACCCCTGTCTAGGAGTTTAACGGCCAATATTTGGAATGCCCAGCTTAACGCTTCTTCCTTGGTCCACCCCGAAGCCTGTAGCCAACCCCCCTCCGATTTCAATTCATTCCCTTTATCATCAACGATTTTATACTCTGTCACTGCTGTCTCTTCATCGTCACCGAATATCCCTGCTCGGGACTTTGTGTCTTCTACTATTTTGTATCCTGGGGGCAACTTCCATTTATCAGACGCCTCTTTTCTCTCCTTATCAGTCGCTTCTTTCCATTGTCCATCCGCTAGTAGCGCCCATCTCGATGGCTGGAACTCATTCCAATAGAATGTGCCTTTATCATCCGAAGCTGGAAGTCCTCCTGGATCTTTACCTTCAGCAATACTGTATGCAGGATTTATCACTCGACCGAAGTCAAATACATTGCGTTCCTCAAAGAGGAGCTTACTGCCATCAGATAACGTGAGAGTATGCTGTATCAGTTTTGTTTTGCCACCCTCGTCTTTGATGTCCTTCACTTTCTGGTCATGGTGAATTACTCTGATGGGTGTTCCTTTGCTATCCGCCATATAAGCCACCTCTCCTTCGGGCCAACGTCTTAATGCCGAGCGCAGGTATATAGAATCTGGAGATTCCTTTGTTTTTTCATATCGCTCCTTGAGACTTCGGTGCGACTAGATGGTCACGGAAACCAGCTCGCCAGCCTAATTGGAAATCAACCATCTCGGGGGGATTCAACTCACAGAGATTCAGAGGTCGTTGGTTTATGGGGGTTCTCCAGTACCAGTTGCACCAGAAATTCCAGCCTTGCATTGAGTAGATCATCAGGGGGGTCTTTCCAGGGTAAAAGTGCCCGTAAGCAGCATAGGTGGAGCCGATATCGTAGCCTAGCTGATAGATGTCGCTACGCTCAGACAACGGCGGAGCACGCCGTCGCGGGGGAGCTTTGTGCTTTGCTTTTGCCATGTCCTCACCTTATAGGGTTGCTCGGTATTTGGTATTCAATCAGCTCATCGCTATAATGAAACACTAGGTTGCGCCAGAGCCAACAGTATGCTTCGTATTCGGCCTGGGATATCCGACCCTCATGAAGCCACTCCTGCGCTTCGCTGAGTTTCGTGCCCCTGTGCTTCTGATAGACGCTCTCCATCACTTTGGCTACATCGTCCTCGCCAATAGAGGCCACATAGGCTTGCACCTTCGCCACAGTCATCTGTCGGGCCAGCTTCTTTTCTTCTCCAGCTTTAAGCGCACGCGCCTCTTTGTGCGACAACCCCGACCAGTAGCCCGTCAACCCCCGCTCAGGGTCTTCAATAGATACACTCCATCGGTTATCGCGCTTTCCAGAACGCGGGAGCCAGGCTTCTTTCTTTAGCGTGACCTTGCTCATGGCACACCTCTCAATCAATACGCATTACAAAGCTACGCTTTTTGCATTTGGGGCAGATAACAACGGGGGTGATTCTTTGTCCGCTGCGGAAGTATTGCCGCTTATGAAGTTTCTTGTGACCACACTTGTTGCACTTGCGATATATGGTCATGGCATCCTCCCTAGTAACTACATCTGCGATATAGGGTCATGGCCTCTTTCAGGATAGTGTAGTAGTGCTTGTTCTCTTTCAGGTGCACCAGCGCGATCCGGCCCCACATCAACGGGTCATCCCCCACCACGTTACTGTGCTCCTCCTCCTCCTGGAGCCCCAGCCGGAACTCCTCGATATCCACACGACGCCAGTTCACCTTGAGCTTGTTGCCGATAACCTTGGCCTGTCTGCGCGTTATGGCTTTCAGCATATACTACTCCATCCAATCATATGAACAGTGGTAATATCATACTACATCGCGCAAGTCCCGACAAGACATGGAAAAGGGGCGCTGAAACTATGTCCAACGCCCCCCACTGCCTGTCCCTTGCCCTTATTGCTGCTGGTCGTGTGCTCCTGGCTTCCCCTTTGCCTCCAGTGTGTATGTCCACATCAGAACCAAGAGCGCGGCTATGATACCTAGAACAATCATCGTGCCAGTGGCATCCAGGCGGATCAACCCAAGCTGCCCAATAACGCCACCGACCAACCCCCCTGTTATCAGCGCCCAAAAATTCAACTTCATCGCTCTCACCCCCTTAGCTCCAGCATAGGAGATGAGAGTCAAAATCATAGGAAAAAGTGCGTGCCTTTTCCGTGAATTACTTGCGCTTCTCTGTCAGTTTGCATTCGCATCGCAGACAGCGGGGGTAGTTCGCGGGAGCCTCCCTGAGATTTGGCCCAGGCCCGTGCATATGGCATATCAAACTACCGTTTTCCACCACATGCGCTAGACTGCTGGTTCCTGGGGTGCTCTCTTTATCCCATATCATCCATCTATGCTTTCGCATTGATCCTCCAGTCTCCGAGCTATATCTAAGGCATCTATAGTGTGGTTCTGCTGCTTAATGGCTACCGCGAGATACTTCTTGATCGCGGGGTCTTGCTCCTGCAACTGCCGCCCCATAATCTCTATACGCAGCGCCATCGCCCGACGTACCATCTCTACCAGACATGCCTGCTCCATTTTACTTGCCACCCTCTTTCTCCGGCTCCTCCCCTGCATTCGGAAGACCTTCCTGCCACTCCATCGCTTCCTTGTCCGTGTGGATTACGCCGTCTCCCTGCGTCTGCTCCGGCTTTTCCCCCCTGGCATCCCACCTGATGGTCTGGTAGTAGCCTTCCTTAATCAGCTTATTCACCGCCGCCATGTGCTCCGCGTCTGCCTGACGGACATGATGCAGGTCGCCAGCTTTCTCGCAGTGCTCCACCAGTTCCTCGAATCCCCGCTCATGGAACCCTACCCCCTCCATCACTACGCCGACAATGATCTCGGCCCCGCAGACCGGACAGGCCCACAGGTCTCCCCGCCAATAGTGCAGGGGTCTGTCGGCCTCGTCCACGTCCACAAAGGATTCCCCGTTCCTCTTGCAGAACATGCTTACGTTGCACTTGGCACACACTGGTTCATGCAGCATCTTTGTTCTCCTCCAGCTCGATCCCACATTCCTGGGCTGCTGTTTCTCCCTGTGCCCTTGAGGGATACAAGTCAACCTGCCACCCGTCAGAACGTATCTTCATCGGCAAGTCCTTTTCTGTCATCAGCAAGAACATCTCGCGGGGCGTCGCCGTGGTAACCACCAAGGCAACCCGCCGACCGCTTGTTGCTACCAGCCGTCCTTTCATTATTTGCCTCCCCTCTCGCCCTGGCCCTCCAGCACCGCTATGGAATCCTGCGACTGCTGCGCGATTTCGTCGCGCTTTGACAGCAACAGGACGTACCAATCATCAATACTGTCCGGTATCACGTCAGATATCTTGGCCCACTCATTCAACTCAGGGAACTGCTCATAAAGCAGCTCCATCCGCGCCGCTAGCTCGGCCAAGTCGCCGATCAGGAACGTGAGGCGCTGTAGCGCCAAAACCTTTCGGGTCTTTTCATCATGCTTCATGCAAAATGCGCGTAGATACTCCCCGCTTCAGCAGGGAGAGGAAACGCGCCCCTCCTTTCTGGTAAAATAGTATCTAAGGTCAAGGCACTCGCCTATGGCGAGGTTAACGGCTTCGCACCTTAACAACTGAGTGTATAGGGTTGCAGACTGGAACCGTCGTCTGTGTAAAACTCTCAACGTCAGAAACCTCCGTTTCTGCAAATTCGCGTACAGGGTTCGACCTTGTACGGGCCGCTGTCAACCGGCCTAACGTCTCGCGCCCCGATCCTAGTCGGGGAGTGGCAGGGACAAGCCGCCTGCTTTAGCTGGCGGTGGTTGACCTTCGATCGCCGTCCTTTCTAACTCTCCCTCAATTGAACCCAAGAATGAACTCGCGCATCTTCTCAGGCGTAGAGAGCTGTCCGCCTACTAGCAACATCGCGCCCAATTGGATAGCAGCATGGTTTCTTGTTTCAGGATGCTTGGCCAGATCAGAGACCATAGAGCTATAGGCTTGAGCCACATTGCCTGATTCTATATAGCCCAGCGCACGATCCTTGCACCACTGTAAATGTTCGGCCCTAGTCATCTTTTTCCGTCCCCCTTTCCTGGCATATTTTCTGGCATATTTGCCAGCCTAAAGTTCGCTTTCATCCACCGGCTCATAAGCATCGTCAGGAATGGCAAAGGGCTTCTCTCCCCGCTGGACACGGATTTCGTTGGCTTTGTCCATGCACGTCCGGCAGACCGGCTGACGCACCCCATTCTTGTCCCTGATGCTCGGAACTCTGTTGGGGTTGAACCCAAAGATTTTCCCACACGACCAGCAATGCCCTGTGCAAATCGCCCAGCCCATCTATTAGCCCCTCTCCCACTGATCGAAGAACTCAGGTTCATCCAGGGCCAGCATCTTGAGCCTTGCCCCCAGTACGGCCACCGCCAAGTGATACTCAGGCGTCAGGTGGTCATGAACATCGTTGTGCGCGAACTCATGGATCAACAGAGCGTCAACCGCTTCAGAGACTTTTCCATCGAACCAATCCTGGCTCAACTTGTCCCAAAAGAGGGTCAACTTGGGGCCTACCCCAATGGTCACGCCTAGTGCGCCACATGACCGAAACGTCGCCGCGAACGTGCCGCCCTCACCAATGACGACCTCGAGATTACCGCCACAGAGCTTGCCAAAGAGTTGCCTGGCGTAATCAGCCATCTCGCGCTGCGCCGTCGTCCACTTCGGCTCTGGCATCGTTGCTGTAGGTGGAGGAGCTTTCGATGGGAGCACTTGACCAGCGGGGAGGATAGCCCCTGCTTTGGTGGCGTTGGCCCACTCTCCAGGAGTCAGAGAGCGCCCATAGACCACGGTGTATCCCTGGTTGATCGCATTCTTGTTGGCTTCGATGTCAGAGGGGTCAAAGGCTACCCGATTCTTGCCAAAGCGTTTGTCCAGCACCGCTGTGACCGCTTCCGCTGTGGCCCTGGTGTCCCCTGCCGCTTGCCTCACCCACTCCGTTTGTGCGTCGTCGTCGGACAAGAATGTGTGAGCTTCATTCAGAGTGGCCACACGAAGTTGCGATAGGTAGGCCGGAGGAATGTTCTCGCGGTCTTGCGTCAGGGGCACTTTCTGCATGACGTTGTAGCTCCACCTGTCGCCGACCTTGACAATAGGTATGCCCATCTCGTAGACATAGCCCCCGCCCTCAAAGGGCACTCCGTACAGCTCCACTTTAGCCTTGCGGGTTGTGCGCCGGAGCACGCCGTCGCCTTCATCGACAACAGTGGGTAGCACCGCCTCAAAGCTATGGATTTGCATGGGGATCATCAGTGGATCGCCGTTGTACTTGGTCACGATGTGCTGCGGAGGAATCAACAGGCGAATCGCAGCGTCTATTTCCCGCACATCCTCTGCCGACAACCGAATGTACAGGGTGACCTTGGTGCCCCGCTCACGCTTCTCCGGCCACTCATGGCGATTGTCGCCAGCAAACTCCACTGTGCCAACAGTCGTCTCAATCTTGGCTGAGTCACAGAGCGCGAGAACCAGCTTCTCTCCCACATTGAAGCGGCCCCGCTGCTCAGGATCACCACGCTTGCGGCACGGAGCATAAAGAGTAAACGCATGGCTCAGGTCATAGAAGCCCTCCACGTCATTGTCCTCGACCTCTAGCTTCCACAGGCCGCGCTTGATCTTGGCCAGCCTCACCTTTACCTCAGTAGTGTCTTTCTGGTCCCAGGCATTCTGGATCAGCTCCAGCACCAGAAACCCTTTATCTCGACCCGCCATCAGATTGGCGAGCCCGTCCTTTGAAACTTCAAACCAACTACTCTTAGTCATCTACTTCCTTGCTCCTCTGCGGTGAGCAATCTCCCGCGCCGCCTCGATTCTAGCGTCGCACAGCGGTGGGAGCCGCAGCGTGTACCTTTGCAGTTGCTCAATAGTCATCTCAGTTATGTTCTTCATGCTCATCTTGATACCCCCTTTCTACTGTTTGTCCTCTAGTCGTCGCGCTATTTCATCGCACTCGTGGCACGCTCGTAACCCCCCTGGTACTGCATCGTACTCATTCTGCACTCTTCGAGTCTCTTCCCATTGGCTTGTCGTGTATATCTTGTTGTCACGGAGATGCTTCCGTTGCTTCTTGGTTAAGAGCTTCCATCCCTTTATCATCTGTATCCCCCTTGTTCCTTTATTCTCTCCCCGTCTTGGCCAGCAGCCTCAGATGGAATCTCTTTCACCACGTCCCGCAGTGGGGCTGGCAACGGCATCCAGGCAATGACCTTAACATGGAACTCCCTATCGCCTATATGCCAGTCTGGCTCCGGCGTGTACTCAGGCAGGGTCTTATCTGTGCAGCCCCACCAATACGCAATAAACACCCTGTGCCCATCCGTGGCCAGCACCCTGTCCCACATCTCCGGCATTCGCTCTGTTACTCTGGTCCAATCCATCTTTCTCCGCTTGTGGTTCATTGCTTTCCTCCTCTCTTAGAATCCCAAATTGATGTGTTGGAGCCAGACCCAGACAAGAAAACCACCAACCAACCCGATAGCTAGGCCGATTGCTGCCAACACAAAGAGTTCGACCCCTTTCTTAGCTATACGTATTCCCTGATGTGCCAATCGTTTCTCCTCGCGTTCCATATCGTGTGTGATATAGTGGTATTATAGCAGCTAGGCGTGACAATACCAGTAGCAAGGGAGGGTAAGCCGGTGAAATTATCGTGGACTTATGAGGAATTTATGGTGAACGCGAGTGGAAAACCGGCGAACAGTGTTTACGGATGGTATTTGGTCACAGAGATGACGTGGCCGCCACGCACCTTGGCCGCTGCCTGCTCAGGCGTCCTGGCCGTGGCGATATAGGTCTTCGAGCACTGGGCATGCCCTGACTTCTTGAACTTGACTACAAAGCGTATGCGTTTGCCCATAGGCTGCTACCACTTGTCGGGGTCGATGTCAAAGACCCCGCCGCCCTTTGGAGGCTTCTTAGAACCTTTCTTGACCCGCTTCCCTGCCTTGTTTTGAGGCTTAGGGGTGCCGAACAGCATCTCAGCCCACCCAGGCTTCTTCTTGCCCTTTTTTGACGTTTTTGCGGGGGCCTTCTTCCCCGCGTGCTTTGGATCAGACCAGTCCATGAACTTGCCCCACTGCTGGCCGACAAACTTGCTTGCATTCTTCGCCCCTTCGCGCACCTGCTTGGCCTCTGGAGCAAATCGCTTGGCCGCCTTGGGGTCATCGGCCTTGGGCACGTCTTCCCACGGATCAACTCGAGGTCTTGGGACAATCTTATTGGCCATAGCACTCCTTTCGTCTAGGGCCACCGGAAGACACGCCGCCGCCTGGGTGCTTCTTTCGGCCTCGCTATCAACGCCTTGACCTGCCGATCGAGTCCACTGATCTCCCGCCAGGTCTTGTGAATGTTCTGTCCGCTACTTCCTCGCTTCATATTCATCCAAAAGCGACCTGACCCACTGCATGTGGGGATCGCTCTCATCTTTCAGCGTTCCGGCTTGCTTTCGCTCTTCCAGTGCGTACCGAAAGGCCCAAACACAGGTCTTCAGGGCCTCCTCTGCTTTGTCCATCGCACTGTCTGCTGCAAACTCTTCACCGTCGGCCAGCACCACAAGCGCATCGGATATTCCCCTGGCCAGCATCCCCCAGGCCCACCGGCCATTGGACTGCTGGGTCACTGTCAGGATCAGCGGCCCCCTGGCCAGCTCATAACCCCCTTTTGCGCTCCCCCACACAAACGCGTTGCTCATGTAACATCCAAAGCCAGACGCCGATGGCGAAGAAGATTCGCACCTGCCGTCAGGAATTGCATGAAGAAGGGCAGCGGATCATGCCGCGACCAGTCCTCGAGATTCCCCTGTGGCCAGTGATGCGACGCCAGACATCCGGCGACATAACTTGTCACAACCCCAGTTCTCCACTCAAGAACCCGTCGGCAGTCACCAGTAGTTATTATGTCCCACATCAGCCTGGGGAAGTCAACCCCCGCATCTATCGACAGTTGCAGGCTTCCCCAGAGCCGTGGATTCACTTCAAGCACAGCGTCTCCCTTGAACTCCACCATGCAAGCCCCAACACTCCACCCCAGTCCCTTCATCAGGGCTTCTGCCCTCTCCTCATGGATGGGCGACCGAATGGATTCGCGCACCACGCTCCAGCCTCCATTACTAGTGTACTCACTGAGCCGCTGCCAGCAACACTTGGCCATCACTTCGCCGTCCAGGAACAACAAGCCCACTCCAATCCCTGGTCCCGAAACACGCCGCTGATACAGGCAGTTCGTCACATACTGCCGACCTCGAGACCCGCGCCCGTTTACTGGCTTCAGCACGGCGTCATATATGAAGTGCGTCTCCGGCGCTGGGATCCCAAGCTCTTTGCACCTGACAGCTACCTGCGCCTTATCTCCGGCCTTCCTGAGAGTATAGGTATCAGGCAGGATTTCCTTCAGCATTCCAGCTTCTCGCAGCACCCATGCCTCCTCAAAGGTTGGGAACACGAAGCACCTGTCGGACAACTGCCTCTTGGCCCAGTTGATGAACTCCATCCTAGTAGTAGGGTAGCGCCTGAAGCCCTTGGCATATCGGCTGACCCGACACATAGCGAGCCTCAAAGAGTCCGCCATATAGCAGTCAACGTCTGCCGCCAGCGATTTCAGCACGGCGTAGGCGATCCTATTACGGGCGTAGGGGACGACCAGCTTTGGCTTCACGGGGCTGCTCCATATCCTTAATGTCCTGCGGCCTGGCTTTGTGTTTCCCGTTCCGTTTGGCTTTCTTCATGCCTTCCGGTAGAGCCAGCATCTCTGGCATCGCTTCAGGAACAACGCACTCATCCTTCAGCACTGTGTATGAGGCTTCCTGCTCTTCGGGATCAGGCTGGGCCTTCCGTTTCTCCGGCTTCGGCTTCGGTCCAAACAGCTCCCCCTTTTTCATCAGCTTATGCACATGCAACACGCGCTCTCTATATTGGCTCAGGGTATCCAGCAGACGGGTGTGGCTCTTGCCGCTGATCCTCTCTCCATAGAGTATCGGCACTGTCCCAATCCACCAATCTGCCGCGAAGGCGCACACCACGAGGTCGATATAGTAGTCCCCGTATCCGTGCCATATTCGGCTGGGCAAGGTCAGCACCTTCTCGCGCCGCGCCGCCCAGAAGCCCGATGTCACATCACTGAAAGGCAACCCGAACTTCTGTGTGGCCCACTTGTTGCCGCGTCGTGACAGCCAGCCCTTGAGCCCTGGCCCCCATTCCTCCCTCACTCCACAGGCCATCTCACACGGGCACTCTTCATCGTCCAGGAGCTTGAGCATCTGCGGCACCGACCGGACAGGATGCTCGCCGTCGGCATCCATGACCACGATGATATCCGTGGTCGCATCCTCGATGCCCGCTTTGATGGCGCGGGCCAGCCCTGGCTCCGTCCTCACCTGCACGATATAGTATTCGGACAGCTTCTCCGCAATGTCGCCGGACTCATTCAGGGACGGGAGGATGACCGTCACGTCCTCTCGTCTCTCTAGGCGCTGATCTGGGTGCATTTGTTCCCACAATTCTGTTGCCGTTGGCCCTGAGTACACCGTCTCCGCATCTTCGTCTTCCTCTTCCTCATCTAACGGCAGCTCTATTGAATACCCCAGGTACTCCGGTGCGCGTTGCTGAGTCTCCTCAAATCCGCTGTCACCATCAGCTCCACTAGCTGGTGGAACTTTACTTTTGGCTCCCATCCTAACTCCTCCCTGGCTAAAGACGCATCCCCACAGAGATAGGACACGTCCATAGGTCTCAAATGTTCTTTTGCTGTCTCCACGTGGATAGTCCAGTCCAATCCAACGCATTCAAAAGCCAAGCGGCAAAGATCGCGCACTGAGTAGGCTTCGCCGCTGGCGATCACATAGTCCTTGGGAGTATCCTGCTGAAGCATCAGCCACATGCTCTCTACATAGTCTGGAGCATTTCCCCAGTCCCGCATGGCATCGAGATTCCCCAAGGACAGCTTATCCACCATCCCCAGGCCAATGCGGGCCACAGCTATGCTGACCTTGCGAGTCACAAACTCTGTGCCACGAAGAGTGCCTTCATGGTTGAAAAGTATCCCATTCACCACAAACATCCCGTATGCCTGCCGGTAGAGCTTCGCCGTCAGATATCCCATCATTTTGGCGATAGCGTAGGGGCTCTGCGGGTTCATTGGTGTATTTTCATTCATGATTCGGTGCGACCCATTGCCGAACAGCTCCGAGGTTGCTGCGTTATAGATTCGCGCCTGGGGCCGCACATGCCGACAGGCTTCCAAGACATTGATGGTGCCCACTCCGGTGTTGTAGGCCGCCGCCACCGGCTGGCCAAAGGATGTGGCCACGAAGCTCTGGCTCGCCAGGTGGTACACCTCATCCGGCTCACAGTCCCGCAGGGCCGAGATCACCGTGCCCATATCCAGCACGTCGCCGCCGGTGAAGTGAACATGCCGGTCAATCCCCAGCTCTTTGATCCGCCAGTCGTTCCACGGGGCCACATCGAACCCAAAGACGACGTAGCCCTTATCGAGTAGAAACCGCGCCAGCCACGCTGCATCCTGCCCCGCCGACCCAGTAATCAATGCCCGATGGTTATTGACCTGCGTGCTCATGGTGCCCACCTGAATCCCGGCACTCCAGCCAGCGACAGCACGAAGCAGAAGCCGACGGTCAGGATAAGGGTACAGACTGCCGTGGCCACTGTCCGCTGTGGAGGCGAGAGCCGTTTGAAGAGTTTCTTGGGAGCTAGATACCCGAACACCCCACCAAAGGCCATGAACAACGCCAAGATGCCTATGGTGAAGTTGGTATCGACCTTGTACTGCCAAGCCGTACTCATGGCATAGTATCCAGAGACGTTATGGTAAGCCCACGGCAGAACCGCAGCATATTCCCAGGCATGGGTCTCAGGGATGGTTGCCCCTGTCCTGATGGCACCAGCATCCTGTGCTGGCACAACATAGACTCCCATCTCGGTATGATCGGGAGTGGAGACAGTCATCCATATAGTCACCCCAGGATTGTGGTTGGCGAACTCCCGCGTCCACGAGGCCGCCCAGTCGTCGTAGTCACTGCTCCAATCAGGGCTCGCCGATGGCTGCATGTCCTTGACCTTCCCCTGACCCCAGTCATACACAAGCCCATAGCGGTTTTCCCACGGATACACCCCCTCTGGGTCGATAAAAACAGGATGTATTGCCCGTAGATGTTTGTCGTTTTTAGTGTTGTACCAGTACACTCCCGCAATGGTCTGCGCGTGCCAGCATACAATCACATCGTCGTCCTCAAGCTGATCGAGCTGCCGGATGAAGGAGCTGGCCTGCGTTGGCTGCGGATCAAGCCCCACGCCGATATCGAAGGCTATAGTGTTGCACACCAGCAGGAGCCCGCTTATACCGACCGCCGCCAGCCCGAACTTTTGTGCCCCCTTCCACTTCCACTTGTCCAGCGCCAGCCCTGCGGCGATAGCTGCAAAGGCAAGTGGCACAACCAACTGTACCAGGGCATCCTCACCACGTGTCGTGATATAGAAGATCATCCCTGGCCATACCAGCCACAGGAGCGTCATGTTGCGACGTAGCCCCATGATGGCCAACACCACGGCAAGCCCCAGGCTGGCGACGATCAGCGCGGCACACAACCCAACACGCTCCGGCACCATCCACGCCGCTAAATTCAATAGGGCCGCACCATGCTCCGTGAAGAAGACCTTATAGCCTTCCGCCCCTGGCCCCAGGCTGAGATGCGGGGCTCGGTTGCATAAAGGGATATACAGGTACGTCAGCAGCGGGGGGATCAGGAACAAGCACTCCTGCGGGAAGATCCTGCCGATTGTAGGCCCCAGCATCTTCCAGTACCGCCACACGAAGATAGGCACCAAAATCAGCGCCCCCCAGGAAATAGCCAGGGCACAGCCAAGCGATATCATGGCCGTGCGCGGGGCCATGCTTTCCAGGCAATAGTAGGCCCCCACGATAAACATGCACTCCAAGGCATAGATTTCGGGGATGATCGCCTGCGAGAACACCACCATGCTTCCGGCAAAGGCCAGCGTTCCCACAAAGGGAGCAAGCACCGCAGTCGTCTTCTTGGAGATGATCTTGTAGATGAGGGCACAGGTAATCATCGTGGGCAGGACAGAGAGGAAGAACGCCAGATTCCATACTTCGTTTCCTGGCAGCCGGAGCACTACCCAGCTCAGGAGCACGTATAACGGCAGCCCTGGCGGATGGGCTACATTCAGCGTTGTCCCTGAATAAAGGAAATCGAACAGGTCAACGTCGAGATTCGCCCAGGACAAGGAAGGGGTGCAACAGGCCAGCAGTGCTATGAAGATTGTCAGGAATAATACGGTTGTCGCTGCGCGTCGTCGCATCAGATCCTCCGTGGTCTATGAGAGTTCGCCAAATATCAGATACAGACTATAAGCAATCAGGGCTCCAAAGATGATTAGCGGCGAAACCAGCATCAGCCAAACCCTGGCATCGTCGCGCCTACTCTCTGGCACACGCCATTGGATGTACCACACCGCGCCTACAATACACGCTAGGCTGGCAGCACAAGCCAATAACAGGGCCAGGCCCAGGCTTTTTGTCTCAGACATAATCTCGCTCTCACCCCCTTTCTACTTCTACTCTCCCCGCTGCTCCCGCCTCCAGCGATGGTACTCCTTGCGCCCTGGCTTCTTCGGCGCTGCAGGGGCCGAGGGAGAGCTGGGAGCGCGGGTCGATGGCAACATGGGATTCGCTGGCGCGATTCGGCGCAACTGGCGTCGATAATGCTCTTCCTCTGATACCTTCTCCGGCTTCCCACCGATCCATAGCACCAGTGCCTTCATGAACACCACAAAGGCCATAAGCGCTCCGATTGCCCCCAGGATATGGCCGATATCGCCCTCCTGGGTTACCCCTGTCAACTCGAAAATCCCCAGGCCCATCCAGGCGAGGCCAGCTATCATCAGTATGGGGACGTTGCGGAAGTACCAGCCGCCGCCCGTCAGGCACAGGCAGACCGCGCAGATGATAAGCCCCGTGGGGTCAAACGGGCCAGAGGGGGCGTTGATCGAGAACCCTTCCGCCTTCACGCCGGTGCCGCCTGGCGCAGTCACCGAGACCGTCCGGTTGCCAAGAGTAGCCCCAGCCGTTATATCGAGTATCGCTGTGATGTGTGTGTCAGAATCAACGGTGTACGAGGATACATCTGTCCCGTCCCCGAAGCTCACCACCGTGGCTCCAGTGAATCCCGTCCCAGTCAGAGACACCGAATAGGTCTCCCCTCTATCTCCCTCGCTGGGGCTGACAACAGACACGGTCGTTGCCACAGCATAGACAGTGAAGGTCCCGATGCCCGTGCCCACGCCGCCTGGCGCAGTCACCACAATATCCCCCGCACCCAAGGACGCCACCATAGAGATGTCGATGTTGGCGGTGATCTGGAGGCCGTTATCCACGACAAAGCTATTCACAGTGATTCCTGTGGCTGAGAAGGCCACCACCGTCGCCCCGATGAATCCCGTGCCCGCTATCACAACCGTCTTGCCAACGTCACCGCGAGTCCCATCGCTAGGGGTTGCGCCGGTCACCGTCGGTAGAGGAGCATTGACCGTGAAGGCAGTGTTCTTGGTGCCAGTGCCCCCAGGAGTAGTCACCGACACATTCCTGACACTCAGGGTGGCGTCCCAGGCAATCGTGATGTTGGAGGTGATCTGAGTAGAATTGTCCACCAGGAAGCTGTTCACAATGATCCCTGTCCCCGAAAAGGCCACCACCGTCGCCCCGATGAATCCCGTGCCGGTCAGCGTGACCGTCTTGGATGTTTCACCTCGATCCCCATTAGCAGGTGCAACCCCCGTCACAGTCGGAGTAGGGGCATTGACCGTGTATTTGTTCAACCCTGTCCCTGTACCAACGGGAGTAGTTACGCTGACATCCCTCAAGCCCAAAGTGGCGTCCCAGGCAATCGTGATATTGGCCGTGATCTGCGTGTCCAAGTCCACCACAAAGGAGTTCACCGTGATTCCTGTCCCCGAAAAGGCCACCACCGTCGCCCCAGTGAAATACTGGCCCGTTATTACCTCGCTTTTTGCAGCCTCACCTCGGTTTCCATTATCAGGCGCAAGGATAGTCACTATCGGAACTAAGCTCCGTACCTCAAATATCCCCGTCCCTGTCCCTGTGCCTCCAGGAGTAGTCACTGAGACATCCCTGAATCCAATAGGGGCACCACCAGACACGGTGATAGTGGCGGTGATCTGAGCGGAATTATCCACCAGGAAGCTGTCCACCGTGATTCCTGTCCCCGAAAAAGCCACCACCGTCGCCCCGATGAATCCCGTGCCGGTTATCACCTCGGACACACTGGTTTCCCCCTGGTTCCTGCCTGTTGGGAGGATCCCAGTCACCGTCGGCAGAGGAGCATTTATCGTAAACTTGCTCGATCCCACGCCCTCGCCATCAGCGTTCTTTATGATTACATCGCGGGCTCCCAGAGGCGCATCCCAGGCAATAGTCACATTGGCCGTGATCTGGGCAGAGTTATCCACGACAAAGCTATTCACAGTGATGCCGGAGCCCACGGCAATGTTGTCCAAAATGGGCGTATTCGCCCCCGTAGAGTGCAGCATCGCTCTCACCTTAAACGTCCCCGACGAACCAAGAGTGGAGATGTGAGCATTGATATCTGAGGCCGTCGAAGACTGTGTATATGTTAGATCCGAAGATGTCCAGATAGCGCCATCCCAATATCGGTATGTGCTGCCATTGTTCACTGATACCTGATACCTTATCTCCGTACCGGAAGGGGTCGTCGCCGTCGCCGCAAATGAGGTAAGGTTTTGTGCAAAGGACAAAGTGTTGTTGCCCACTATTGGCGGGTCACTCGTATCATACGATCCAATGATAGTCTGCGTACCAGCCCCTCCATTATATCTAGCAGTAACATCAGAAGCACTCAGCACGCTGGTATACAGGACCGACTCGTCAATATCCCCAGGCCACAAAGCAGAAGCAGAAGCAGCACCCATCTGCATCGTAGCACTCGTTTTGATCGTACCGCTGAGGGTATCCCTCAAAACGCTAACCGTCTGGAGAGCCCCATCCAGGTAAATATTCACTCCGGTAGACGACGACGAACCATCGTATGTCCAGGCCGCATGATGCCATGCGTTATTGTTGAATCCAATCGCCGTAGTTCGTACCTGAAGATAGTTGAGGGTTCCGAAATCATTACAGAGCAAGAAGTAGACCAGCCCTGATGCATCCAGATATGTAGACCATCCTCGGTACGTCCCCGACCAAAGTTCCTTACCGAAGAGCATCGCATTGCCTGTGATTGTAGACACCTTGAACCAACATTCAGCACTGAAAACATTTGTTCTCTCCCAATCGGCAATAGCCCCGAAGTCCACGTACTGTCCAGCCAAGCGCACGCAGTTGTTCAACTTCCCCGACACCCAATACTGCGGGCTGCCCACAATTGTTCCGTTGAGGCCGTTGCCGGAAGAGTCACTCACATTAGTGCCAGATGATTCGTTGTACATCCAATGGGCATAACACGGTGCCACCAAAGCCGCCGACCCACCACTCACCACGATTTTGCCAGCGTCATAGGTATACTCCCCCGCCGTCCCAAAGTCCCAATCCTCGCTGCCAAAATTCACCCTGGTAGACCCAGTAAAGTTCGCCCCCGCGATCACCACCGACTTGCCGGTCTCTCCCCTGTTCCCAGTAGGAGGGGTACAAGAGGTCACAGTGGGAGCGGCGGCCATGACTCTGGGGGAGCTGATGACCAGGATCAAAGGCGACAGTAGCAGGATAGCAGCAAGAGTGATGTATAGAATGGCGCGTTTCATCATCGTCTCCTTGTGCTGGTCGGCAGGCCCCAGGTCTTAGCCCACCCGTAGCATTACCAGACCGACCGCCAATGATATCATGATCCCCGCACCAAACAGGATGGCACCAGGGATCGCCCCAAGATTCCCGCCGACGAACACTGTGGCCAGCACAGTGCAAAACACTAGAGGAGCTACCACAAAGGTGATGTTTAGTATCTGATTTCGCACTTCGTTCTTTGGCTCCGGCGGCACCCCAGCTATTACATTGAAGGCCGCTGCGGCTTCTCCTGTGCCCGATGGCGATGTAATAGAAACTGCCCGCAATCCTTCGTCTGCCAGCCAGGCCACATTCACCACAGCACTGATCTGGGTGTCGGAGTCGATGGTGAAGCTCTTGACTTTGACCCCCGCGCCACAATCCACGTCCGTGACATCGGTGAAACCGGAGCCCGTTATGATGACGGTCTTGCCGGTATCACCGTTGATAAACGTATCTGGGTTGCACCGCGAGGGCACGGGCACAGCACAGATGACTTCCAGGGCTTTATCCTTCAGTCCAGTGCCGGTTGGTGTGGTCAAGGAGACGTTGTAGAGCCCCAACTGGGCCGCTGTTGATATCTTGGCGAAGGCAGTGATCTGGGTCGGGGAGTCTACGCGGAAGGTCGTGACAGTGATGCCAGCCCCAAAGGTTACCCCCGTGGCCCCCAGCAGCTCCGTCCCCGTTATGATGACGGGTTGTTGTGTCCCCCGTTCTAACTTTGTCGGAGCGCAGGCGGTGATCGTCGGCTGGCCTGCTTTGACAATAAAGAGGTTCGAGCCGGTGCCCGTCCCATAGTTGGTGGTGACATAGACATTCCTGATGCCCACTGGCGCATCTAAGGCTATGTCGAGCGTACAGGTGATCCGCGTCGGGGAGTCCACTGTGAACGTGCCCTTGACCCCAGACCCGAACGTCACCGCCGTAGTGCCCAGAAACTCAGTCCCCGTCAAAACAACGGCCAGGTTCGTCTGGCCCCTGGCAATCTGCCCAGGCTGGCAGGAGGTCACCGTAGGGGGATCGCCCTGCGCGGCCCGCGTTACTGGGACGCCTGGGAAGAGACACCAGAGCACAATCGCGCCTAGAGCCAGGGGGAGCATACTGGCTGCCCATCTCTTATAGCCCATCTGCTTCCTTTACTGAGCGACTACATAGCCCCTGGCGATCAGCTCCGCCACATTGGAGTTGACCGTCTGGGGATCGACGTTGGTGGCCTCGGAGACTTCGTCATAGGTCATGGGGCCTTGCTCATAGATCGCCGAGACAATGGCCCACTTGGCCCCCTGGCCTGGCCCAACCTCTTCGGCCTTCTTCCTGCCCTGTGTCGTCAAAGACAGCGTTGGATTGTACATCTCTCCACCCCTTAGACGGTGCCTATATTCAACTGGCTCTGCCTGTAGCCAAGTAGTGTCCAAGAGTCATACATCGGGAAGTATCGTGGGCCATCTACAGTCATCTTCCAGTGCTCCAACCCTTGCATGAACCGCACGATGGACTTTTTCATGCGTGGGATATAGAAACAGCGACCCCACCAGTCAATCTGCTGCCGGACACGCCTGTCCAGCATCAGCCGGTTCGGGCTGCTCATCACTATCGTGACATGATAGTGCGCCGATTGCGCCACGAAATACCCGAAGAGCCGGACGAGCTTGTCCATCGCCGCCCGCGCCTCAAAGAGTTTGTAGGCTTCATCGAAGAACATGGCCGAGCGGTACAACCGGACGCCCATCTTCTCCAGAACTTCCTCCACATTCTTTTCCAGCTCTTTCTCCGTGGAGCGCTTGGATACTTCCGAGATGGAATCGAGCTGGGCGATGAACTCCTTCTCATCCAAGAACTGATAAGGGCCAAACTCAGGCCGGATCCCCATGCGGGAGCCGACGCAGATGATATTGAGGCCAAACAGTTCTCGAAACCAATAGGCCATGCACACCATCGACAGGGTCTTGCCGCGCCGCTTCTTGGCTTCCAGGAAGGTCACTTGCTCCAGGTGGGCCGACAGCAGCTCCTCCGTCTTCAGACTCGGCCTGGGCGGAGGCACAAATATGGCATCATCTTCATTGGGCAAGAGTAATCCAGTCGTCATCTACAGACTGCCCTCCGGCTCCTGATCCATTGTTGATGCCGCCTGCATCGCCGCCAGAAGCTCCAGACGCCCCTTCCTGCTGATCGACACCATGCGCCGGTCGAACTCGGAGATGAACACTTCGAGCAGGCTCACCCGCCGGTTCTGGTCAGCAGCGGCCCTGAGCACCCGCAGACGCACCAAAGGGAGCACCATTTTCGGTGGGGTCTCTGTTTTGAGCGTCAGGTCAGTATTGCTGTTGAACAGCTCCTTGACTGCCGCCGGTCTAAAGTCCTCTTCTTGATCGAAAGCCATGATCTACCTCCCCATCAGTAGCCCTTTGAGGTCACTGACGTTGCTCGACGCAGTCCAGGACATATACAGGCTCACCACAGTGAGCACCAGGATTCCCGCCACCAGCGCGAGCAGGAGGATATCCCTGTTCTGCACGCCACCCCTGATTCCTATAGCTTCCTTGGCTTCCTTCCACGTCTGCTTCAACATGCCTTCATCCTGCATGTAAAACAGCGAAGATCCGGTGATGATCTTCTTGCCAGAATAGGGGTCCAAGGGTTCTGCGCGGTTGCGGACATAGAGAAGAGAGGGGATGGGTTCCTTCACGAAATTGGGGACGCCGTCAGGCCAGTGACGCCACATAGCCTTGCTGGGCGCAAGCATATACATCTCGGGGTCTCCAGAGGGGCCGGTGGTCTCCACATGGTTTCCTTTCACCTTGAGGAGCTTCGTGGTGATCTGCTTGTTCGGTTCGATGAAGAAGCAGTAGACGTTACCCCTGGTTGCTCGCCGCACCCACCATGTGATGCCAGCCAAGCAACCACCGATGGCCAGCATTCCGACCACGACCGCGATGCCGATGCTCATTCCGAGGGACTGCACTAAAACTTGCCATGACATGACACCTCCCGCGACAAGAGTTTTGCTTGGCATCAATATAATGGCAATTACCGTGAGTTGTCAATACTTCAGCGCATTTATCGGTGCCTATCCCCCTTACCCAGATGTCCGCGTAAGCCAATATTGGTAACCCAGCATTGCCACCGCAAAAAAGGCGAAAATCATGATGATCGCCATTGGGATGATCTCGAAGTAGGCCGCCACACCGATGAGCGGGAGCGCGATAATGATGCCGCCAACAGGGCCGCCGGTGTATCCCTTCAGCATGGCGATCAACGCGCCAATCATAAGGACAATGACGATCCCTGCCAGCATGTTCTTTGTGATGCCAAAGAGTTCTCCGGTGTTGGTCAGCGTCGTATCAACATAGTCCCCCAGTTCCCCCCCAGGCGCATAAGGAGTGTAGCCCTCAGTGTCCTCGTCCTCCGGCACCACCGTCGCCGTGGTGAAGAGGTTCGGTCGCTGCCGGTCTAATCCGGGGATCCCCGCCAGAAACAAGCTCGCGCCATTTTCGTCCAACCTCAAGGTGCCCTCTACATAAGCCGTGATACTCGTACCGTAGGTTATCCCTATACGCAGCGCCGCCGCCCTACACCAGGCATCCAGCAAGTTCAAATTCTCGCCACGCCAGTCACTACCCACAGTTGCATAGGATATGGAGGGTGGAGTGCCGCTGAAGCGCACAGGATCACCTGCGATTTTCACCGTGTACGTCCAGGAATCCTCCAGGCCCGTGGCAATATACAAGCCGGTCACAGCATGGCCCCAATTGGGCAGCCGCGTCTCTCCCAGCACCGTTCCTTCGTGCAGCAGTTGCACAAAATACCAGTCTCCCGCCGGATCAGTGGGGACTGGGCTGTACATGCACTTGTACTCAACCGTTACCAGATTATCACCGTCAGTCTTGTAGTTGTCGAAAATAGCCACTGAGTTGACGATCAGCGTCGTCGGGTCGCCGATGTCTCCAGGTATCGTATAGGTCACATTGAGTATTGGTCGATAGCCTGTCCCCGCCTCGCTGGAGTAGAACCTGAGATATTCACGGTTGAGCGGAGCCGTAGGAGCAATGCTGCTAATATCCCTGGAGCTTCGGACACCCATAGTAGTCATGCCGCCACGGACAATCTGATTCCTGCCATAGTCATTTAGTGTCCAGGTCATGTAGTCAGTGGAAAAGCTCGAGGAGTTTACAGTATTTGACGACATCGTATCCACAGACTGAAGCAGGAGCCCATAGTCAGTGTCGATCATGGGTGTATGCAGATCAGGCCCCCTGACAAGCAGGATGTCGAAGTCCTGCTCTGAGTCGTCGTACTCGCCCCGCATCTGCACCGTCGCCGAGGAGATGACGGCATTCGAGGGGATCTGGCTCGTGTCGAAGAACAGGCCCACCCGCGAAATGTAATAGACCGTCGAGTTCACATAATCCTGGCCGACAGTGAAGTCTGTCGTCAGATATATGGTCTGATTGGCCTCAGTGGCATCGCGGACATCGCCATACGTGGCTCCCCACGCCGTTAAATAGCCATCATAAACGACGCTATTGCACGTTGTGGAAGCAGCCAACGCCGCGCTGGGCGACGCCAGCCCACCTACTGACGCCGCCACCGCGACTAAGAGGGAAACGACAACACAGAACCGGAATGCTCGCATCTGCTACCCCTTAACCATGCGGAACACTTTTGTGCTGCACGCCGGACACACGCCATTAACGGCACTTCGACCGTTAGCCAGCTTGGCCTGCTTCGGAGATTTGATCTCCACGGACTTCCGACACTTGAAGCAAAAACCCTTCATGCTTGTCCCCCTTTCTTTTTATCTCGCCCTGCGGACACTCAGTACCTTGCCAGGCTTCACGGTCTTCTCTGCTCGCGCCTGGGCATCCGCCAGGTTTTTCGCCTTGATATACTCTCGATATACCGCCCAGAACCACGGGCGTTGATACCTAATCTCATACTCATACATGGCACATCAGCCAGGGATAATGCTACGCACTATGCCTGCCACAGCTTTTGCCCCCATCAGGATCAGCGGCAAGAAAGTCGTCGTGAGCCCGACCACCATGCCCACACTGATCGGGAAGAACAGTATCCATTTAACCAAGGCCCACTGGTTTGGTGAGCCATCGGCGTTCTGGAAGAATTTGAAGTCCCACAGGAGCCCCTTGGAAAAGATGTTGACCCACTCCGTGCTGGGCTTCGGAATCGTGACTCCCAGGACGCTCCAGGTGTCTATCTCCATAGCGCCCTGCATCTCCTGAATCACGGTGTCTTCCCCGCTGAATTGGGCCGCTTCCATGAAGCACCCGAACAGCGTGCCGAACATATAGCACATCACGAAGAAGACCGTCCAGTTCATTCGCATTGTCTTCTACCTTTTCCTACCCCCAACCCTTACACCCGCGACCTGGCTCCACGGCATCCTGACCCAAACATGATACCGAGTAGGCGTAGTGCGCGACGTTTCTGGGTCGATTCTGACTTGATACCCCTGTGCCCGCATTAGCCCCTTCTCTCTCTCAGCCGACGACTTGATAGTGAAAAAACCAGTGTAATGGTAGAAGTGGCCGCCAAACTTGCGTTTGAGGCTCATCCCGACGCCGTACTTCGCTTTCATCATGCCCCTCCTCACGCCGTTCGCTGGTGCGGCGCGATCCCTATTACTGCTGTCCCTATGACAGCCATCACAAACATGATCCACATGGGGGTCAACCCTGCCATCGACGCTGCGAAGGAAATGACGCACATCGTCAGCAGGGCATACAACGCGCTCCGCCCGACTATCAGAACCACCGCTCCGATCAGCATTACCAGGACCGCCGAGACCATGCAGGCCCAGGAGCCTATCGGCACCCCAAGGGTATCTGACTGCCAGGCCAGGATAGCATATCCAGGAGCGCCTTCGATCTTTGCTGGGCTCGGATTCAAGAACCAATAACTGTTGTCCGGCGGGGCATCGGCTCCGGCTGCCTTCCCCACTGCCAGGGTCGTCGCCACCCCCTGAGTATATCCAGTAGACCAGTAGGCATCTGGGGCAAAGGCCCATGCCCTGAAGTAGTAGGTATGGCCCTGTCTCAGCCCTGTGATGACTGTAGAGCTGGACGTGCTGAAGTATCCTTGAGTGCCTGCCACATAGGTCTCAGGATACCCTCCTTCTTGGTAGCGGATCATGGTGCTGTAGCTACCCAGTCCCTTCACCCATGCTAGGCTCACCTCACTGCCGGAGACAGCGACGGCCAGGAGATTTGTCGGATCTTCAATGGAGGTTGCAGTCACGAACCACAGCTCCTCACCATCAACAGGGCTTCCTGATCCTGTGTGGCTGTTATAAATCTGAGCGCGGAATCTATACAAGATTCCTGGAGTGAGTCCTGGGATATCGGCTGTCGGAAGATCTCCCGTGATATAGCGACCCACCCAAACCCCGTCTGTGTAGGCCGAGAACACGGCAAACATGCCGTCTTGAGTTCCTGTTGCTGCCGCCCAGGTCGAGCCACTATCTGTGGATTCAGCCAGGGTGCCGCCCGTATAAGTGGCCGTGGTCTGATTCTTCAGCCAGTGGAAATGGTTCGAGCCATCACCGGTGCAGGACAGCACAACAGCATACTCTCCTGTCCCTGACAATGTGGTGCCGGACAGTGTAACGACATACCACTGTCCTGCCGTGTCTGCTGTTACGGTAGAGGCCGCCAGCGTCGTGGAGACAAGTTCGCTGTCAGGCATGGCCGGAGAACCTGAAGTATCATACAACGCAATAGTCAAGTCGCCTGGAGAGCCCGCCTTGTATAGCTTCAGACCTACTGCTACAGCATCGTAGTCGTCGGCTCCAACTGTAAAGGTCTGGGCGGCCCAATTGCTGCCATAGACATGCTCGGCGCTATCATCGTTGATGCAGAAAGCCTGCTGTGGCGTCCCATACTGGAAGCGCACGTAGGCCCCTGGTGGATCAGGCTGCCCGCCATCATATCCTACATAGGCATTCAGCCGTGCCGTGGTCACACTTACACGGCTCGCTGCCTGAGTGTAAATGATGGGATCAATCACTCCGATATTGCAGTAGACCCAGCCTCCACTGGCAGTGGCATCTTCATTTCTACAGAGCGCCTTAACCCCATAGTAGACACCATAGCTCAATCCGCTTACTTCGGCCTCAAATTCTGTCCCGCTGGTTATGGAGCCTTGCCAGAGCGTTTGAACCCACGAGGTTGGCGGGGTTCCGCTGGCGGAGGTCTGCCCGTAATAGAAGGAATACTGGCAATTTGACCCGCCATCGTAATTCAGGAAGCCATTCAGTGTCGCCGCGTCGGCAGTGATATCGGTGACTAGTCGAGTATCTACCGTGGGGGCAGTGCCCGGATCAGATAACACCTCTACCCTGATCCCCAACGTATAGGCCCCACTAGCGAAACCGCTGTAGGCCGTGTAGAAAGCGTCGTCAAGGTTCTTATCCTGATTGCAGGCACCTATAGCATTAGTGCCACCACCAGACATTCCCCATGAACTCACAACCCCAGAGTTCCACCCAAAAAAGCCGTTGGGAGGCCCAAGGTCATCGGCGAACACCGCAGACCCATAGATGCTCGCCCCTACCGCCAACTGCTTGCAAGGGTAGGCCCCCAAGGCCGACGACACCCACGTACCACCCGCATTATAGGCCATATACAACGCATCCCCGCCAAAGTAGATATTGGCATCCCTGCCAAGGAACATCTGTGCATCCATATCAACCCGCGCTCCCACAGTCTTCGCAGAACCCCAGGAACCACTGACCCTCTCCTTGGCATAGAACGTGTCGTCTACCCCCCAACCACCACTCCACCCCACCAGGACATCAACGCCGCCAGCCCCATACGGTCCTATCCTGGGAATGCACATGCTCGTGCCGCTAACAACGCCTATCGAGGTCGCCCCGCTCCAAGCCCCACTTACCCTTTCCTTGTACTTAATGGTATATAAGCCGTACGTGCAATAGTAATAAACAACATGAACATTGTTAGAGGAGTCAACATACATCCCACCAGGGTACACGCCCGCCGTCGCCAAAAGCACACTAGCTACGGTCTCTGCGGCCCCCATGATGCCACCACTAAACTGCCGGTACCTGACATAACTGGTATTCCAACTCCACTGGCTATAGAGGATGTGAATAGTACCGACAGAATCTATATCAACGTAAACGGAGGAACTGGCAGTATCCACCACCGTCGCCACGGCCCAGCTATCCCCATTATCAACACTACTGGTATAGAAGACCTTGAAGACCGGGCCTTCGACCTGGTCGTAGAACAAGTAGAGAACCCCGGCGCTGGTCCTCACCAAACATCTTTGGGTCACACCATACGAATTTCCGCCGCTATCCACCGTCACATAGGTAACGGTACTCGCAGCCTCCACCGGCGCAGACATCTTCTCCCTGACCCCAGCACTCCACGGCAGCACCGTGAAGATTCCCAGCACCAATGCCAGGGCCATCAGCACCGCAACAAATCCTCCAGCCCGCCGGATCACCAGTCCTATAATTCTCCTCCTGGACCCCATCAGCGGCCTTCCTTATAATCCTTGACCCATCCGCTCCAAGAAGCCGGGTGCTCCGGTGGCCACAGGCCCAGCTTCTTCGCCTGATCCAAGGCGTTCCGGTAGCGCTCGGTCTCCTTCGGGCTCGCTATCTCCATCTCCACGTAGACATCGCGCACGCAGCGGATGGCATCTAAGGCCCAGTGTTTCTCCTGGACATCCAGCTCCGTGATCCCATGCCGGAGCTTGTGCGCCGCACTCCTCATGGCAGAGAGATCTCCGGCGGCCATAGCTACCCCTTCGCTTTCGGCAACGTCTTCAATTGCCCAGGCGAGGTTTTCAAACTTGGGCATATTCCACCTCCCACAAGGGATCGTAGGTGTATGTGCTACTACTTCTTGGACTTCTTTTTGCTGGCCTTCTTAGCCTTCGCCTTCTTCTTCGGTGCCTCATGGTGACCTGGGAAATCAATGGTGTTCCCACCCAGCAGCGACAGCATCCCTGACTTCTTCTTCTTTGTACTCATTCTAGTCCTCCTTGCAGAATATTCAATAGGCATTATTAAGAGAAACATAGATTCCACTACTTACCTCCCGCGATGATACCGGCGCAGGAAATACTGGGCATCGAGGCGTGCTAACTGCTTCGTGTCCAGATCGGTTTGGACATTGGCGAGCTGTTGTAGAGCCCGTGCCGTCGCCAGCAGGTCTCCCTTGTGCGCTGCCAGGGCCAATTCCCGCCGCCTGCGCTCGCCCATCGTCTTCCTCCAGCCCATAGGTACGCCCTTAGTGAACCACTGCTTCGCCTTCGGCGTGCGCCCTGGAGCGCCTTTGTCCGGCGTCTTGTAGACAGTCTTCTTGACCCTCTTTACCGGCTTCACCTTCACCCCAGATTCCTTGGTGTACCCCTTGCGCGGATGGGGCTTCCGCGTCACTGACAGCATCCTCATGGCTCACCTCCGTCAATACTACGCCGGACTCTAATACACATGCGGATGGCGTATCACCTTTACCAACGGGCCTAGCTCTTCTTTCGCCCACTCCCTCTCGGAGGATCGCGCCGGAGAGGGCCGACCTTTACAGATGGCCCAACTATTTCCCTCAACCACTCCTTGACATCCCTCAGCGAAGGGCTCACAATCTGTTCACGGTCTGCATAGAACTCAGGTTCCGTCAAGTCCATGACCTGGCCGATGTACATACCATTATCGTATTGGCTGACATTAATCATCCGGTCGCCCACTATCTTTTCCCACTGTCTGACTACAACACCCATGATCCACCTCCATCAGTGCGCCGCGATATAAGTCAGAATCTTGTCTCGGCTTTCGCCGTACATATCCATTACCACCAATATACACTGGGGTCTACGTTTATCAACCTACATTCCTTCTCGGCTTTCAGCAGCCTGTGGGCCTGGTCTATGGCCTCCTGCCGCGCTCCGGTGAAGTCATATCCTGGGTGAGCGTAGACGGTCTTCAGCGCCGGGAAGGGGCCACCTCTAGCTTTGTCTAGCCAGCCTTTCTTGACATACCGATTCAGCGTGTTCTTGTCCTTCTTGGAGAGCTGGCCGATATCCACAATGGTATCGCTGAGTGCTCGTTTTACTATTTCCGGCAAGTCTTCCTTCATGCAAAATGCGCGTAGATACTCCCCGCTTCAGCAGGGAGAGGAAACGCGCCCCTCCTTTCTGGTAAAATAGTATCTAAGGTCAAGGCACTCGCCTATGGCGAGGTTAACGGCTTCGCACCTTAACAACTGAGTGTATAGGGTTGCAGACTGGAACCGTCGTCTGTGTAAAACTCTCAACGTCAGAAACCTCCGTTTCTGCAAATTCGCGTACAGGGTTCGACCTTGTACGGGCCGCTGTCAACCGGCCTAACGTCTCGCGCCCCGATCCTAGTCGGGGAGTGGCAGGGACAAGCCGCCTGCTTTAGCTGGCGGTGGTTGACCACTCCCCCCTTTCAATGCGCGGCGATGTATTCCAGTATCCCGCTCTCGGTTTTTGCCACGTCGCCTGTCTCGGCACGCAGATTCAACAACTGCCCATCCAAGTATTCCCTGAAGGTGTAGCCCATCAGCCTCCGGCCACCATGATCGTCTTTCCAGTAACTCCTGGCATAGATGAAGATGCGCCCAGTCGGCGAGCGCTTCACCTTGAAGTCCCTGAGTGTCTGGCCAAAGAACTTCATACTATCCCTGGTGAATAAGTAGTTGTCACTTTTGCCTGCCTCTACGGCTGCCTTTATCTCGTGGATTGTTGGTGTCTTGCCTCTCATCGCTCACCCTCCTTGATAGTCATTCTTCGTCTTTCACCGCCGACATATTCTTCACCCATTTCTGTTCCACCCCCATATATACCGGCAGTTCCAGGACAGGCAAACCAAGATCCCGATTGACGAAGGTGATAATGCGCCCCCGCGATGCAGGAGTGTTCAAGGGCATTCCTCCCTTCATCACCGTCCAGCGACCATGCCAGTCATCAATCTCCGTTAATTCAGAGTTATATGACAGATAGATGGGAGGATTAAGCTGTAGGTTTTCGCCTCCCGCTACTTTTCGCCGCTTCTTTGCCGCCATTTTGCTCCTCCTTTACCAAGCCCGCACCCACGGTTTGGTAAAACTTTTACAAACTTCCGCTACAGACCTCTGCACTTTCCCGGTCGCCAGGCGAACTTTTCCCATTTCCCGTTTTAACCGCCACCAGCCCGTTAAACAGGCTATTTTCGGCGTTTCACCCCATAAAGCGTCTTGGCCAGGGCCTCGGCGTCCGCCACCGTCTGGATATGTGGGTTATTCTTGCCATAAGTTGCCATGACCTGAGCCCCGTTCTTGCTTCGGAATGGCCCGATCACATACAAGAAGAGGTGGCCATGACTTTCCTCCGTTGGTATTATGTCAGACAGAAATACCTGGCGTTCCCCAGTTGGGGTCTGCCCAACGTAGTACCGTTTGTACTTCCCTCTACTCACAGCATATCCCCCTTTCCGCTAAACACTCTTGACTAGCGTGTCTCCCGTGCCTGGAGTTTCTGTCCCGGTCTCCTCATGGTCTACCCTCACCCTTACCTTACGACCAAGGAGCCTGCCAGTATTAGTACACTCCAGCGCAGTATAGGTCTTGGGGTTACGGAAGTCAGCACGAAGATCAAAAGTGTCTGGCATGATGACAAACCGATTGCTCATTATCCCGTAATCAGCCATGATGCCCTTCTTATATGTGTTTCTCATTTCTTCCCCTCCCTTTGTAGCCCCTTCTCATGGAGCTGCCGAGTGAGCGCGTCGTCAGCAGTGCTTCCTCTCTTGAGCAGGATCGCTTTGATCTCCTGGGTGGCGCGAGCTTGATTGCGGGTGTCAAGCTGGAACAGCTCCATGTCATCGAGCTTGTCAGCCCGTTCATGAGCCTCTGTTTCAGAAGAGAATGGTCCTAGAAGTGCCCGCTTGCCTTTCTCTGTCTGGCCAAAAGCCCACCACCATGTGCCACTGCTGCCCCCCAGCTCGGGCTGCTCATACCCCGTCTGGGGCACACGGACATGCACGCCGCCTGGCTGCTGGTATACCTGTTTGGCGAAATCATCCATTGATCTCATGATCTACGCCCCTTTGCTCGCATACGCCGCAGTGCCAGTTTGTTGGCGTCCGCCCGCGCAAAGGTAGTGGCATATTCGATGGCTTCCTGCCTGGCCCCAGCAGGGAACTCCTCGAGAATGGCAGCGCGGCCATGCCCGCCCTTCGTTGACCACGTCTTGTAGACCCGCCACCAGCCATTGGCCCGCCGAATAATGGTATAGGTAGAGCGCGAGCGCCGACCGATAAAGAAATCAATGGATTCATTCGGTGCGCCCAGATTGCGTATCGCCCTCCAGTATCCGCTAAAAGATAGCTGCTCGTTCACAGTTTCACCCGCTTTACAGTCGCCGGATGCTCCAGCAGCATCTCGGTCAACTCCATTGCATAGTCCAGTGCCTCCTGGCGCATCTTTGGGGGATAGGATAACTGACCAAATTGCACATCACCCCTAGTTGTCTTGTAGCCAATGCGCCACCAGCCCGCATTGTCCCTAGCTACAACGTAGCAATCCTTACGCCCTTTGGTTTGCAGCTCTATGACTTCCTGAGTCGTGCCCCGACTGAGCACATTCAGGCTGATCCGGCCTTTCTTCGGCTTCCTCATAGTCGCACCTCTCTGATACCCGTGGAGCTGCGGCGCTTAGACACGCCGCGCTTCTTGGCCTTGGGGGCTTTCTTTGCCACCAGCCGAGCTTTCTCCGGCTTCTTACCCCAATAGGCTTGGGCAAAATCAGTCTTGGTCGGCATGTAATCAGGGTAATACTTGCGGATCAGATGAACTCCTGCGTGGATATTCTCGTTCAACATGGGGTCGATATCAGGTCTAATTCGCAAGTCTGAAACATTCCACGAGAGGTTCCCTTGCTTGTCCTGCCCTACATAGCAACCTTTGCAGTAACCCAACACTTTGCGAATCCAGTCCTGCACCTCTGGGCTCTGAATGGGTGGGCGTTTCCAGTTGCGGAGTAGACTGGTGGCCTGTCTGCGGGTCTCGTCATTGAGCCACGTGGCCTCGGCTGCTGCTGATAAGCTCATATGGAAGGTGTCTCCATATACGCTCTGGACATCCCATTTATGCTCAGGGTGGGTCGGTGGGTTAAGGAATCCTCCCATGCCCTTATGAACCAGCTTGCCCCAATTACTCTTGCTTGTGCCTGCTCGGTTTGCCATTTTTGTCACCTCACTTTGTTCTGTGGATACCTCTTCGTTAGCAGTGTCATAGCCTCAACTCTCCTATCCCCTCCAACCCCTTCGAGGGACGGCTTCGCGCCTGCGGCTGTCTTGGGGTGCGGCGCTGCGGGCTCCCTATAATATCTCCAGCGCCCCCGAACTCCTCATTTTCTCCCAGGATATCCCTGGCGTTGATGTCCAGCTCGGCAGATGGTCCCATGATGTCGTCCTGGAAGGCTTCTTCCTCGGTTCTAGGAGAACCGGCAGATGGCTGGGGGGGGATTTGACTCTCTGGGCCTACGATTGCCGCTTCATTCGGAGATGACTCAGTCGGCGGAGCTTCAGTCATCCCTTCTGTACCTGCGGCACTTTCGGGGGAAAGAGCGTCCCCAGCCACCTGCGGCTCTGCTACAGCCAAATCTACACCAGGCTCAGGCAGCATCAGATCGCCACCACCAGGCTCCCCAACGGTGATATCTGGAATCACACCCATGTCTACCATAATGTCTTCTTGTGGCAATAACTGGCCAGAATCGCTTCTTGGCGTTGTCATAGTTCGATCCTTCCGAAGCCGACAAGCCCCTGCGAGCGCGACTTCTTGGTGGTCTTGTGCTGTCTCCGTTTCTTGGTAGGGCGCTCAGGCTCTCCCATTATGCCTTCATAAAGCCCTGACAGGCCCAGCAGCTCATCTATCTCATCGCTCGGTGACTTCTCCCCCCTGGCGGGCTTGCGGTGCCGCATCTCTGATCGTGGTCGCGGGATATAGGCCAGCGTCCCATTGCTGTATGTCACGTTCATCGCGCCAACGGGCACCGTAAAGGTTACATCCGGCCCTCCGACCGTCTGATCGGGCTTACCGACATCAGCTCGATACACTCCCTCCGGCGGAGCATCTGTCATGAGCATGTCCACAGAAGTGTAGGGCGGCTGCACCAAGACCCAGGCAAGCCCTTGCCGCCAGGCGACACTCCCAGGAGCATACGCGGGCTGCACCGTCTCTTGTGCCGGAGTCTCCTCTTCCGATGGCCAGGGAATCACCGGCCCTGTAGCGGTTGGTGTCGGTGTGGGAGTTGGGGTCGGGGTCGGTGTGGGTGTCGGTGTGGGTGTGGGTGTCGGTGTGGGAGTTGGGGTCGGCGTCGGGGTCGGTGTGGGTGTCGGCGTGGGCGTGGGTGTCGGTGTGGGTGTCGGCGTGGGCGTGGGTGTCGGTGTGGGAGTTGGGGTCGGGGTTGGTGTCGGTGTGACCAGGGTTGGCGAAGGCTCGGCAGTCTTCGTCGCTTTTGTCGGTATGGTCGTCACCTTCTCTCGCGTCACCGTCGGCGTGACCAGGGTTGGAGCCACAGCTGGAGTCGGAGTCGGGGTCGGCGTGGGTGGCACCTCCTCCAGAGGTTCATTAGCCAAGGCTCCCTTTTCCTGGCTCATGATTGTACCGGTATTGGCATCAACCCAGGCCGTCCCCACATTTTTGCCCGCCAGCTCTTCAAACACTATGCGTGGAGTCAGCGGCATGATATCATCGGTCATCTTGATCTCTTCCGGCTTCACATCATGGATTGTCGGGGATGCCATCCCGAAGACGGCAGCCTTATCCATCACATCATGCAGGTTGACCATAAACAGCTCTCGCGCCTGCTTCTGGGTCATCTCCAGACCACTCTGCTCGCGGGCGGTCTTCAAGGCTTCGTCCATCTCCATGTAGGTCGCAGCGGCTTCGGCCCGATCCATCTCCTCTTTCACGCGCTCTATGGACTCAGAGGTGACCGCCTCGTTACGCTCTTTCAGGGCGGCTTCTGCCTTCTGGTTGGCCAGGTCTTCAGCCTTCGTTGCCTGCTCGGCTATCTGATTCTTCGATGGCTTCTTGAGCTTCCATTCAGCCACCCGTCTCTCCACCAGCCCGCGCCCGCGCTTGGGGCCGACCGTCTTGCTCAGGCTGAAGCTAATCCCCTTGGGAATAGACAGGCTCCTGATATCCCTTATGGATTCCTTCAGCGCGATCATGTTGATCTTGCGGATGAAGCTCTTGCCGAAGGGATACTTCAGCCCCGCGTCAAAGAAGCTCTTGGTGGCCCAGACCTGCACCGTGATCGGTTTGCCCACTGGATTGAAGGGGTTACGGATCTTCAGGGTGGCCACTGTTTCGCTGCTGTTGCGGCGCAGCGGGAAGATGTCTTTGCCAGGGCCTCCCCGCTGAATCAACTGAGGCTCCACTTCGCGGCGGGCCTTGCCTGGGGCTAGGTATTGATCTGATATCCCCGTGGCCGCTTCAAAGATGCTGCCCCCGCCTGGCTTGCCCGCGTCCTTGGCCGTGGAGAGAACCATGATGACCTGTGAGTCCTCGCCAATGGCCCCCGTCTTGATATCTCGCGCTCGGTCAAGCCGCAGTCGGTCGTCCCAGTAAAGCAAGCCCTCTCCTTCAAATTCCTTCAGAGGGGCTGGAGTGCGAGTAGCATTCTCCCCAGGAGTCTTTGCTTCCCATAAATACACCTTCTGCCCCTTGGGCACAGGCACCTTCTTCCCTGTCTCGAGGTCGATGGCCCAGTCAGCGTTGGCATTGCCAAACTTCTTGGCTGCCATATCCCAGGCGGAGCCGTTTTTGGTTACATGAAACAGCGCCCTCATTCCCGTCATGCTGCGGTTCATGGGAGATATGAGGTGGGTCAGTTGGCCCGCTGGCCCCTGAAGCGTTATGGTTCGCTGGCCTTCAGGCATCTTGGCCATCATTTGGTCAACCAGATCACCTATCTGCCACTCATGAAGAGCTGCATGGGGCGGCAGCTTTATCGCTCCGGTTTTGTCCATTTCGGCATAGTGCATGTACTTGTTCAAGTAACCCTTAATCTTCGCTGCCTCTGCGGCCTTGCCCTGGCGCTCATACAGGTTCGCCACATACTCCATGATGGTCTGGAATTTGGCAGGGTCTTTGGCGCGGCGGGCCAGCTCCGGCGCACCCTTGAACTCGGGGCCAAAGAGCCCGCGAAATTCACCGGCTCCAGGGAAGGACACCGGAGAAGCCCGACGAAGCACCTGCTCCCCAAGGCTCTCAAAGGAGATACCGTCGATCAATACCTCCGGCTTCCCCTTCCACAAATAAGGCATCTCTCGCCCGCCAGGAAAGGCAGGCTTGGCAAATTCATATTTGTAGTGAATGTCGATGGCCTTAGTCCAGGCCGTGCCGTCCCATATCTCCACCGTGCCACCGACAGTACGCACTGTCTTGGGGTCAGTGTATTTCCCTATAATCGAGGCTAGGTTGCCCGCCACCTCTTCCGGCGTCAGTTTGGATTCCTCTTTGAGCCGGACATCCAAGTCCTTGGGCGCGGAGCGCTCGATCTTGAACTCTTCCATCAGGGCCATCTGTTGGACATCGGCCTTGGAGCCATATATTGTCACGTCCTTGTTGTTGTCGCGGAAATAGTTGCCGATGTCACCGGAGGCTTGCTTGGGCAGAATCTCGATGTCCTCAAAGGTCACTTTGCTTGCTATTGACTCCTTGGGCACATCGACTTTCTCGGCCAAGTCCACCATATTGATAGTCGCATCGAAGGCCCCCCTGTGCTCCGGCATAGTGGCTTCGCGGGCAGCCTTTACCATGTCGCCCTTGCTCTTGACATCCGCCCTGTAGAATACGTCGGCCCAGCCCGCCTGGTCAGCTCGCAGAGCATCCATGTCGTTGAAGTATTCCACGTACTCTTTGGACGGCACCCGCATGGTGAACTCTTCCGCCTGGGGAGCTTTCACAGCACGCATGGCCATTTGCTTGCCGGTGGCAATATCGAAGGCAGCAGTGCCCGCTTTGGCCCCTAGCTTGGCTATGCCAAGGCCCTCCCTGAGCAACGGGGGTTCGATGCGGACGTACCGCGTTCCACCGGCTGTCCGCCCTGTCTTGGCCAAAGCCAGCAGCATCACGCCCGTATAGATGCCCTCTCCAGTGGGGTCTTCCCACACTGCCTGCGGACGGGAGGCGAACCAGTCCACCGTTCCTGCTCCGACATTCCACAGCTCTTTCCCTGCCCCCTTCAATTCTTCGGCCTTCGCCTGCCTCTGCGCCTCGGAACTGAAAGGAGTCACGCCTAAGCCCTCGGCTGTCGGGAGCCCAGCGGCCACCCAGGCTGCATTGCCCACGACCTCGCCCATCGTCAGGGGCGCTCCGATAATGTCTACCGCGCCTTTCCACGCGAACTCCACCGGTCTGGGAAGATTCATGGATTGAATGTTCTCATGGAGCTGCGTGAAGAGAGCTGAAATGGGGCGATCAGCCTGATACCAGTGCTGCGGCTGGGGCTTCAGAGCATCGGCGTAAGAGATACTGAAGTATTTGGCGTAGTCAGGGTAGTTGGCCTCAAACTGTTCCGAGGTCAGCCCCGCGCTATGCTCATAGATAGACGTAAAGAACGCTGGCCCCATGCTTCCCTTGGGCTGGTCGTTCTTGTAAGCTGCATAGGCGACTATATCAGGATGCCGCTCGGCGACTTGAAAAGCTCTCAATCCAAGGGTAGCTTCATCAGAATCATGGCCTTTAATATAACTGTCGTAGTTTTCCTGGGCTCGCCTGTCCATGTCGGCGACCTGCTCCGGGGAGAAGTACAATGGCATCCCAGTCGCATCCAATTTGCCGGTGAACTCTGCCCCGAGGGGAATGTCTCCATATCGCTGGGCTTTGGCAAACTTCTGGGAGGGCGTCAGGTTATCAAAACTCATGGCCGCAAAGCCGCCTTGGCTGAAGTCTTGCCTCTCAGCTTCAGTCCAGGAGTTGTAGTCCGCCAGCGTCACCCACTCGTCTGGCTTTCCGGTGCTCTGCACATGGCTCGCCGCGAACAGTGCCTCCTGGTTCGTTGCCCACGCCTTGAATTGGTCTACACCGAGGGTCTGTAGCTGTGTCTGTAGATCAGGCGCTAGGCTAGCCCAGTCTTCGTTGCCGACATATTCTCCAGTATCCAGCTTGTGGTTGGCTACCTCAAACTTCTGCTGTTCCTCGGCGGCGTAGACCTTGAAGCCCTCAATACCCAGTGTCTTTAGCTTGGCTTGCTGGTCGGCAGGCAGGCCATCATAGTAGGTCTTGGAAACCCACTCTTCCGTGTCCAGCTTCACATTCTCCGCTTCAAACTGCTGGGCGGCGGCCACAGATTCCTTGGCCGAAGCCACAGCCGTGTCAGCCTTCTGCTGAAACTCCTCTTTGCCGCTCTCATACTGAGCAATGGCCGCTTCCCGCTCGGCTCCCCGCGAGATGGCCACCCCCGGCCTGGCAGCAGCAGCCCGCGCCAAGGCTTCGGCTCGAGGCATCGCAGCAGCAGAGGAAATCGCCCCGCGATAGGCCCCGAGCCCTTTTTCACGCTGTCCCTGTATTTGTTGCAGTGTTTGTTGCGCCTGTTGAGTTGGCGTCAGCGTTGGCGGTGTCGTCATGGCACCCCCCCCCCTCTAGTTCTATGTCCCCAATGCCCTGTCAAGATTACTGTAGGTGCCTTTGGGGCGCTTGGGGCCTTTCTTGGTAATGCTCTTGCCCCAGACCAGCGCTTCCATAGAAGATCCTTTGCTGGGCCTCTTGGTCTTCTTCGCCGTCTTGGCCTTTGCCCTTGCCTTTGTCTTAGCCATCTTGTGCCTTCCTTTCTAGTTCTCTTATCCGCTCATTATCCGCTCATTATCCGCTCATCAAACCTGCTTGGTTTTCTTGCGCTTCCCCTTGAAAATCATGCCCTCTCCGGCGCTCCGGCCCGTGTACACCACATCATCCACCACCGCCTCCACTTGATACATTCTGCTGGAGACAAAGGATTGCGGGGTTGGCCAGCTCGACACTATCTTGTAGGTGCCTATGGGATTCCCATGCCAGTCTGTCAACACGCCCTTCTTCCCCAGGTATCCAACCGCCCAGTCCGGCGTGATGACAGCGCCACCAGCCTCGTACCGGCGGCCCTTATGCTCAAAGAACGTGTCTGGTTCCACCCATACCTTGGCTTTTCTCATGTCACACCTCTTCTCCGTACTTGTGCAAACCAGCCATGCCCCATCTCCGTGCCCCTTATCTCCAACACCCAGCTCTACAGTCCTAGTATCTGGCGGCTTACCACTGCGATCACGACCGCCAGGAGCATCCCGACGAAGCCTGTGATTATGCCAGGCAACACGCCGACGGAAGCCCCTACAACCGATCCACAGACGACGACCCCGATGATTACCGGCACCGCAAACATGGTCATGCTAAGTGCCACGGTGGCCGCATCCTGAGTGGGGGCAGTCACTTCAAACAGGTCCACCCCAGTGCCAGTCCCTATCGGAGCAGTCACCGACACATTCCTGGTGCCATAGGCTGCATCCGCTGCCACGGCGATGTGAGCGGTAATCTGTGCCGGATTATCTACCACAAACGAGCTGGTGCTTATTCCAGAACCAAAGGACACTACTGTTGCGCCTGTGAAGTTGGAGCCTGCGACCGTCACGGTCAGAATATCGCTCCTATGTCCTTCGGCAGGGCTCACAGACGTAATGATAGGGGCAGCCGACGGAGTCGCCGTTACAGTGATAGACTGGTCGGCTGCCCATGCGCTTCCTGGGGCTGCAAAAAGCCCTATTGCACACAGTACGATTACTAGGCCCCAAAGAACCCATCTTATCGTACTCATTCCACCATTCCTTATTCCTATGCGTGCTCAGTCGCCGTCAGGGTGATACTGGCACTCTTCGCGTTCGAGTCGGTGAAGGCCGTCGGCGACAGGAATCCAAATACAGCGTGATTGTGGCCTGCCGCTGCCAGATCAGAGATCAGAGTGTTATAGGTTGCGGCATTTTTCGCTACCACTGCCGCTGACCAGTTGACCCCGTTTATCTGCGCCTTGGCCCCGAAGGTCATGCTTCCATTGGTGCCCGCATCAGAGTTCGTCCACGGGTCGCCGGTGCCGGTCATGCTAGCCCATTTCACCGTCACGTCTATTGCCACGTTTCCTGTGTTGGTCACCGTGTGCAGGCATTCCGTAACCTCTACCGGGTTGGAGGGTGCCGTGGTCTCCCCCAAGGGATTGGAGTAGAAGTTGGTGTTGGCGTTTATGGGGTTGCCAGTGTTGAGTGTCCAGTTCCCCCCTGTGAAGGTGAAGGCGAGGTTTTCGCCGGTGGCCGTCACTGTGATGGATTGGTCTGCCGCTGCCACCTGTCCCACCAATCCCAAGAGTAACATCGTGGCAACCAGAGCTGCTGCAAGTAACCGCTTTATCATTGCTGTTACCCCCCTTTCTTTACTGTGTCAATTCTTCATCGGGCGGTATTGGACATAACGAGTTTTGTTGTCGCTGTGCCGCCTGCGAACGACTACCAGGACGATGGTCCCAACTGCCCCCGCTGCCACCACTCCACCTACTACCATGCCAAGGACACGCCAGGGGAAGCTGTGATGATAGTCCACATCCATGAATAGCTTGCAGGCATATTCCAACTGCACGGTAGATTCCTGATCCTCGTCCTTTACCGCTGCCCATAAGGCATACTGTCCATCCTCTACATTGTTGGGCAGTACAACCTTTATGCTCAAGGAGCCCTGCTGCCCAGGCTGAAGAGTGAGACTTTGCTGAATCACCTGTACCCAGTTAGGGTCACCACTCTGATATCCTTCCTCTGGCTTGTCGGGCATCCTTACTGTCAGCACGTATCGACCGGGGGCACCACCCACGTTGCGGACAGTTATGGGCAATTCTTCACTTTCTCTATCTCCAGCACCCGTCGCAGCCAGCTTGTAGAAGCCAGGGCTGATCCCATATTTGTGTTCGAGCACTGCGCTGCCGGTGCGTATAGACACTGTGACATATTCAGTTTCGGTTCCCCTTACCACTTTTATGTACGTGATGTATTGAGCATCAGCCACACCATCAGGGATGGCCACCAGCACATTCACTGTGGCCTTGCCGAGAGGGGCCATCGTGAGTGCCGAGGGTTGTATCGTAAGCCACGTAGGCTCCGCATACTGCTTGCCTGCTGCGATCTCTTCAGGCGTGAACTCTCGATACTTCTCCACTGTGATCGCATAGTCCGCCACAGTCGATCCGTGATCCAGTATCTCAAAGGATTTCATGGACGTTCTGGAGACCCCCGCCTCAAAACTGAAAAGCATAATCGTTGGCCCAACAGTGAAGGACGTGGCTGCGCGAGCAGGCGTTACAGGGAGCACGGGCAACAGTGGGAGCACGGGTAATAAGAGAACGGTTGCCAGTATCAACGCCACCAAAAACTTCATAAGACACCCCTTTCCTTTCTTTATATGTGTTCTGTCACCGTCAGGGTGATTGTCCCTGTCACTTGTACCGACCCCAGGTTCGCTGTCGGCGACAGTAACTCCAGGCCGAACTTCTGGGTCCCACTGGCTGCCAGGTTGCTCTTGAGGGTGTTGTAGGTCGCGTTCTTCTTCACGACGATGGTGTAGCTGCCACCCTCCAGGCCCGCGAGGTATCCACAGATGCCATCCCCAGGAGTAGCGGTGTCCGAGAGCGTCCAGGTCACTCCACTCCCCGTCATGTCATGCCCGTGGATAGTAATATCCACAGCCACCCCACCAGTATTCGTGATAGTGAAGTAGTCCAGCCCCGTCACCGGCGTCTCCGATGCCCCCACAATTCCCCACCCATAAGTAGAGGGAGAGACAGTAAACGAGAGAGTCAAGGTAATGAATGAATCCTCAGAACTGGAGTAAGTCCATCCCCACGAATTATGGCAACAGGCCCTGACGTAATAAGTATAGCCTGAAGTAATATCCGTGATTCCATGACTGTAAACCCCCGTACCGAATGAGCCACTATCAGTCCAGTTAGAGGCATACCCTGAAGACGCGGGAGCAACATTTCCTGGAACCCCGTGAGTAGAAGCGTCCCAAACAAATCCCCGGTAGTCACAATTCACACCGCCAACAGAGGTGATGTTGCCGTTAAGAGTCGCAGTAGTCATCCCAATAGGCGAGGTACTCTGAACCGCCACCACAGGAGAATCCACTATCGTAGCCACCATCGACCACTTCAGCTTCAATCCCACCGTGGTATTCACATGCACATCCAGAGTATCCGCATTGGCTACACTCACCGTATGCGTTGTATCGCTGACAACCCCGCTTGTTGTTATGCTGACCGTGAGCGCTGTGGGACTAGCATTTTGATTGAGATAGAATGTGCCCGAACCAGCACCGCTCACCTCGTACACATACAGATTGGATATCACGCACAATTGCCCAAGCTGGGATACCGTTGTTTCAGTGGCATTCCACGCAGTACCCGAGGCCAGGACCCCGTTATAGCTGTCACCACTCACCCCTACTGCCGCCGCTTGGCACCCTCCCTCTACCGCCTGTCCGACAGTGGTAGGAACGAATGTCATGCCTATGGAATAGTTAGGAGCGTTGGACGGAGTATTCGATGGAACGACGCTGAATGTATAACGATGCCCTGCAGTGACTGATACCGTATGAGTAGTATCACTCCCTGTCGTCGCCGTCCCCACAACTGCACAGGTAAGCGAAGTGTCTGATTCATTGTCTCTTAGCGTTATAGTATAGGTTTTGGTGGTCCCGCCGGGATTGGCATCACCCCATACGCGCAGATTCTTCAATGTCCCACCCGTGGGCCATGGAATCTCCCAATCAGATTCGGTAGCGCTGGTGGTCTGCTTGTAATTCCCTATCACCGGGCCATAATAGGTACTGCCCGTATTGCTGCTACTCGTACCTAAAGTCACAGTTTCTCCGACAGTAGCCGGAGTAAACACCACAGACCACTTGGCCGCAGGGGTATTAGAGGGACTATTGGTAGGAACACACTTTATGTCTATCAGTTTACCAGGAGACACCCCTATAGAGTGCACAGTATCGTGATTGCTGGTAGCGTCCCCGACAATAGGCACAACCATAGGGGAGGCCACACCATTCACCATCACCGTGAATGTATAGGTCTTAACCCCTCCGCCTGGGCTCGCATCAAGCGAAACATAGAGGCTGCTCAATGTCCCAGAACTGGACACTACCTGATTCACGTTGGCTTCAGTAGCATCCCAGCTCCCACCTCCAATGATGTTGTTGTAGCGCGTAGCGCCACTATTGACCGTCCCTTGAGCCCCCGCCATCAGAACCTGCGATCCCGCACCAGCAGCGGGAACAAGCTGCGCTATGGTAAAAGCATACGTTATCTTCGGGGCATTGCTTACGCTGGTAGCCAGATAATCTATAGTGCTTGCATCAGCGACATATGCAATATCAGTAGTATTGCTACTGACAGCGCCAGGGCTTATAGCCACAGACAGCGCCGTGCTGCTGCCCCCATTCCTCAGTGTTATAGTGCCAGCCGCCGAATCACCTGTAACATCACGAACATATAAATTGGAACACTGCCCCAGCTGCGTCAGTTGATACGAGGTTTCCTCGCTGGTCCAAAGCAAACTAACACTATCACTCACCGGCGCTCGATAATTATTAGAAGACGGATCGCTAATCATTGGTGAACAAACAATTGACCACAGGCAGCTAGTGCTGGGCACAAACACCGTACTGATCCTGGTTTTCGTTATCGTTGGGGTATTGGTAGGTACTATTTTCACATCTAAGAGATCACCAGCGGCCACAGATACAGTATGAGTAGTATCATTTGCAGTGACCGCGCTTGCCCCGCTGACCGTGCAGGTTAGTGTAGTATCGGCAGTATTTTTACGGAACGTATAGGCATAGGAAGCCCCAGAGGCACCATCCTGTTCCACATACAGGTTCTTGAATGTCCCACTGAGGGGGCAAGGGATCTGAACCATGCTTTCAGTAGTAGTCCCGGACGACGCAAGGCCATTCTCAATAGAGACATAGTTCGTTGCTGAATTACCAAGGGTTAGCCCGCTGAGGCATATCGTCTCATTGGTGATGGTCCCAACAAACTGGGTGCTCCACGTCGCCTTGGTGGCAGCAGGGCTGCCAACTCCCGATGCCGTAATATATGGCCTATACCCAGCGGCCTCCACCATTATATGCGATGTATCCGATCCCGTAGTGTTCGACCCCGAGATTATGATGTCAATGATCTTCCCTACGTTGGGCTGATACGGGTCAACTATGTAGAACTCCCACCATTTCCCCGCCCCGGGAGCTACTGAGAGCCTTATCTCTAGGTTGCTCAATATGCCCGCTGTAGGCATGACCTGTCCGGTAAGGTAATTGCTGTAATTATCTCCTCCACAAATGGGTAGAGAATTACCACTTGATAGATTGACCGTGGAAGCACCACCGATGATAATCTGCGCCTGAGAATACACATTAAACGCATTGTTCAAGGTCCCTGTGCCCCAGGAGGAAGTCACGCTCACACTGCGCAGCCCATAAGCGGCATCGAAGGCGATAGTGACATAGGCAGTGATTTGGGTATCGCTGTCCACATTAAAAGTATTTACCGTTATCCCTGCGCCAAAGGATACCACCGTGGCCCCAGTGAAGGTAAACCCCACCAGGATCTTCGGTTCAACCGACTCTCCACGCAGCCCATTACACGGGGTGACCCCGGTGACCCGGGGCATGGTATTGACAACCATCCCCCAGGAAAGGTATGGAGCATTCGCCGAGGCAGAACAATACAAGCTCACACTATCCCCATTGGCACAGGCAGCGCCATCGGTCAGATCCCAACCCGCACCCCCGGTAGGTCTAGTGGTTGCCGTCAACCCCGTGGTACTTCCTGCTACCCGCACCGCCACCGTCCACGTATTCCCTCCCACATAACGGGCATCGAGGACGCACAATTTCTCCAGCGTACACCTCTGAATGAGCTGCACAGTGTTTGCTTCGGTGGCATCCCAGGCGGTGTTGTACGCCCCCCTACTTAGCATCGCATACAGACTAGCCTGGGCGATGACCGTTCCGTTCTGCCCAGACAATATTACCGATTCACCCGGGCTAGAAGGAACAAACACAAAGCTTATGCTGTAATAGCAAGCAGCGGGCGTGCTGGAGGGTGTGATCGAGGCGTTAATGAGTTTATATGGCGAGGCAGTACCCACAATAGAGATAACATCGGTATGTGACGTATCATTTCCCGTAGTCGCCGAGCCTGTAATATCCACAGTCAAATCACTGTTGTCCCCTCCAAAACGGAGATAAAACGTCCAGGATTTCGAGGATCCTGGCGAAGCGCTTAGCCACACATACATCTTCTTGAGAGTTCCATCACTGGGCCACGGTTCCCGAGTATATGCCTCATTGCTGGTCAATCCAGCATATGATTGATCATGGTTCTGCAGCGGCATATAGCTGACACTGCTTGTGCTGGGAGTGCCCATCGTCCCCAAACACAGAGTTTCATCCGCAGTGCTGCCCAAGAACTGGAATGACCATATAGCACTAGCTGCCGCTGGGCTGTTGGACGCCGTGCATTGAATGTCTATGAGATCGCCAGCCACTACCGAAACACTGTGTGTGGTGTCATTAGCTGTCGTATCACTTTCCGAAACCGTCGCCGCCAATGATTGACTCGCCCCGTTAAGGCGAAAGGTGATGGTCCAGGATTTGCTGCTGCCTGGGCTAGCAGATAGCTTGACATACAGCTTACTGAATGTGCCTGCCGTGGGCATTATTTGGTATCTGGTAGTCTCAGTGGCATTCCAGGTGAACCCTCCCTGAACGCAGTTGAAGTAAGCGTTGGTCATGCCCGCTCCCGAGGCAGCGCTGTATCCTCCTACGATAACCTGTGTCGTTGCCGGATCGGCCAAGGCCGGACGGATTGGCATCGTAACAAAACTACCTATAATCACAGCAGGAGACAAAAGGGCCAGGAGGGCCAGCACCACGAATACTGACCGGAAATGCCTGATACTTCCTATTTTCTTTTTCATCATATTCTCCACCGCGTTCCCCTAATGCTCTGTCACCGTCAGGGTGATTGTCCCTGTCACTTGTACCGACCCCAGGTTCGCTGTCGGCGACAGTAACTCCAGGCCGAACTTCTGGGTCCCACTGGCTGCCAGGTTGCTCTTGAGGGTGTTGTAGGTAGTGTTCTTTTTCACGATTATGTTGTAGCTGCCACCCTCCAGGCCAGCGAGGTATCCACAAATGCCATCACCAGGCGTCGCCGTATCACTCAAGGTCCAGGTCACTCCACTCCCTGTCATATCGTGGCCATGAATCACAGTATCCACAGCTACGCTGCTATTGTTTGTCAAGGTGAAATAGGTCAATCCCGTCACCGGCGTCTCACTTGCTCCTACAATCCCCCAGCCATATGAGGAGGGGGAGACGGAGACCGACAGTGTGGCCAAGAAGGATTGCTCAGTATCGGAGTAGTCCCAGCCCGAAGCGTTGTGGGCACAAGCCCTGAAGTAGTAGGTATAGCCATCAGTGAGACTCGTGATCCCGTGATTGAAGGTGCCGACCGTGTAGGCATCCGTTTCTGTCCAGTTGGAGGCATATGCCGTAGACGCCGGGGTCACGTTCCCAGGATCGGAATGGGAAGAGGTATCATACACAAAGCCCCGATAGTCACAGGAGGCTCCATATGTAGTCGTGATATTGCCATTAAGAGTGGCGGATGTAGGCAATACGACAGTGGCCGCAGAGGACGTTGTTATAGGTATATCCGCAGGGCCAGCGATCGCAAGGCCCATGTTCGTGCGGGGAGAACCGGAGGTTAAGGTTCCTTTGAAGTTAACCCTGTCATAGTTGGCCACTGAAACGGAATTGACGATGTCCTTCGTGGTAGTGGAAGCTGTTATGGGAGCAGTCAGGGTCGTGACTACATCGTTTTTGGCTATTGTTATCGCCCCCACACCACTACCCGTAGTTTCCCTGACATATAGATTAGAGAGCGTACATGCCTGCAAAGCGTTGACCAATGTATTGGTGGAGCCCGTCCAGTTTTCCGCTTGATAGCCTGGCACAAGGGTCATATAGTTATTGCTAGGACCAGTTCCGAGGCCATTCATCACCGGGGATTGGCCGCTGGCATCAGGCACAAACACACAACTTATGGACGGTTTGGATTCTGCTCCGCTACCAGTCAGCTTCCAATCAACAAGATCCCCTGGCACGACGGACACGGAATGAGATGTGTCGCTGCCGGTGGTCGCGCTTCCTGATATGGTCACTGTCAAAGAGGTATTGGTCCCATTTTTGCGAAGCATAAATGTGTAGTAGTATGCACCGCCTGGGGCAGCGGTCAACTCTATGTACGCATTCTTGAACGTACCGTACAGCGGGCACGGAGCCTGCATATAAATATCAGATGTGTTTGACGAATTATACGCCTTCGGCCCCATCATCGGGATATAGAATGTTTGACCGGAGGCGGGGACATTCCCGCCGGTGAGGCACACTGTCTGGTCTATCGTTGATCCCTGGAAGGCCACGGACCAGGATGCCTGAGTCGCTGCCGGAGAGCTGTCGCTGGTGCAGTAGAGGGAAACAGTGTCCCCAGCCGTGATGCTAACCGTGTTCGTGGTATCCGCCCCTGTGGTAGCAGAGGCAGAGATGGTAACGGTAAGGGAGGTGGCCCCTCCATTCTTGTATACCGTAAAGGTGTAAGAGGCGGAGCCCCCAGGAGCCGTCTTCAATCTCATGTACAGCCACTTCAGCGTCCCCGACGCTGGCATGACCTGTGCGGCAGCACCGGAAGTTGAGGCGCTCCACTGATAGCCACCTACGATGGAGTTGTATTTATTGGCGGTCACCGCCTGGTCGCTGCCCCCCATAAGAAGCTGCGTCGTCCCCGTGGGATTAGGCGTAGTAAAGGACTGCTCCGTGTCACTGTAGTCCCATCCATAAGTGTTGTGGGCACAGGATCGGAAATAGTAGGTGTACCCCAAGGTCAACCCGTCTATGAAATGTGCAAAGACCCCCGTGCTGTAGGTGCTAGTTTCTGTCCAATTGCTCGCATATCCCGAAGAGGCAGGGGCGACGTTACCAGGATCAGCGTGCGTCGAAGTATCATAGACAAACCCTCTGTAGTCATCGGTGGCCTCACTTCCAGTGGAGGTGATATTGCCATTTAGACAGGACGACGTTGCCCCGACTATGGTAGCGGCGGAAGAAGTAACCGTGGGAGCAACCTCCAGATATTTGGTAACGATACTCACATACGCATATGCTGTATCGGGTGTACCAGAGGGGGTACACATTATATCTGTGTAATCGTAATTGTGCAGATTAACAGTGTGGGTTGTGTCACTGCCCTCGGTCGCCGAATCGGAAATGGTCACTGTCAACGCACTGTTCGCCTCCGAATCCCTCAAGGTGAAGGTGTATGATTTGCTCGTCCCCGGTGCAGCGCTCAGTTTCACATACAAGTTCTTTACCTGCATACCATTCTGCGCCCCAAAATATGGGGCGTTGTATTCGGGAGTGTACCAACCTTTGTATCCACTAAGCGTCGTATATCTGACAGAACTTTGGTTGGTGACATCGGAAGAGCTTTTGGTCAAAATCGCTTCGTTGGTAGCGGTGGAAACAAACTCTGCTCCAATAGAGGCTTGTACCAGATCAGTAGGGCTGTTGGCTGGTACGCACTTCCAACAGACCCTATCCCCAGCAGCCACCGATACCGAATTAGACGTGTCATTACCAGTAGTACCACTTGCTGATATGGTACAGGTCAAGGTCGTGTCTCCACCATTCTTTCTCAGCGTGAAGGCCCATGCTTTTGTTCCCCCGCCAGGATTACCGTCCTGCAATACGACATACAAATTGCTAATAGTTCCAGCAGTAGGGATGTAACTGTCATAATTACTCTCAGTCGTCCCTCCCCCTGCCAATTCCATCCCTGTCAGTGAGGTATACCTTGTGGTTGACGTCTTGGCAGCCAGGCCACTGCCCACAATGCTCGCATTATCCACAGCCGTCACGAACTTAACAGACCACCAGCTTCTAGGAGAGTTAGCTATCGTATTGGCGGTAGTCGCGCTTATACATACTTCATCCCCAGCAACCACCGCAGCAGAGTGAGCGCTATCAATTCCCGTCGTCGCTGCATTCGTTATCGCTACGGAGATATCACTGGCTACTCCATTGACCACGATCTTGAAGGTAATCGAATCCCCACCAGACCCAGGCCCCACAGACAACCCCACCGTCAGGGTACTAAACGTCCCGGCCACAGACATCACCGTTTCCCGAGGATCTGCCAAGGTAACCGACCACGCCCCGCCCGACGCCGTTAGGGAGTTAAGGTAGGTATCATCTCCCGTAGGCACCACACCGAAAGTCCCACAAGTAAGTATCTGCGTAGATGACCCAGGATCAGCCCTGACCACCAAGGGGGCAACGGCCACCATCGACACCAGAAGCGCAAGCACTATGAACAGTGCAGAAAGGCGGCGTTTGATGTTGCTTTTTCGCTTTCCTTCTATCATGCCCCGTCTACTCCTTCCCGTGCTCCTTCTCCCACTCTTTGATGGCTCTGAGGATGGCACCATTGATCTTCTTCTGCTGGGCCACTGACAAACCCTTCCAGGCGGAGATGGCGCTCCGCGCCGGACACTGCCATTCCAGGGCGGCAATCATCTGCGCCAGGGCTGCGGGCCGGTTCATGCGCGGGCTGCGAGCGATATCCCCAGCCTTTCTATATGAACCATAACCATAGTTGCCCGCCAGGAGCCAACCGATGCGCTCTATAAGCACGTCTGGATACTCGCGCAGCATCTTGGAGTATTCCAGCACTGCCGCCTGACGGTCTTCCTTGGGAGCTTTTTCCACGTACTCGATCTGCCTGGCCAACAGTCTGGCTTCATTACTCTCATACTGTTGCTGACTCGGTATGTTTCCCATCCCTTTGCCTCCTCTACTCGATATGCAGGCTTTCTCCGGTGGAGACATGCCGCGCATAAATAGGCACGAGCGTCCCTGAAGGGGCCGCTACTATTCTCCAGTCTCTCCCTGTCCGCCCGCCCCATGTCCGTCTTGCCTGAGTCTCCAGAAACTCACGCAAACGGGTGTTGCTGTAGAACACATCTCGCCGGATGCGCTGCACAGGGACTTCCTCGAATTGATCTCCTGTCCTAATAGTGCGCCAGAGAACCAGGGCGGAGTCGCCTGGTTTATGTTTCGGGAGTGGCTTCGGGGTGGCTTTCATAACGCTCCTTTCGTGGTGGCCTATAGTACAAAGGGCCTGCCCTACACGGTAATGTTAGGCAGGCCCTTCTCAGGCCAGATCTGCTCCTGTCGCGGTCTAGGGTCTAGCCACGCACGCGGGACAGCATCATGAACATACCCACGATGGTTATGATGCCGATGACGAGAGGGATTATGGTGATGAGTGCGATTTCAGCACCAGTCCAATCAGAGGTTGCCTGGGCTCCGACCACCTGCTTTATTACGACAAAGGCGATCACCCCGACGAGACCTCCCACCAATGCGGAGATGATTGTATTAAGCACTGCTCTTTACCTCCCTTTGAATTATCAGCCTACCAGGCCGATTGGTTACGACTTCTTGGGTTTGGGCTTTCTCCCAATGCCAAGATTTCGATAAGAGCGTGCATCCTCTAACAGCCTTTGCCTGTACCGTTTGTTGTACACTTTCCGTGCCTCGGCCCGTTCCTCTTCATTCTTGTACTTAACGGTGCGCGGCTTGCCGATTACCCCAGCTTTACGAGCGGCGGCTGTTATCTTCTCTCTGCGTTCTCGCAGATAGTCAATTCGTTTCTTCTTGCGCTCTTTCGGCCATAACCGGAAGGGCAAGGGCTTGGCTTTCCTGGGCGCTCCAGAGGTGGCAGGTTTCTTTCTCTTTGGCTTTGTCGTTTTCTTCAACATAGTGCAACCCCTGTGTGATAAATATGTCGCATCACGCCAGTAATGTTATCCTTACCGAGCGCGAGTATAATAACACGGTCTCGCGAGGTCTGTCAAGAGGCTTACTGCACTGTAGTTGATGGCTCTTCGTCAACACCGCACGGCTCCGGTAGCTTGTTCCCACAGCGTGTGCAATGGTCAGATAGGATCACCTTGTCCCACGTGTCATACACTACAGTTGATGGCTCTCCATCCTTCAGCGTCGCCCCACACGTCTGGCAGTGGCGAGGCCCCGCAATCACCTGGCCCATCTGTTTCTGCGGATAGAATGTCACCTCCGTGATTCTGTACCTGCTCAATATCTCCCCCCTTCGTTGTAGTTCGCGCCAAGTATTGTGCGATGGCGTCAGGACAGCTCTCGATCCGCCCTTGCTCCACCCAACAGGACTCAGGGCACGATAACCCTTTGAGTCCGTCAACGATCTCCTGGGGATCAATACCTGAGCGGAGGGCGATGCTGATGAGCTTGCTAACAGCGGTCAGACAGGCATTGAGGCAGCCCCCAGCCTTGCCAAAATGGACAAAGACCTCAAAGGGCTGGCCATCGTTTTGAGTCACTGTGATATACAGGCTGCCACAGGTCAGCTTATACTTGCCTGTTTGGCTCTCCAGTATTTCCGGCCTTGTTTTCATCAGACTCCTCCATTTTGCCCCGCGCCAGCTCCACGAGCCCGTGAATATCAATCCTGGTGACAGGCTTATTGTCTATCTCCAGGTAGTACCCTTTTACCTTGACGCCACCGCCCAGATCACAGGCCAAGTCCTCCCCGCGCATGGCTGCCAGGAGCACCATCGACACTGCCCTGGCCAAAGCGGTCACCTTGCGAGCATCTGATATCCGTCGGCGGATCTTCACAGCTTCACCTTTTCAAATTGATATACCCACACCGGTGGGTGCATCCTGGCGTGCATCCAGGGCCGGGCGGCATAGAGATGGTTCCAGAACACCAGGAAAGCATGTCTGGGGTCATCCATTATAGTTGTGGGTTCTTTCACCTTAGACCAGTCCTGGTTGGCGATCTGATAGACATATTCGATCCCTTCATCCAGGGCCGCCTCGTTGGTGATGTCAGTCAGTGTCTCCAGATGGATAGCCGCAATCTCCAACTCAATGCGGGAATACTCTCGGCGCATGAACCGGCCTGAGTGCCAGCGCACCAGGGCATCAGGCGTCGTGGCTTTGTACAGTAGGCATTGCGGACTCTCCGGCAAGGCCCCGTTAAACCCATAGGTCTCCTTGGCCCATATATGATCGCCCACTTGATACGGGCATGGATTCTCTGTCAGCAGAATCCCGTTATGGTAGAAGTGCTTCCCTTTGGCCGGACGACGGGTTGTGTTCTTCCTGTCATCCAGTATGGCTCGCACCATCGGAGACGAAAAGGACATAGCATGGCTCTTCATCCTCTCTGCCCTGCTGCTGCGGACAGTAAGCCCTCCAGGCGCTCCAAGACATCCTTGGGGTTGCACTTGGCCCCCTTGGTCACCCTAAGATATTGAAGCAGCCCTTCACACACCTTTGTTACTGCGCTCCGGTCAATGGCCAACAGTAGGCGGGCATCCCTTATAGCAGCGACCCCGTTGACAGCCGCATCCTGTGCAGTCTCTATGATCTGCCGGACATCTGCAAATCTGACCCAGCCCCCATTGTCATCAGGAATTAGGTCATCGTGAGCCAGTATGTACCGCTGTAGACCTGCCAAATTGCCCCCTCTTGTACTTGTGATAACACCCGAAGGTCGAACACACTTTGGAAGCTCTCCAGGCCCAGAAGGGCTGGCCACATACAGGGCAGGTGTCCTCATGGAGTGTCTGCCCGGCCTGTACCCACCGTTTGACGATAGTGTCGGAGGGCTGTTTGCCCACAGCAATTACCCCACTGACATGCACATTCCAGACGATAAAGTCCCTCAACCACAGTAGCGCTCGTTTCATCATGCAAAATGCGCGTAGATACTTCCCGCTTCAGCAGGGAGAGGAAACGCGCCCCTCCTTTCTGGTAAAATAGTATCTAAGGTCAAGGCACTCGCCTATGGCGAGGTTAACGGCTTCGCACCTTAACAACTGAGTGTATAGGGTTGCAGACTGGAACCGTCGTCTGTGTAAAACTCTCAACGTCAGAAACCTCCGTTTCTGCAAATTCGCGTACAGGGTTCGACCTTGTACGGGCCGCTGTCAACCGGCCTAACGTCTCGCGCCCCGATCCTAGTCGGGGAGTGGCAGGGACAAGCCGCCTGCTTTAGCTGGCGGTGGTTGACGCTCTCCCCTTTCTCACTAGCAGTGCTACAAACTGGGCACACCCGCAGGGCTGGAGCTTACGCTGACTGATCTCACGTAGAGAGATTTCGGCATAGCCCAGACGCTCGAAATCACCATCGGCCAGCATCTTGCAATGCAGAGCTGAATGATAGTGGCTGCTCCCAGGCCGCGCCCACAAGGTAACGGAGGTCATGGTGTTTTGACCCAGTAGTAGCTGCCATACTCTTGCAGCTCTACCCGCAGTATCCTGATATCCCGCACGTCCACGATGCAGCGCATCTGCCCCAAGAGATAAGTTGCCATGTTCTCCAACGTCGGGGGCCGGACAATTCCGCAGTCGATGGCATAGGGGAGCCCGTGCAGCACGGGCCATATTTGCGTATCCAGCGTTTTGACGTTGATGACCATACCCTGTTGTATGGGATCTTTAGATAGCCCCCCTCCTCGGCGACAAATCGTGACGCGGGCCATATGCCGCCGCAAGGCATTGCAGCCGTCTCCGCGTGCCATAAACTCGTACTGTCTGACCAGCTCCATTGGCATTACTCCTCCATTTCTTTCGCCCTCCTCTTTGTGTTCACGTAGGCCATCACCATGAACAGCACGGCGACAACGACAATGAAGGCCGCAAGGACACCCCAACCACTGTAGCTCCAGGCCGCCGCACACATGATCCCCAGGCCCAGGCCCAGACCCAGGACTATCCCACTGTCCCGCCGATTAAGCCCAACTTCCAGCTCGATCTCTTTGACTTCGTCAATCTTCTTGCCGCAATGCGGACATTTGTAAGCAGCCATGACTATCATCCCCCCTCCTAGCCTGACTTTACACAAATCTTCTTGCCGCAGCCTGACTTTACACAAAACACGCGGACTTGAGCACGCATTCAATAATGTAGTCGCACTGATACCGAGTGAGATGCGCCCCTGTCGGCAGCATCACTCCGCGTCTCCAGATATCCTGTGCTACTTCGTGGCCGATCACTATGTGAGGGTACTCTGTCGAGTGAATATAGGGCTGATCTGCGAGTGATGGGAAGGTCGGGCGCGTCTCCACCCCTAACTCTGCCATGTGCTCGATAAAGGCCCTCCTCGAGACACCGGCAGGGAGGAGCCCCACCGCCATCCACCAGGCAGGGGTAGCCCACTCGGCAGGAGCCTGTTGCCAGGTCAAGAAATCCTGGGGCAGCTTGCCTCGATAGTATGCCACGACATCCTGACGGGCATCAATCAGCTCGCCAATGGATTGCATCTGTCCGAGGCCGATGGCCGCCGCCAGATTGGTGGGGCGATAGTTGTATGCCTGCATGGAAGCAAACCACCGATCTTCCGGGTCTCTCTGGTAGGCATTGTTGCGAAGGAAACGGAGCTTGAGGTCCACTTCCTTGAAGGGGGTGACCACCATCCCGCCTTCGCCCGTGGTGATGGTCTTGTTTCCAAAGAACGAGAAACAGCCCATGATCCCAAAGTTTCCCACCCTCCAGGGTATCTCCTGGCCGTGGGTTAAGGGCTTAGAGTGAGGCCCTATCCTGATTTTCGAGCCGAGGGCTTCGGCGCAGTCCTCTACGATAAACACCGTCATCTCGCCCTTGCAGTCAGAGACCAGTTTATGGAGCGCAGGCATATTCACAGGCATTCCGAAAAGATGCACCGGCATGACAACTGTTTTCCTGGGGCGTTTGGGCAGGGAGCGCAGTTTCTCCAGCGCCGCTGCCACTTGATTGATGTCCATGCACCACGTCACCGGATCCACGTCAACAATCACCGGCATGGCACCCAACATGGTCACAGGGAAGAGACAGCACGAGATGGTGGAGGCAGGGAGAATGACAGCGTCGCCCTTACCCACCCCCAGCGCGGCCAGGGCCAGGTGCAAGGCGATAGTGCCATTCGGAGTCATCACCGCGTGCGGGGCTCGGAGCCAACTGGCAAAGGATTGCTCGAAGCGGGACACCATGTCGCCGTGGCCAGAGAGCTGGTTTGCATCCAGGGCTTCCTTGACCAGCGCTCGCTCGGCGTCGCCGATCACAGGCTCGCATATGTGAATCATAAGGAAACCCCTTCCTGCTCGACATCGTCAAAGACCGTCATGTCTCCCAGCACAGGATGCACCCACGGCTGGCTCTCATATACCTTTTCCAGGAGGTCGCGGCCACACCTGGGGTGCTTGGGCCACTCCCGCCCCATCCCCTGCTTGCTGATGTCAAAACCCGCTGCCCTCGGGATAATCCACCGGCCCATCTGCTCGAACTGGTTGGTCTGCATGGCCTGACGGAAGCTCACTGGCCGCATCACATGCGTCTCAGGGGTGCGATAGACCCGCTGCCCTCCGTCCTGCTGGCACGCCCACACCAGATAATCCTTACCGTGCTGGAACACCCCCGCGTTGACCATCAGGAAGGGCTGGACACCCCTCAACCCCCATTGGCCTGGGGCTTTGCCGCCCTGCCCATTCAGTTCTATCGGAGCCGTGGAGTAGATGCAGTCGGTGTGAACCCCTATCAACTTCTCTGGGTGCTCCCGCGCTATCTTGTGGATTGCGATTCGCGCATCCGTCATGATCTCCGCACTGTACGCCGGATTGGCCAGCCGCGAGGTGCCGGAGGCCCCCATTTGCCGGAATTTGCCGGTGCTGGCATTCACCGTGGCCTTCATCAGCGACCGCTCCAGGGCTCCCCTCTCATACTTCCCCGCCTGGGCCAGCAGGTAGTCGGTAGTGTTGATAAAAGGCATCTCAAAATGCGTCCGCTGGAAGTACCATCCATCTATGACCCGCTTCACCCACCCCAACTTCCTGGCGTACTGATATCCCCTCTGAGTGAGCACCTTGGTAAACTCCCCCGCTGGGTTGTAGTAGCGGCCTGGGGCACGCTTGACGGCAATCCAGGGGCAGAAGTGGTTCTCCGGCACATGGAGTTCACATTTGATGTAGGCCAGCGTCACGCCAGTACGCAACGGAGCACCCTCATGGTACTGCCAGTATCCACCATCCATCCGTGGGAGTCGGCGCACAGTGGAAGGGAAACAGGCGTTTATGTCGTAGTTGTGCATTTCGGGGAAGAAGCCAGCTCGGTAGCAGTCCCGCCACGGCGGCATGTAGGCGTCAACGGTGTACTTTACCGCCCCCTCCGGCCACGAGGAGATGTCGGCCACCTTTGCTCCAAAGGCATCCATGATGAACCGCTCGGCGATAGTTGCCGGTGACATGAGGGTGCCCACAGGGATATCGTGCTTGTTGTACAACGCAATAACATGGTTGCCAAGCGCACCAGCTATGCGGCTGTCCTGCATACAATACTCTTCGACACCCTTGTCATCGAAGTGTTCCTCCTCAAAGGGCATGGGCACATTGGGCTTGAGTTTTTCCATCTTCACCCACTTGGCGGCCTGACTGAGCGGGATGCGTCTTCCTCCCACCTGGCAGAACTGGGCGATGTCGTAGAAGTGCGTCCACCTCATGCCGTCACGCACTCGTAGTATCTTATGAGGGATGTACCTGATCTCCAGCCCCCGCCACGATATGTCGGCGTGCTCATACAGCTTCTTGCAAAGATCGCGCCCCAGCCACTTCAGTATGGCGGTGGCATCGTAGTCTAGGTTGTAAAGGGCATAGTGGCCGTCCAGGGTGAGTGCTGCAATCACATCTTCCTGTTGGCGGAAACGAAAGACCCTGCCATCAGACACGCACATCAAAAAGGCGTAGCCGTTAGCAAAGGTCTCGGTATCGACCCCTTCTACCGACTCGATCACGTCGAAGTTCTTCCACCGCTTCGGTTTGCGGAAGGTGGCGATATCAAAGGTCTTCCGTCGGGGTGAATACGCCATGTGCTCCGTCCTTTATTTCGTCCCACATCCCTATCATGTATTCCACCACGTCTGTTGACGGGGAAGTGATGTCACTAATGATGTCGTCTGGGAGATCTCCAGACTCCACTGCCGGAATTACATAATCCGACCATTCTACTTCCATCTCCTGCCGAAAGGCGGTGCGCTCCACTGGCGATAGTCGGGCCACATAGTTGGCACGAGCTTGCCGCAAAATAAGCATCTTTTCGGTGCTGATATCATGGCCGGAGTAGAAGTCTACCTCGGAATGAGAAAACCCTTGTCGGCGAAGGACTCTCCTATTGTATTGTATCTCCTCTGGTGTAATGGCCACGGCTTCCCCCTAACTTACCTTAGTCGGGAATCTTGTCTTTGAAGCTGGAGGTGGGGTCTTGTGATGCGGTGGGGTGGGTTTCTGGAGAAGCTGGCGATTGAGGTTTTATAGGATGGATACGCAGATACGCGGCTTTGGGGTGCAGGAGGCCCGACTGGAGCAACACGCAGCTCTTGCGTTCGACCTCCGTGGGGCACATGAACACGAGACACCCCCTAGCGCGATTTTGGTTTGTGATGCCTTTGGGTGCGACACTTTACAACATCTGATCTCCGATACCACAGTCTGCCCCGTGGAGGGCGATTGAAGCGATATGCCCGTAGCTTGCCATCATGAGTTAGTGTACGCACAAGATTAGGGTGACAATTAAGGATACTGGCAGCTTCACGAACGGGGATAAAAGGGTCGTTGGAGACAAGTTTTCTCATGGCAGACTTCATTATACAAAGTAAGTTCTAGGAAGATCAAGTACCTTTTCCCATCATGATTCAGGCTTCACTCTTCTGCGTTCCTGCTGGGACTGGATTTCTTGGAGTTCTTTTGGTGGCTGGCGAAGATGCTTCCAGTGGGGCTGGCCATATTTGCCCCTGGCCTCATCCCAATCCACTGTGACCAAATCCCAGGTCTCAGGGATTCGGTTTGTCTCTTCGCTGCGCTCGGGGTAGTGCTCCACCCATGTAATGGCCTCCGGCGGCAGCTCTCCAAGCCAGGTGCGTTTGATTAGCGTCGCCAGGTACTCGAAGGCGTTGGTGATAGAGGTGCCCTTGTTGTCTGGCACCTCGGTCAGCATGACCCAGGCGGTTCCGTCTGGCCGCCGCAGGATATCCAGGCCACACTTTGATTGAGCGCCCCAGTATCCGTGAAAAGTGAATGTCTCCACGTTTGCCCCCCTTAGCCGAGCCGTTTGAGCCAGTGATCTATGACATGCTGCGGGTATGTCTTATGCTCTACAAGGTTTGCGGTCGGGGTGAGTTCTGAGCATGATGTCGTGCGTAATTCCCCTGGATTTATTCTGCTCCAGTAGCGACAGAAATGGGAGTTGCCCTGTTCTTTCACGACAAAGCCAAACTCCACATCCCTATGCTGTATATCCCCCTTGGCATGGCGGGGTATGTAGGCAATCTGGGTTCCCTGTTCCATAAAGCCCCCTTTCCTGCTCCAAGTCCACGCTGTTGACTAAGGTGGAGGGATTGGTTTAGCTAGTAAGGCCGTTCCACCAACCTCCCCACCACAAAATTCCGCTTAGAGCCGCTATTTTGAACAACGTAACCCAAGCATTCTCAGGTTTGCGCGGTTTGCCATGATCCACACATGACCATCCGAAACCAAGACAGAGTATGACAATCAATGTTATTTGAGGCCACATAATTATTCGCCTCCTAGTCGATGTCGATTAATTTCCGGCCAGCCATCCCACGTGCGCCCGTCTACAAGGCTCCAGGCCCTCTGCCACCACTTACCATCGGTCATTTACTGCCCCCACCGACGAACTTGAAAAGATACCCGTGAACTTGTAGTGCTTCGCCAAGTTCTGCTCCACACGCAGGACAGAACTTGAATAGCACGCCGTCCTCGTGGCCGCCAACAGAGTATAGGAAATCTTGGTAAGACCCAGTGCGTAGCATCGCCTTGGGACAGTAGTATCCACAGTTTGGCCCCCAGATGTGATGCCCCTGTTCAAGCAAAACACCTATTGAGACCATCACTTCCGGTGCCTGGGCAGGACGGATTACTGCGTTAGCGAAGGGGCGGTATCGTCGGGCTTGAGCAAGAGCGTGTGTCGCACCCTCTGCTGTCTCGAACTGCTGGGCGCTCGTCTCAACTAGCGTCCGTCCTGGGTCACCACGCCAAGGTGCCAGCCAGCACCCCTCTTGAAGTTCAACAATGTATGCCATTTTCAATGCCTGTAGGACAGTTCTATGTCTGGGAAAAAGTGCCTCGCGTCTACCTCACTGAGTTTGCCGCCTTCATCAGCAGTACGCGCCACACACATCATTTCACTCTGGCCATCGTCGGCCCCTATATAGGCGGCCCAGTCGATCCCCTCGGTCACTCGCGCCACTATGGCGATCCCCGCTCCACAGCTATTCCAGTATCGCCACCCGTGTGTCTTGGTGTCACCCAATGCCATCGTTGCCTCCTCGTTATTCATCTGGGTTCCCATTATTTCCCCCTAGCCGCCGAACATCGAAATGAGACGCGCTAGGCCGGTGTGCCCTGGCCACCCTCACCGCCCCCAACCCTAGCGTCGTTCTCCATTGGCTGGTTAGATTGCTGCAATAGTTCAGGATGCTCATGGATATTGCCTATAACTTCACTACTCACAAAGGGAAGGCCAATGTAATACTTCAATTCGCATAGCGATGGATTGCCAGGCCATTTGATACCGAAACAACCTTCCTCAAAGATAACCTCCGCCATCTGGGGCTCGCCACCCCCATCTATTTTAATGACATCCCCTTCATATATCTCCTTGCCGTTCTTGTCCTTCAGGCCGGTGTACTGGCTACAGATGAATGGGTTGTCGCCTAACCCATCCAATACACTCATCGAGTATTCCTCCATGAAGCCGGGGATGAACTCCATTGTGTCCTTCCACCACGCCCTGAACTTTAATTCGCGCATGACTCCTCCTCGCAGCAATCTAACACCGAACTCACCCCGCCGCAGGTGGAATCACATCCTCTATTATTCGACCTCGACCTGCGGTCGGCGTGCAGTGATTGGTTAGCACACCTGCTCATTCATCATTCCAGCATTGACATCGAATACCTTGAAACGGTTGTATGTCCCCACAATAGATACAGTACCGGTTAAATAGCTCTAATCGTTGCTCCTCACTCATCGCCCGAATCATTGCGTCTACACGCTCAAGGTACAGTGTTTGTTCCTCATTCATGTTGTCCTCCAAGGTGTGCTAACGTAGAACTCAGCGGCGTGGTTGGCTACAAGGACATTCATCGTCCCAACAACACCCCAAATCATTGTGAGCACTCCATAGATGACCGCAAGTACAGGTAGCGTCCGCTGGAGTGACCGGTTCGGCGGCTTCGATAAGAGCAGCAAGTTCCTTCCTAGCCTCCTCACTATATACATAAGCATCGCAATTTGTAATACACCACTCAATTGCACTAGTTGATAACTCGGTCATATCGCCTCCTGTGCCGCCGAACTCTGCCATATCACGCATTACACATCTGGAAAGCCCTGATTATGTCAAGGTCGGGTGATGCTCTCCCATGCCACGTTCCTTGTTCCCGTCCTGAGCAAAGGGATATAAGGGTTGTCAGGCCCCAGGATTCCCCAGTTCCCGGTACAGGAGATTACATCCAATAGGTAATCAGCATCGAAGCAGACCCCGAAGTAGACCGTATTAGGGTGGTAGTCCCAGGTGGGGTCGATCACCTTCCCTTTCCTGTCAACGCACCAGGCGTGCATCACTGGTATAGATTCTGGCATCCAGGCGAAGCCTTCAATGTAGCGATAGAGCTTTGGGTGGAGTCGCCCGCTGTTGAGTGCCAGGTTTCCTGCATTGAAGAAGCACTCTTTCTTGCGGCCCCGCTGGACAGTGGAAGGCAAGGGAGCATTCTGCCACCATCGCCCGTTCTCGATGACGTACTGCTCCACGGACGTGTACCGCCAACCGTCCCTCGGTTGGGCCATCGACTGGCGCAGTTGGGCCACCTTCTCCAGGTAGTTCCGCAGATGGAGCTTGTTCACGGCGATTAGTCCTGTAGTACCTCTTCCACCTGCCGCAGTATGAACGTCTTTCGCTGCTGGCATAGGGGAAGTACGACCTCCTCGAGTATTTCGTCTTCGGTTGGCGGCAGCCCCTCCATATAAAGGTTTATGGTCTCCCCGTTGACGACGATGCTCCCACTCCGTGTTATGGAACCCCAGTCGGTAGCGGCCCGTGCCCCGAGCTTCAGCCCGTACCTCTCCAGCAAAATAAAGGGCAACCCTTCCCCTCTTATGTGGATGCTGGGACTGCACCCGCACACGTCTATGTCACCGCTAATCTCAAGCAGTTCTTGAGGCCAGGATTTGACTCGCTCCGTCAGTTCGCTGATCTCCTTGGCCCACCTACTGTACGTCTCATACTTGTCGGCGAGACTTTCTAATAAGCTCATGACACCCCCTTCAGCTTTTCGTGATTCGCCACCAGCTCCTCCGAGAGCCACTCGTACTTATGGAAGCCTTTACGGAGAGCTACCCTGGTTACTTTAATGGGCTTGTCTTGGTGGCTCCACCCTTGACACGCCGTAACGCCTCCGGCTTTGACAGGGCAGTATTTGTCAGCGATATCCTGTCGAAGGCGGTCGCGGTGTGTTTGAAGTAGGTTTATTTGTTCGTCAACCCCCCGCAGCACATTCATTGCTTCCTTGAACTCTGTCCGCGTTGTCATAGCCCTCCTTTTCCGTCCTGTCCTTTTTGACTAGCTGCCTAAAATCGTAACGTGCCCCACACTGGGAGCATTCTAGCTGGGCGCGATATGTCTTCTGGTATTTCCCGATGTCCTTCAGCGGACGAGGGGAGTGGCAGGTCTGACACTGGATCGAGACCACTGATCCGGCGAGAAGCTGGAAAGTGTAGCCCTTGCACATGATCCAACTGTATCTGTTGGATTGCCTCCGGCACTCCTGGATTGTGGTGCCACGGATGACATGGAACACGGTGCCCTGGCAGCGCGGGCATGTCCTGCAGTCAGGCATGTTCCCTCCCTGGTTTTGGTGCCTTTTTGGGATGTGCTGGACATGAATGGTCTTGTAACAACGATTGTTCACAGATACAATTCACACAACATCGCCCATTCATTTTCACCTCGCAGCAATCTAACACTGACGTGAGCCGCGCCTAGCCGGTGTCCCTTGTCCAACCGTCAACGCTTGGCTCAGGCGTCGGCTCCAGGGATTGGTTAGCACTCTCCAGGATCTCAACTGCTCTTTGGTCTGGCCCACACCGTGGGCAGTCAATTGTAATTGTTCGATACCCCCAGGGATGTTGGGTATATGTTAGGGGTCCTCTACATCGGTAGCACACCATCATGAAGTTGTAGCCCTCGTCAAAAATATTCATCTTGCTCTCTTATCCGTAGCGCGTGCTAACGTAGAAATGAGACGCGCTAGGCTGGTGTGCCCTGGCCACCCTCACCAGCCCTAGCGTCGTTCTCCATTGCCTGGTTAGATTGCTGCAATAGTTCAGGATGCTCATGGATATTGCCTATAACTTCACTACTCACAAAGGGAAGGCCAATGTAATACTTCAATTCGCATAGCGATGGATTGCCAGGCCATTTGATACCGAAACAACCTTCCTCAAAGATAACCTCCGCCATCTGGGGCTCGCCACCCCCATCTATTTTAATGACATCCCCTTCATATATCTCCTTGCCGTTCTTGTCCTTCAGGCCGGTGTACTGGCTACAGATGAATGGGTTGTCGCCTAACCCATCCAATACACTCATCGAGTATTCCTCCATGAAGCCGGGGATGAACTCCATTGTGTCCTTCCACCACGCCCTGAACTTTAATTCGCGCATGACTCCTCCTCGCACAAAATGCGTTAACAGACTTACTGGTTCATTATGAATGTGGCAACATCTATTCAATTCTTTCTGTCGTAATTCTGAGAGTATTTTTTCCACAATAGCGATTGCAAGGTTACCAAGCCCCGCCCCTTTCTTGTTAAGGCACTCAACAATATATTCTGCTTTTTCACGGGTTGTCATAATTGCCTCCCGGCGTTTATGGTGACGCCTAACGACCAGCTAAGCTGCCGTGGGCGGGTTAGGTTGACTATTTTCGACCTTGGCCCCACGGTCAGCCTTGAGCGGATGGTTAGGGTTTGCAGCAAGTTCCTCTAATAACTCATCAAGGAACTCCTGTGCCCTTTTACCAGCGAACTGCATACTATACTCATGACGGTCTTTGTAATTTGCAACGAGGTGGACGTCTTTCAAGAGCGCGTCGATTAAGAGGAGATGGTCCCCCATATTTTCAAGCCGCCTCTTGTCAATGTTTGATTCACCAACTGGTATGATAGGCCCAATCAACTTTTCAATTATTTGATACGCTGTAAATTCCATAGTTCTCCTTACTGCAAAGCCTAACATCGAAATGAGACGCGCTAGGCCGGTGTGCCCTCATCCTTCTCACCACCCTCAGCCCTAGCGTCGTTCTCCATTGGCTGGTTAGGGCGCAAACAAGACCTCTTGAGATAGACGCTTTGCGGCGATCTCGCAATACTTCTCCTCGATCTCGATCCCGATGGCCTTTCGTCCTAAATCCTTGGCTGCCCTGAGTGTCGTGCCGCTGCCCATGAATGGGTCAAGGATGGTCCGGCAATCAGGGGCAAGTTGAATACACCATCGCATTAGGGCAACCGGCTTCTGCGTAGGATGGTAGCGATATTCCTTATCCTTCATGTTCTCTTGTAACATTCCATTCCACCGCCATTTGAACAGCCGGATTGTACGAGGACTAGATGTCCAAGCTAACTCGCAATCACCAAAAGGCGTACCAGCATTGTCTTTGTCCCATACCAACCAAGCCGTCGATGCAGGCAACCAATCGGCATAGAGGTTGCCCCCCCCCATAGAATCTGCATGAGACCCGCCTTCAAGACGATATTCAACAATTCTTGTTCTATCTTCCTGTCCCATTCCCAAGAGCCATAGAACTTCGTAGCTGCCAATTTTGTTCTAGCTTGCGGATCTCGGTGAGGATTTTGCCCCGTACCATACGGCGGATCAGTCAGCACCAAGTCCACCTTCGGCAACTGAGGCAGGATGTCGCGACAGTCGCCGTGCCATATCTGAATCCCGTTGTGCTCGTAATAGGGCTTCATCTATCCGTTCCTCTTGTTTGCGCTCTAACTCTGTGATATCACACATTCCACATCTGAAAACCCCTGATTATGTAGAGTCGCTAAATAACGACTGTCTGATGAGTGGTTCGAGAGCCTGGCTTCCTCCTGTGTAGCAGCCATGCCATAAAGGACACCAGCGGGTAGATAGCACAAAACAGAAAGACCGCGAGCAATACGGGAGCCCAAAGGGGCATTCCATAGGTGCGGAGGTGGAACACCATCACTCCCTCTATATTGTCTTCGGTCACGACCTGGCTATCCATTCTGTCGTTATTGTCACCTTTGAATATGTACAACTGCCGATCCTCGTATGAGGCGTCAATCAGCACGCGGTGACAAATGCCCTCCCCGTCTTCACTTCTGTAGACGGCGATCTGTCCTTCCTCTAGGTGGGAGGATTCCTTTACCACAATCAAGTCTCCTGGACTTAGGGCGGGCTCCATGCTTTGCCCGTAGATACGGACGACCTTCAACCCTATATGTGGCATCCCCTGTGTTATAACGAGAATGAGTACAAGGGAAAGCAAACAAGTGGCAACGATCCTTTCCCATCCCTGTCTGTCCGGTAATCTCACTGTTTTCCACCTCCCCATCGTTTTGGCAGTAGGGAGTCAGCTTTTAAGGCTGCCATTGAGAAGCCTACTTTAGCAGCCTAGCCACCTTCAGCTTCTTTACTTCTTCGATAATCCTGCGCTGCCCTGAATGCACCTTCCCGTCCACCCCATGTGGGAAAACAGAATTTCCTGTTAGTCCCCATCCAATGCACTTCAAAACAGGGGTTTGGAATACCGCCCCGGCCTTGTCCTGTAACCGTCTCGCAGATTCCGTTATACCCCGTTTTGTTATTCGTTTGAGGATGACTTCTATATCTCCCCCTTATGCTTCCCCTCATAGGACATTTCCTTTCTGGACGGCAACCTTGCAGACTGTCCCGTCGGAGGTCACGGTTACCGTGCCGTTCGCGTCTGTGCCATAGACCGCAGCCCCAGCGGCCTTGAGAGCGGCGATGGTTGTAGGAGCCGGATGCCCGTAGGAGTTGCCGGTCTTGCAGGAGTAGACTGCGATCTTGGGCTTGGTTTTCGTCAAAAAAGTGCCACCAGACGATGTTTTAGACCCATGATGCCCAACCTTCAGGAAAGCCACGTCTGTGGGCACGATATTGGCCTTCAGCATGGACGCCTCGGCCTCTTGCTCGGCGTCCCCCTCAAAGAGTAGGGTCGTCGTCTTGTACAGCAGGCTCAGGACGACAGAGTTGTTGTTGGAGGTGCCGGTAATGTCAGAGGGATTCAGGATGTTGAAGAAGAGATCGCCACCAGCGGTGATAGAGCCGCCCCGCCGTGCTATCTGGACATTGGTGCCGGAGACCCTGACCTTGTCTATAGCGTCATGGAACAGCTTGAAAGATGAAGAATCAGACGTTTGGCCATTCCACCAGAGCTGGGTCACTGTGTAGCTGTTCAAAACCTTGGTCAAGCCCCCGCAGTGGTCAGCGTCACAGTGAGTACAAACCACCGCGTCCAGCGCCCCTTGTACCAGGGGCCGCAGGTCAGTCACCACCACATCGCCTTGGGCGACCGTGGAGCCGTCGATCAAGACCTCGACCTCTCCCTGGTCAATCAAGATGGCATCCCCCTGGCCGACATCCAGGACATAGACCACCACATCTCCTGTACCTCCAGTGGTGCCGCCAGAGCCAGGGCCGCCATCAGGAGGATTACCGTCAGTGGCAGGGGGTGAGTCCTTGGGGCCACAGCAGAGCGGCAGGACCAGCAAGGCGATCAGTAGTAATGCAGACAGGAGTCGTTTCATACCTAGTTTCTCCCAGGTGCGGCAGATGGAGTAAATGGGGGCCGCTTTGGCTCATCCCGCTTATTGAGGAGGGCTTCCATACGGTTGTTTAGTGTTTTGCACATAGCAGGGTCATCCTGTACCTGCTCTATAAGTTTGTGCATCCAATAGAGGGCGTCGAAAGTCCCGATATCCACCTCCAGTGAGTCTAGGGCTTGTTTGAGGCCGATAAGTGCGTGGGCCAAGCGAACATCACGAAGCAAAACTTCGACAGTCATCTCGTCATCTCTAGTGGTTATGACGATGAAGCATCCGGCGATGCCCTCTTTCTTTAGGAACCGTTCGAGCTTGTCCCCCTTGCTTGTTCTAGTCTTCCTTAGTGGCATCAGTTGCCCTCCGCAGGGAGGGGAGTGAGGGGTTGGCTGGCATCAATTCTGGCCGCGTTGATGAGAAGATCAACGTCGGACTTGCGATATCTCCGGTCTCCTCGTGGACCAAAGCGGTAGCAAGGAAGGCGGCCATCGTTAGACCACACGCGGACGGTGTTGGGATGCACATTCAGCATATCTGCGACCTCTTTCAGGGTAATCATCGGATCAATCTTTGTCTCTGTGTCTTCCATTGTATCGTCGTACAGATTAGGTTCGTCTGTCATACATTCCTTCTCCTTTGACCATCTCCATTTTTAGTGGTATCCTAAGTTATTATATCAGCGCCCTACACAAAGTCAACCCACCTATAGCACTACTTTGCGAGTGTAACATAAAATCATGATTGCTACTACATCTTGACAGACAATAACTCCCCACCTATGCTTGGGGAGGATTGATAGGAATGAGCGGCGATAGTTTCTGGGATAAATGGGAGCGATTGTGGCCAAGGGGGAACTAGAGCTACTGGAGGCGCTGCGGGCGCAGATTCCGACATTCCAATGCAAGCCAGGCTGCCAGGATTGCTGTGGCCTGATAATCTGGTCTAGGACAGAGTGGCAACGAGCGGCCAGCCATCCGGCGGGGCAGTGTATTGGGCCAGATACATCCTTGAGTTGCGAATACCAGGCCCACGAGGGAGAGCGCCGGTGTGCCATCTACTCCGAGAGACCCATCCTGTGCAGGCTCTTCGGGGCCAGCCAGGAGAAGCTGCTGAAGTGTCCCCACGGTTGCAAGCCAAAGCAGCCTCTCACTATTAAGGAGACCAGACGGATCGTCAACCACCGCCAGCTAAAGCAGGCGGCTTGTCCCTGCCACTCCCCGACTAGGATCAGGGCGCGAGACGTTCGGCATGTTGACTGATGCCCGACCGAGAACACGGATGTTCTCAGCCGCGATGTGG
>Ga0315274_10000315_pt1 | contig 75817 bp, 80 predicted proteins | sample YL17G02_20_MG_FD_203700 | JGI IMG/M metagenome (GOLD analysis project Ga0315274, IMG submission 203700) | Sediment microbial communities from Yellowstone Lake, YNP, Wyoming, USA - YL17G02_20 | ecosystem: Environmental > Aquatic > Freshwater > Lake > Sediment | place: USA: Wyoming | collected... | reverse complement strand
GACCCCCAATTTTCTATCTCCCAATTTACCATATTAATAATTTCCTGATCCATTTCTTCAGCTGAGAGAGATCTTCCTTCTAAATAATATTTGGCGATAACAAGCGATGCCTCTTCGCAGGCTTCATCGTGTAACTGGTCCCAATTAGCAAAAGGCGCTTGGGGCTGGAAGGGAACATTTGAAATCTTGTACGAAGAAGGCAAAATTTTATCTTGACTTTGCTCTCTTTCCGGAAGTGATAGCGGTTTTTTAAAATAATCCAATATTGAATGGTTTTGGCTGCTTGCTGATTTATCAGAAAATTTTTTATTTACAAAAAAACCTGCTCCTATTAGCAGGACAAAAATTATTATTAAAATATATACACGTTTCATATTTTGGTAGCGCCGACGGGATTCGAACCCGTGATCTTCTGCATGAAAAGCAGATATCCTAGGCCTCTAGACGACGGCGCCATATCATCATAAATCATATCAGAAAAACGAAGAATTGTCGAGAGTTGGGCATCTTGATGTAGATTTTATAATTGACAAAAAAATGACTTTAAATTAATAATATAGTAAGGTCGAATGCTCTTTAAATGGAGGGTAATAGTGACATCAGTGTCTCAGCCAGAGATTTTCTTCGCAGCCGGAGATCTCGGAGATCCTAAAGACGAATCTTGTCTCAATAAGGTGATTGATCTTTTCTCTGGTGCTGAAATCAGGCGATTTAATACAGTTTTTCGTATTACAGGTCATCTTGTACCACTTAGAAGGCAGGGGAAAGAAATTTGGATTCGTTTAGATGCGGCCGACCCGGACAATATTCTCCAAATGATCTCTGACGTATCCCATTTGGTTGTCGACTTCAGTATTCAAGTCCGAGGGATCACCGTCCCATGCTATCCCAATCTGACACAAATGGTATTTCGAGCCAGAGAAAGAACCCTGAAAGAACTTCTCCGCAAAAAACATCATCGGGGATATAATCTATCCGACGATGAGATTGAAGCGTTAGTAGAAGAGGACTATGAAGAAGTAAAATTCCTCATCTTCGCCACAGCTGCGTTAACAACAGAACCACTTCAGGACGAAGCGGCTACCATTAACCGGATCGAGATGGCGAAAGAAGCCAATCTAGACGGTGTTTTTCTTCCGCCAGATCGCGCCGAGCTAGCAAGAAAACAAGGACTTCAAGTTGCCATCGCTGGCATCAGAGATAAACGCTATCCGGTCCAAAACGACTACCAAGTTGTGATCAGTTCAATAGAGGAAACAGCGCAAGCCCATGCTGAATTCAATGTTCTTGGTAAACCCATATTACAAGCGCCAAACCCGAGAGAAGCAGCCAAATTCTTTGTTAGAGGACTTCTAAGGCAATAACCTATCAGCCCTCGCCAAGGCGAGGGCTTTTCTGTCTAGAGAGGGCCATCTGGGATTCGCAACACTTGCCTAAAGGCACGACTAATTGCTTGATTTCTGCAAGGAGGGCCATCTGGGATTCGAACCCAGAACCAATACCTTAAGAGGGTACTGCTCTACCATTGAGCTAATGGCCCATGTTTCTTTGTATTGCTCTTTTTAAAATATCGTGACTTCTTTTGAATTTATACTCCCTCCACCTTGCTTCTTTACGACAAGCAAATTTTTCAAAGTAAATAATCTTAAATGGTCTCCTTGGTCGTGTAGAAATATTTTTCCCAGCGTTATGCTCTTCAAGTCTTTTATTAATATTGTCAGTACTTCCGATATACAGCTTTCCATCTTTCAGGCTTTTTAAAACATAAGTATAATACATTTTAATTTTTATGCTCTACCCGCCGGGGCAGAGCCCCTCTGGGGCGGCGCCCACTGAGCTACGAACCCTATGGCGCCCTCGGAAGGAATCGAACCTTCATCTACGGGTCCGAAGCCCGTTGTTCTATCCGTTATACTACGAGGGCCTACTCATTCGCTGCCTTTAGGCATGCACTATGAGGGCAAATCTATATAGATTATATCTTAAAAATTGACATTTGCCAAGTTCTGTGCTATATTAGATATAACGGTTTGAAAGCGCTCGTGTGTATTCTAAGGAGTTTGTACTCTAGAGATACCCCGAGAAGTCAGCCGGGGTCGAGTAAGTATTAAATATTTTAGAAAGTAAAATGGAAGAAGCAAAAAACAAGTTGTATGTTGGCAATTTGGCATACAGTGCTAATGATGAAAGTCTAAAGCAACTTTTCACCGAATTCGGTGAAGTTACTGAAGCTAAAGTCATTACTGACAAATTTTCTGGCCGATCAAAAGGCTTCGGCTTTGTCACCATGCAAGATGAGGCAACTGCTCAAAAAGCAATTGATGGCCTCAATGGAAAAGAAATTGAAGGACGAGCAATCGTTGTCAATGTTGCAAGACCAATGCGACCAAGACAATAATTTCGTGTCTTCAAAAGTCCAAAAACCCGCCAATGGCGGGTTTTTGGTATATACAACTGATATTTATTTGTATATATTCTAATTAATATTGACTATTCTAGAGGAAGTGTTAGAATAGAACCTTTAAGATAATATTAAAGGAGATCTCATGAAAGAAAAAAAATTGGTAAGGCCGAAAAAAGGGCGGATGCTTTTTGGAGTGGCAGCAAGTATTGCTAATTACTTTAATATTGATGTAACAATCGTAAGAATAATATTTATTATTATCACTATTTGGGGAGGAGTCGGTATTGTTCTTTATATTATTGGGATCTTTTTGATCCCCGAAGAAGGCGCTAAAGATGATAAAGAAAAAAATAAAGAGAAAAAAATTCATCGTGACGGTGGGTGGATATTCGGTCTAATCGTTTTACTGGTCGGGATAATTTTTCTTCTGTCCAATTTTGTTTGGTGGTTTAGCTGGAGTAAAATGTGGCCTCTAATTTTAATCTTAATTGGACTAATAATTATTGCTAGCGGACAGAAAGGAAAGTCGTGAGATGGTTCTGGGGTTTGTTAATTGCAATTATTGGTGTAATTTTTTTGGGACAAAGTCTGAACTTTTGGGGAGCAAATCAAATAGCTGACCTAAGTCAATTTTGGCCTTTATTACTAATCCTTTTGGGAATTGCTTTATTAGCAAGACACTTACGTTTCGGGTGGATTATTATTTTAGCCTCATTTATTTTAGCTTTAGTTTTTATTTATTTTGCCTCTTTTTCAACCAAACCAGCATTTAGCAAAGTGATCCGTAGGCAGGGCTTAGAAAGCTTTAACTTTTCAAATAATTTACCTGAAAATGCAGTAAAAGCAAGGATTATAATTGAGACAGGTGCAATCGATCTACATTTATCCTCCAGCTCTGATAAACTCATCGACGGCTCATTAAAATCTCGTTATGCCGAGCCTGACTTAACTTTATCAGAAGAAAATAATATCGTTACAGCTACTTTAAAAACTACAAAAAATATTGGATTTATTTGGGGCTCAAACACGCTTGATGTGAAAATCACTAATAAAATTCCTGTTGAATTAATAATTAATTCAGGCGCCTCAAGTTTAAACTTAGATACTTCGGAAATTGCTTTGGATGGTCTTGAAATCAATGCCGGCGCCTCTTCCATCAATCTTAAAATTGGTAAAATTATGAATAACTCAGCTCTAAATATTAAATCTGGCGCTTCCAGTATTAATATAGATTTACCCAGTAATATCGGTTTCGAAATAGTTGCTAAATCTGGTCTTTCAAGCAAAGAAATAAATAATTTTAATCAAATTGACAATAATACTTTTAAGAATAAGAATTTTGATACTAGCCAAATAAGAGCTAAACTAAATATAGACGCTGGTGCTTCCTCGATTAAAATTAGTGAATACTAAATAGTACTTTAAAAGAGGGATAATGAAATTTAATTGGGAAATTTTTTTCACAATTATTTTATTTTTGATTATTATCGGCATTTTTTCCTTTGTGCTTTTTTATTTCAGAAAAGAAGGATCAAATAACACTCCAAATGTGGCTTCGATCTCAGATTTGAAAAGCCATTTAATCTTACCTAATTCCGAAGAAAAAATTAATATTAAGTACTTTTATGCGCCAATTTTGCTATATCACCATATTGCTAATTCTAAAAACCCAAATAGTTATTATGTCAGCCCAGAAATCTTTGAAAAGCAGATGAGATGGCTTAAAGAAAATGGTTATCACGTAATAAGTTTTGATAAATTATATGAGGCAATTACGAACAAAGGGACTCTCCCCGAAAAACCAGTTATTATCTCTTTTGACGACAGCCTACTTGATCAATATAAAAATGCTTATCCGGTTTTACAAAAGTACAACTATTCGGCTACCTTCTTTGTAAAATTAAATAACATCAGCAACGCTGCTTTATCATGGGACAAAATAAAAGAAATGTCAGATGATGGTATGATTATTGGTTCACATTCGGTTAACCATGATAATATGACATCAATGGATGAAGTAACAATGAATTATGAGCTTTTGCAAAGTAAAAAGGAAATAGAAAAACACACCGGCAAGCAAGTTAAATATTTTTCTTATTCTGGCGGGGCATATTCGGCCGAAACCATTGCCGCTGTTAAAAAGGCTGGGTATCTTGCGGCGGTTTGTACTAAACACAAAGTATACCAAGAGATTATAAATGACAATTCAATCTATACTTTACCCAGAATTCATATTGATAATGAGATGCCGACCTTTATTGATTGGGTGCAGGGGAAGAATCTTAAGTAGCAATATCTCTTTTTGTAAAATATATACTGCCTATAACTGCTAGGATTACAGCAGTAGCAATAAATATTAAATAACTCCAGTTATCTATTTGGTTATGCGATAAAGCCTTGGAAGGGTTAAAGTAGTAAAAGAATGAACCATATTTTATATCTGCCAGCGATTCTTTTAGGGCAGATACGATATTTAGAACATACATCACAACCAAAAGTCCTCCAGAGATAAAAAATACCTTGCCTTTATCTGAAAAAATTGCCGAAAGAAACATGCCAATACTATAAATAGCTAGCCCAAATAGAAAAGCCAGCAGAGCCATCGTTGCAAAATTCTCTACTTTGAAACTAATATCATAAATTTTCATAATTGGGATTGCCGGGAAGACTGAAAATAAAACAAATACAATCAGGCTAAATAAACCTGCCAGGTATCTACTTATAAATAATTTAAGCCTAGAAACTGGTTGAGAAAGGAGAATTTCAATTGTGCCTTTTTCTATTTCACCGGCAAAAGCAGTACCTGCAAAACCGATTGACATTAAAATCACTAACAACGGCCACATAAAGGAGAACTGTTCGGTTGAAAGGAATCCTTCAATTGTATTAAAACTTGCAATATCAAAATTGAAAGCTTTCATAAAAGATTCTGGATAAGCTTTCAACATTTCTTCCATGGCTGCCGATTGACTTTTAAAAGCAGGGAAGAGGCCAATGTACATCCATAAAAGGCCGATATTGACTAAAATATAAACAACAAAAATCGTTCTTCTATCTTTAATAATTCGCCAGAATATTGGCCACATTTTTTACCTTTCCCTACCTTGACCCGCCTTCGTCAAGACTACGGCGGACTGCGACCCACTTCGTGAGTCTTCGTAAAATTCTAAAAATACTTCCTCCAAAGAAGCATGGGTTATCTCTAAATCTTTAAGCGGATAAGATTTGAGCCGATCTATAAGCTGGTTTATATCACCTCTGACATTTAGGATCAGACCATCTGGTAATTCTTGGACAACTTCAATATGTTCTGATCTAAAATTATCTTTATTAAAACTTCCAACAAAATGAATCTCTACTGCATGCATTCTTTTTTTGCCCAAATTTTCAATATTTTCTAAGGCAACTATTTTCCCATTTTTTATAATCCCTACCCTGCTACAGAGACGCTCGACTTCTGATAAATTATGCGACGACATAAAAATAGTTGTTCCCTTTTTATTTAAGTTTTCTAAAACAGTATAGATAGTACCTTGAAGTAATGGATCTAATCCAACCGTCGGCTCATCCATAATTAATATTTCCGGTTCTGACATCAAGGCCAAAATTAAGCCTAATTTTTGTCTATTCCCAGTTGAAAGCTGCTTAAATTTAATTTTAGGATCAAAATCGAGTTTTTTTATTAGATCGGATACTATTTTAGACTTTCCTCTGATCGCTTCGATAAATGATATATGATCATGACCCGTCCAGCTATCGTAGAGGCGGACACTACCGGACAAATACCCGATTTTACTTTTTAAAAATTCCGAATCTTTCACGGAATCTTTGCCTAAAATACTAATTTGACCTTCTGCAGGTTTGAGGAAATTCATTAGACAGCGGATGGTGGTAGTTTTACCGGCGCCATTTGGCCCCAGAAATCCAAAAATTTCCCCTTTTTCAATCGAAAAAGAGACACCGTCAACCGCATGGGTCTTACCGAAGTATTTTTTGAGATTTTTGACTTCAATAACACTCATTTGACTTGCTTTCTAAGCAACAAAACCGAAAGTATAGTAAATAGCATTAAAAAAACCAACAAGTATAAAACGTCTATTCTAATTTCTTGCCATCCCCAATTGTAAAGATTAATCTTCTTTAGAGCCTCAACAGCGTATGTGAAGGGGCTTAAGGCGATAATCCCTTTTACTGCCCCATGAACATTCTCTTTTGTCCAAAATAGTTGTGAGGTTATCACGAAAGCAAAAAAAGCATAGAAAGAAACCTGAATTGAGGTTGTCACATTATAAGTAATAACAGAAATTAAAATGCCAATTGAGACGGCAATCAAAGCCACTAAACATTCGACTAAAAAAACTAACCATAAATTTCCTAAAGCGATTTTGAAAAATATCCAGAAAGAAAAAGTGACCAAAATAGTTGCGATAATACCCACCAATGAGTTTGCCAAAAACTTACCCAAAATTATGTTATGACCTCCTAACGGTTTCGTAGATAATCTCTCGAAGGTTCCTGATTCCCTCTCATAGGATATACTCACGGCTGTAAGTTGCAAGCATATTAGCAGGAGAACCAAGACGATTACACCAGAGGCAAAACGATCAAAATATTTAATTTCTTTGCCGATATTCGCTTCTGTTTCGACTTTTATAGGTTCTAAATTGATGCTACTTTGATTATTCATAATTGATTGGATATTCTTTGTTAAACTACCATTTGTTCTTTTGAGAATTTCTTCACGGATTGTTGCCTGAATCTCCGGATAGCGAATATCATCTATAATTCTAATTTGTCCTTCATAATAAATATTTTTGCTAAGATCAATAGCTACAAAGCCTTTTATCTTGTCATCTTTGATTAAATCTCGCCCATTTTCGATATTTTCAATGCTTTGAACATTAAAAAGCTTGCTAGCACTTATATTTGCAGAAATTTCTTCGGTAAGTTCATTTCCTCTAACTTTATAAATTCCAAGGGGAATATTTTCGGGTGAATGATTGGCGACAAAACCAAAAAGTGACACTATAAAGATAGACCCTAAAAATAAAATTATCACCAACCAATGATTACGAAATATCTTTTTTAATTCAAATTTAGCAACTCTGAAAACCTTCATTTAATTAATCTCTCCACCGGCAAGTTTGGCAAAAACATGATTAAGATTTTTCGCTTTAAAATTATCGGCAATTTCTCGAGGTTTGCCAATACACAAAATTCTCCCTCCACTCATTAACGCCACTCTATCACACAATTCTTCTGCTTCTTCTAAATAGTGGGTGGTAAAAATTATTGTTGAGTGTTTTTTAAGTTTTTTTAACACTTCCCAAATATCGTGACGTGAAACCGGATCGAGACCGACAGTAATTTCATCGCAAATTAGAACTTCTGGATTATGAACTAGTTCAACCGCGATAGAAAGCCGTTTAAGGAAGCCACCGGATAATGTCCTGGCCAACATATTACTTTTAGCATCAAGCTTTAAGAGCCGAAGAGCTTCCTGAATCTTCTTCTCCATTAGCTCTCGTGAAAGATCGTAACCAATATTAAAAAATTCTAAATTTTCTTTGACAGTAAGATCTGGATAAAGAGCTTCTTTCTGGGGGATATAACCAATTTCTTTCTTGACTTTATAAATATTATTTCTAAGATTTTTTTGTAAGATAATTATTTCGCCTTCTGTTGGCCTTAAAATGGTGGCTAGCATTCTTAGAGTCGTTGTTTTGCCCGAACCATTGGGGCCTAAGAAGCCAAAAATTTCACCCTTAGCGATTTCAAAAGAAATATCATCGACGGCTTTAGTACTACTAAAATATTTTTTTAGATTTTTGACTTCAATTACATCCACTTTGCTCCCGAGAAAATTACTAAGATGTTTTATCTGCGCCGACAACAAACTGATAAGGCAAACTGCTTTGAAAGGTAATAGAAATTGTGACATCGGCTTTGGTAAAACTTATCACAAACCCGTCGCTTGTCGTAATATTTTCCTTTTTAGTATATCCTTTCTCTGTTAAAGCTTGCTCAATTTTTGCATAATCAGCGCTAGTCGCCTTGTTTTTTACCACGTAAGACATTGAAGTTGTGGTGCCCTCGTTGGCAAGATAGCCGTCCAGCTTTGCTCCCCCATAAAGGTTTTCGAAGATGGGTTTAAGATCAGCGTTTACTTGAATTGTCAGAGAATCGGTTGGAGTATTGTCTTTAGCTTTCGAATAGGCATTTGTTTCATCTGAACTTGAATTATCAGTTGAGGCAGTGGAAGTGATGGCTGAATTTACTCTACCGGCCAAATACCTATAGCCAAAATAACCGCCTCCTCCTAAAATTACTATCAAACCGACTAAGACTAATGCCACTATCAGGCCTGTATTACTCTTTTTAGAGGAAGTCATGGGCGCTTGAGCTGGTGGCGTCTGCAAAGCTGATGTTGGTGCAGGAGCAGGGTTTGAGGCTACTGGCGGCGCCGGCTGTGGCGGTGGCGGCTGATTTACGGGAGCCAATGGTGGAACAGGTGGTGGAGCCGGCTGTGTGGGCGTGGGTTGGACAGGTTTAGGTGGTTGATTAATTTGGTTTCCTTGTTGATTCGAAGTTGGATTATCCATTTTTCCTCCTTAAAATTAATACTATCTTTTTCTATTGTAACAGATTATTAAGTGTTTAGAAAGTAAGAGTTTTATGATATGATATTCTTGAAATTTAAAAAGGAGAGTTCATGTCTAAATCTTTAAAATGGGTTCTTATTGTACTATTAATTCTTATTCTACTGGCCGGTGCTTTTGTAGGCGGCTGGTATTGGCAGAAAAAAGCTAAAGAAAAATCCAGCTCATCTCCTGGCCAAACCGCAACTTCCTCGCAAAATGATTCATCTTCAGAAGCCCCTGCAGAACAAGCGCAAAATGGTGCTGGTTGGAAAATATTCAAAAACTTTGCCCAAAGTTATTTGATTGAATATCCCGATGGCGCAACTATTGAGAATGCCAGCGCAACCGAAGGCGAAAAAGACAAACCTGCAAACGAGGCATATTGTGTTAAAATCAGCACTAAATATGTTTGGGTAATAATTGCTAGCCGAGATATTCCTGATGATGTTTTTTGTCTTAGAACCGGCTTTGGAACAGAGTGGTCAAACGCCCCCGATGAGCAAGTCACGGCTGCCGGCCCAACCTATACCGCCCATGGAATGTACACATCTTCTGCTTCCTTAGGAAGTTATGAGGATGATTATTTGATCGAAGTAGCCTCAGGTGATAGGATCGAGTACGGCATTAAGGTCAATGAAAAGCTTGATAGCACTATAACAAAAGCCCAGGCCAAAGATTTAGTCCATAAAATTGTCGCCAGTTTTTCTCCGGCAGAATAATTTAAATATTATCTAAATACTCTTCTTAAACTATCTTTCCGTCTTTTAGATGGAAGGTAATTTTAGCTTGACTGGCAATACCTGGATCATGGGTGACAGCCACAATAGTTGTGTTTTCTAATTTAGCTAGATTTTTTAATAGGTCGATGATGATTTTACCAGTAGAACTGTCTAAATTGCCTGTTGGTTCATCGGCTAAAATTAGTTTGGGCTTATTAGCAAGCGCCCGGGCAATTGCCACTCGCTGTTGCTCACCCCCTGAAAGACGCCCTGGTCTCCTCTGTAACTTATCCCTTGTCAGCCCTACTTCGGTTAGTAATTCTTTTGCACGCTTTTGTCTCTGAGCCTTTCTTATACCACAAAATTCCATCGGCAGCATCACATTTTCCAAGGCCGTTAAATTTGGAATTAAATTATAATTTTGAAAAATAAAGCCAATTTTTTCTCTTCTGTATTTAATAAGCTTTCTATCAGACATTTTTGTGATATCTTGATCGTCAACTAAAATTTCTCCCGATGTAGGTTTATCTAAAGCTCCTATTAAAGAAAGTAACGTACTTTTACCACTGCCTGATTTTCCAATAATTGTGCTAAAGACTCCTTGTGGCACATCCATATTCACGCCGCTTACAGCTCTTACTTTATGATCGCCTGATTGAAATTCTTTGGTTAGATTTTTGACTTTTAGCATTTTGCCTTTCTATTTTACTAAGATTATTCTGCTCTCATTACTTCTGCTGGTCTTATTTTAGAAATTAAAAATGACGGTACAGCACTTCCGACCACGGCAATTATTAGTGCCGCCGATAGACCATATAAAAGAATATCTATCCCCACCACCGCATGCAAATTATTAAGCGTATTGCCCACTCCTTCAATCCCCATCCGCATCATTCTGCCAGGACCTCCTTCTCCCGGACTACTCGATGTAGATTGGCTATTAGAAACTAACACTTTTAATATTGGATTACTTAAAACGATCCCCAAAATCACTCCCAAAACCGAGCTAATTAAAGTCAAGGTTAAAGCTTCCGATACAAATTGACCGGTGACAACAACATTAGACGCCCCAATGGCTTTTAAAACCCCAATCTCACGGCGGCGCTCACGAACTATCATTACCATTACCAAAAAGATAATAATTGCGCCAGCAACCAGTGCCCCAACTAAACTATAAAAAGATATTGTTTTTATGTTCTGCAACGGTTCAATCGCCTGACTTGATCTATCCTGAGAAGAAGTAACATCAACTGAACTTCCCAATTTTTCTTTAATCGCAGTTTGGACTGGAGATACAGAATCAATTGAGTCAGTTTCAACAATAATGGAATTGATTTGATCCGTCTGACTGGATAAATTTTGAACCGTTTTAATCGGCATGATGATCGAACCGTTTGTAAAAGTATTACCGGTGTCATAAATGCCTGCTACCTTAATAGTCTGGCCATAAGCAGTAAATGTCGAGCCAACTGACAAACTATTTTTTTCAGCCAAATCTTTGCCCACCATAGCGACATTTTCTGACGATGTCGGGTCAATTTTTTCGCCGGAAGTTAGATTAAACTCGCTAACACTAAGAGCGGCATTTGAAATTTTATTAACGCCCGTGATACTAATCGGCATTGAAGGAACTTGTGTTGAGACATTAGCACTTGTCGAAGTGTCTTGCGACTGATTTTCAAAATTTCTCTGGCGATTACCAAAAGAGCCAGGTTCAATTGATGAGTTTAAATTGGTCGTGCTATTAGAGGAGGTGTCTCCGCCAGGAAAATTACTAGTTGCGCTGTTTTCATTTCTTAGTCTGTCAGTAAGCGTTTCTGTCACCGAGCTGACATTGGCTAAAGATTTAATCGTATTGGCATTTTCTTGGGTTAAAAGTGTCCCCCCACCTTCAAAACCGCGAATTCCGGCAGGACTAACAGTAATCGTATTACCGATAGAGCTTTTTACTGAATCAATCTTACCGTTAACAGTTTTCAGCGCCATGAACATTACTAAAGCCATAGAAATACTGACTGCTAAGATAAAGACAATTGCGATTGTTCTTATTCCGTTTCGAAAAACATTTTTTATCCCACGATTAATCATCCCCATAGGTTTTCCTTTCTCTAAAAATTAATAATCATAGTTTTATTACACAGGAATAATCTGAGAATTAGCTTAAAAGTAGAACCGTAAATTCACTACCCTTGCCCGGAGTGCTTTTGGCGGAAATTTTTCCACCATGAAAGTCAACAATTTGCTTGGCAATCGATAGCCCCAATCCGTAACCATCGATTTTTTCTTTTGAGCGCGAAGTATCTGCCCGATAAAACCGGTTAAAAATATAGGGAAGGTCGCTAGCTTTGATACCAATTCCGTGATCTTTAATTTTAATTGAAATATCATTTCTTTCTTTTTTCATCAAAATATTAATTTTTGACTTTTCTTGGCTATACTTAATAGCATTATCAAGTAAAACTACAAAAAGCTCTACTAAACTTTGCTGGTCTCCTTTGATATTTACCCTTATAAATTTATTGTCAAACTCAATTTCCTTTTTATCAGCCAGTTTTTCAACTTTTTCAAAGGCTTCTATAATTACCTCATCAAGAGACAATATTTCAAAATCCTTTTTTTCTTCCTGGACTCTAGCAATTTTTAATAAGGCGTTGGCTAAATTTTCCAGTTTTTCAATTTCTTCTAAATTACTTTTAAGCAATTTTTTTGAATCAGAAAAACTGAATTTTCTGTCTCTTAAAGCAACTTCAATTTCCGCCCGGATTGCCGCTAAGGGCGTTCTCAATTCATGCGAAGCGTCAGCAGTAAATCGATTTTGAGCCTCCATCGCCTCTTCAATCGGCTTTAAGGTCCTCCTTGCCAAAAAATATCCGCCGATAGAAGATAAAATCAAAATTGCCAAATTGTAATAAAAAAGATTCGTTTTAAGCCGGTTGCTGCTTTCCTCTATTTGCTGATTGCGAATATTTTCAAAATCATCTGTCATATTTCTAAAAATTCCACTTTGCGGCCCCAAACCACGGCCGATTTCCCGCGAAGATATTTGATAAATTGCGATCGAGAAAGAAACACTGATTGCCATTACAATCAATACATAAAAAAAGGTAAGTTTTAAATAGGTTGATTTAAATGTCATTTAGCATCCATTTTATAGCCAAATCCCCTTATAGTTTTAATAATTTCTTTTTTCTGCGGAAAGGCCCTATCTATTTTATTTCTTAAATAGCCGATATAAACCTCGACTGTATTAGGCAAGATATCAGCATCATAATCCCAGACATGGAAAATAATATTGTCTTTGGTTAGAATTCTGTCAGGATTTCTCATCATATATTCAAGCAGAGCAAACTCCTTGCTTGAAAGATTAATTTTAGTACTTCCACGTTTCACTTCAAAATTTGTCATATTTAATTTTAAATCGTTAACTTCTAAAATATTTTCAATTTGCTTTGCCGGTCTTCTAAGTAAGGCTCTTACACGAGCCAGAAGTTCCTCAAAAGCAAAAGGCTTAATTAAATAGTCATCTGCGCCCGCATTTAGACCATCAACCTTGTCTTTAATTTTATCTTTTGCCGTCAACATTAAAACTGAAGTATGTATTTTATGATCGCGCATTGCCTGGCAAATCTTTAGACCATCTATTCCGCCGGGAAGCATCCGGTCTAAAATAATTAGATCGTATTCTGGTTCCAAAGCATTGGCAATTCCTTTTTGACCGTCATAGGTAACATCAACAGCAAAAGTTTCCTGCTCTAAACCTTTTTTGATAGCATTTGCAATTTTATGGTCATCTTCGACAATCAATATCCTCATGATTTTACATTATATCACAAATCTGAGAATAAACTGAGAATTACACCAAACAAAAAATCAGCACAGAAGCTGATTTTTTGCGGAAAATCTGGGGCTATTTTTTTCGAGCAATAAGCCACCAAATAATACCAATGACTACTACGGCAATGATTACCCACCAATACCACATCATAGAAACCTCCTTTATTAAGTGACATCTTTATTGTAGCATACTTTTTGTTTTTTTGGGGTGGTCGAGCGGATTCGAACCGCCAACCGCCAGGGCCACATCCTGGTGCGCTGCCATTGCGCCACGACCACCATGTCTACGCTAAAGCTTCGACATGTAAACTTTAGCTATTAATTAATCTTTTCCTTATAAATGCCTTGCCAGAAGCACTCTTCAGATATCTCTCAAATCTTGCAGCAATGAATTTATCGGAAAACATACTTACAAATACTAGTTTATATGGTAAATGGCCTTTAGTAAACTTTCCTAATCCATTTTGATGTTCTCCAAAACGTTTCTTGATATCATGTGTCAGGCCAACATACAAACTACTATCTTTTTGGCTTAATAAAATATAAACAAAATATTTCATATTATAGTTTACACTTCGTAGCCTTGGCGAAGAAGTGGCGCCCCAGGAGGGCTGCATGCCTAAAGGCGAACCCCCAATGAGGCGCCCTCGGCAGGACTCGAACCTGCAGTCTAAAGGTTAGAAACCTTTTGCTTTATCCATTAAGCTACGAGGGCACATCTTCACATAAAGTTACGATGTGTAAACACTTTAGCGAGGGAGTGAGCGGGTAGCGGGAATCGAACCCGCATCGCCTCCTTGGAAGGGAGGCATAATAGCCTTTATACGATACCCGCTTGGTCGGGGTGCGCAGACTCGAACTGCGGACCTCCTGCTCCCAAAGCAGGCGCTCTACCAACTGAGCCACACCCCGTAAATAGATCTCAATAATATTATACATTATACCTGGAAGATAGCCAAAAGTCAACCCTGACACCTAAGGAAAATAAACTAGATTTATATCTGTTACAAGTGGGCAAGATAGATTCTGAGAAATAATCTTTACGCCAGCTTAGGTGTGAGGGTCAATTGACATCAATGAGAAATACTCCTGGCGTAATCTGCTTAGAAGGATATTTTTTAAGCCAACTATAATTTTCATCGACGTATAATGACGCTGAAATAATCACATTGCCTTTAATATTTCTTTCCCCCGAAGAAAGCGGTTTAAAATCGATCCCATTTTTTTCTAAATACATATCCCCGTCCCAGCCATAAACTAGATATACATTTTGAAGATTGTTTTTTTGTATATAATCTTTAATCCGAAAGACATCCTGACCCCAATCGAGATTTGAATCAGTCATTATTTTATATCCGCCTTTTGGACCACCGGCAAATTCGTTAAAATAAGCAATATAGTTTGGAAAAGATGTGATGGCAGAAGCAAGATACCACACAATCAAAAAGCCAAAGAAAATAGCCCAGACATTAATTTTTTTAAAATTAATTAAATTAATTGACTTGGAGGCAAACACTAACAAAAATGGAAATATTGGCAAAATATGACGGACGCCCAAATCCGCCTTTGAATACATACTAAAAGCTAAAAATATCACCGGAGGTATGATTAACAAATACTCGTCAAAAATATCCTTACTTTTAGTTTTCTTAAAATAAATGATTGCCAATAAAAAGAAGATAAAAACTGGGATTGGTGTCTTAAATAAAATACCAACCGGGAAATAGTACCACCAGCCTTGATTGGAAGTTTGTCCCAAAAGATAAGAACTTTGCCCACCTAAAGCGTGACGCACGACTAAAATAAAACCTTTATAGAAATCTTTGGGAATTATGATGCCTCTTATTTTACTAAAAGCAAAGTCGTAAGTTGTCGGAACATTATAACTTGTAGTCTTCATAATTTCTGTTGACAGCGGATCGTTGATTTTAGGTGGTGGGCTAACATTGAAAAAATAGCTTCCCCAAATCACAAAGAATGAAATTATTAAAACTGATATAAGACCAACAAGATATTTAGATAAGTTTACCAAATTTTTTTGTAATACAAGTTTTGAAATCGCTAAAACTATTAAAATTGGCAGAAGAATAACGCCCGTATATTTAGACGATAAAACCAATCCTAAAAATAATCCCGAAAGAAGTCCGTTTGGAACATTTGGAGATTTTAAAAATTTCCCCCAGAAATAAACAGTGATAAAAAGAAATAAAGTAAGTCCCAAATCAGTATTAATCAAACGGCCGTGAGCTAAGATATTGGGGAAAAATAAAATCAAAAACGCGGCAAAAATCCCTGCCTTATTGCCATAAATTTTATTGGCCCAGAAATAACCGAATAACCCTAAAATTAGAGTAAGAATTATAAAAACCATACGACCGGCAAGCAGGATGGTGCTGGGATTTTCGAATACAAACCGGTCACCTAAAATACGCGCTTCCTGCCAAAAATCACAGTAAAAATTACCGGCTTTTTCCCAACGGCTGCCTAAATCAACCTTTAAATCTTCAAAAAATAATAAAGGTAAAACGCCCAGTTCTTTAAGCAGCGGCGGATGCTCGGAATCTATACGAAAATCTTTCTCAGCTAGGTATGTAAACCCGGCAAAAAGATGGACACCCTCATCGGTCGTCATCGAATCTTTTTTTGCAGAAAAAAACATTAATCCAAAAGAGACTATAAATATTGCTAATAATAGTCCGTACTTCCAGTTCAAATATCTTTTCATTTAACCGCTTTCTTCTCCGTTACCCGGAAAGTCATATATTTACCCAGCATTAAACGAGTCTGAGCATCTATTGCTGGGAATGAACTAAAAAATATTGCAGTAATCGGAATAAATATCCATTGAACTATCATTTCTAAAGTTTTACGCCTTCCAAATCCTGGCGGTTTAGGCGGTAAGAGCAACATTGAAATTATCATTGAAGCAATTAACCCGAACCAAGTTAAACCTAAAAGAACCCTGATGATTATCGGCAAATTTTGAGCCAAAACAGTCTCGTTGAAGCCCGGCCCGAATAGTAAGGGAAGCCAAGCTATAACTGCAATATAGATTGATGAAGTTGCTAAAGAGTAATTTGCTTCAAAAAGACGATAGTTTTTTACGAGTCTATCCAAAATAGGAATTTGTTTTGCTTTTAGAGATTGGGTCACAACATATGGAAAGTGCTCAACACCATAATACCAGCGTTTTTTCTGAAGATATTGATTTCTAAGTGTTTGCCAAAGATCATTGGCTAAAACTGCATCCATATATACTGGGGTAAAAATAGGTACAACCTCGTGATCGCCCTGAAATTTAAAATATGCCCGCCAGTATTGACGAGAGTCTTCGTTAACAACCGTGACATCCCAAAAATCAATGTCAATTAAAGTTTTCAGGCTCATCGCATGGGTGGAGAAGTTGATTAATCTCCACGGACGAGTAGCTTCAATCATCTGCCAAAAGGAATTACCGAAGGCAATAATCCTAGAAAAAGCCGGTGCATGCCAAATATTATTTGAATACAAGGGAATTGGCTGAAAACTTCTCTGAATTCGGTTTGGATTGGTTACATATTTATAAGTTAAGCAGGCTAAATATTTGGAATGGAAACGAGTGTCAGCGTCACAAGTAGTGACAATAACTTTTCCATAATCAATTTTTTTTGCATCAATAAATTCTTGAAGCTTTTTAGCCGCATAACGGACATTAGCTCCCTTAGCTTTTACTTCTCCAATAGTATCTGGGTGGAAAGATACTAAAAATTTGAAAAACTTATCGCCGAATTTTTCTTCAAGTACCTTAGCATTATGCTGGGCATTTTCTAAGAATCTTTTTTCGGTTGCTAAAACTAAAATTATTCGATTTTTTGGAAAGTCAGAATCGACAATTGACTGCAAAGAAGGGATTAGTGTTTCGACACTTTCTTTCGAAATAGCAAAGATTACCACATGATAGATTCCCTTCCAATCTAAATATATTTCCTCTTTTTTAAGATTTCGGCATCTTTCAAGCCAGTCAACTCTCATATCGTGCTTTAAATGTAAATAGCCAGACACAAGATGATAACCCATAACAATTGACTTATAAAGCCAATACAAATCAAAGACCAGCACATACGTCGCTACTATCGCCGGGGCAAAAAAAGATAATACGACTGGAACAATAAAGGCAATCCAAATTGTTACTCCGGGAAAAATCTCAAGGAAACGCCAGAGTCTTGTTCTTTTCATCAATAAGCTCCTGCGAGGAATGTTATTTTTAAGAAAAAGATAAAAAATATTTGAATTAATAAGGCAGTACCCAACAAGATAAAACTTAGTAAATTCTGTTTTGGATATGAAATATTTGCTAAAAATAGATTTAAAATTAAAACTGCTGTAGCATATCCTATAGGAGTTAGATTAACCATCATATTAAATCTTGCTATATATTCATACCAGATAAAACCGTTAAGTATAACAGTAACCGTCAAAACTGTCAAGGTAATCCAAGATGTCCAAAATGGATTAAAAATAAAATATTTAATCTGTTGCCAGCAATAATTTAAGATTTTCTTCAATATATTCATAGTTTACACCGAGCGAAGCGAGGTGGAGCCGATGAGCAGAATCGAACTGCTGTCCGCGGTTTACCTTTTCGACCGTGAGCCGATAGCCAGATTCGAACCGACGACCTACTCTTTTATTGCCGCTTTTCTGGAGCCGCCTCCGAGATTCGAACTCGGGACCTTTGCTTTACGAAAGCATTGCTCTACCACTGAGCTAAGGCGGCAATAAATTTTAATTTCTCGAAAGAGTTGCGGCATTTATCCGCCAAAGTCCGCACTGTAAGTACACTATGTAATAGGTTTTACAGTAAGGACGTCGGCGGACCGCTGAGCTACGTGGGCACTTGTCTCGAGCGAAGTCGAGAGATGGAGCGGGTGAGGAGAATCGAACTCCCACACCAACCTTGGGAAGGTTGTATTCTACCACTAAATTACACCCGCTTCTAGCCATTATCTTACCAAATTTCTCCTGAAAATAAAAGAAAGAAGATTGAAGAATCCTCTATTCAATGATATAATTTATAAGAGATTAATGGGCTCGTAGCTTTTCTCGCTCGCGAGATTGCGTAGCAGTTACCTGGTTTCTCGGCGTAGCCGAGTAAAGAGATTAGAGCCTTGATTGAAAATTTGGCAAAGAAGAGATAATTGGGCTCGTAGCTTTTCTTGCGAAGCAAGATTCCGCAGGAACTACCTGGTTTAAAGCCTCGGCGAAGCCGAGAAAAACCGACGTTTACAATTTGGGTGATGTAAAATAATAATATATGGGCTCGTAGCTTAGCCTGGTTTAAAGCGCCTCCCTGTCACGGAGGAGATCGCCGGTTCGAATCCGGTCGAGCCCGCCAAAACGAGAGATAATCATTTATTGGTTAGCTCTCGTTTTTGTAGTACTCTACACCGGATTCGAACCCAGGAAGGGGTCGGGAAACCAGAGGTTTCCCGTTGAAGGAAGGCAGCGAAGCGTCGGAAAACCGTGGGTTTCCGAGTCGTTCGTTATTCCGGTCGAGCCCGCCATCGAAAAGACGGCCATCTGGCCGTTCTTTTTGATGAGGGTTTTGACGGTGAGAACCGGAAATGATAGCCGTAAGTAAATAAATTACTTGATGAAGTCATTGAACTTTCATCAATAATATACGATAATAGATCTTGATAGAGACGACGGGCAGGGTCCCGTCCTTCGAATCCGGTCGAGCCCGCCAAAACGAGAGATAATCATTTATTGGTTAACTCTCGTTTTTGGTTATCATCCCCTTGACAATAAAGTAAAAAAGTAGTAGAATTCATTTATCAAACCCGATGGAGGAAGGTTGCCATGGCTCCTGGATGTGGTAGTTGTGCCAGACCGAGATTCAATCTGATCCTGGAAGATGTCCTTCCGGACGTCAAGGTGGTGGTGGCAAGAATTGGCGAGCTGACCAAGCCTGAAGGACCCGGTGGCGCCTTCGGCCTACTGCACGTGGAGACGAACAGGTTCTTCATCAAACCGACGATCGTCTGCAGCCCCACCGCGGGGAAGGAGCAGAAGTACCTTCAGTATTGTCCCGAGAAGGCATTACGCCTGAGAAGAATGTACCTCGAACACGGCCACATGCTGAGTGCGCAGAGCAGGGACCCTGACGCCGAACAGTATGGCGGAGCAGTCTGCGACGGCATCTACATCTGGTCTTTCTCGGGATTACCAGAATTCGGGGACGAAACAGCCATGTTGCTTTCGGCTCAGAGAGCTGGCCAGATGACCTGGGGCACCGCCGAACACCTCGCTAGGCTCTCAGGGAATGATGTTCTGAAGAACGAGATGTTCTTTGACCCATTCTGGGAGAACAGAAGGTCCAGGCGACAGCGCCGCCGATAATCGAACGAACTCTGCGGAGAATTTTCCGCCGTAAGTTTGCCCGCAAGGGCAAACAGCCGCGTACGTTAACTGCGGCATTTATATTGCTAAAAAATATTAAATTTTAATCAATTTATAGCCAATTTCGGTATATAGATATGCCCTTTGTGATTTAATATCGCAGTTATAAGTATAAATCCACAGTCAATACCCTGTGAATCTATCGCAGGGGGATTTACAACGTCGTCCACGATTGTCCGCCAATAAAAAGGCTGCTTTTGCAGTTTATTTTTTTAAAAGAAAAGAAGTGGGCTTGTGGCCCACTTCCGTCATGGCTTGTTCGAATTCGTTCACTCAGGCATTCGCTGAATGAAGATACCCCATTCCGTCAATTCGTAACCGCAGACAGGACAATGTGGTCGCGCTCCAATCCGCACTGGATTGTCGAAACGCGTTTCCTTCTTTTCGTCTAGCGGAGCCAACCCGCAACGAACGCAATACACCCGTTCTTCAATCCTCACTGCCATTTCGAAGGAAATCCTGTCGGCAACCTCTCCCCATCCCAGATGATAGAGAATTGGACGCAGGTAGTACCAGTCAACTTTTGGCTGACCGGTGTAGGTCTTGGCCACTGGATCGTATGTATAATGTGGATAGATCAGCCGCTTAATCAGGCGAACTGCGTCTGCAACTGCTTCTTCCGTCCAGCGGATATTGACATCACTGCTATCAAATGCAGCTATCGCCATCGTCAGCTCGTGCCTCGAAAGAGTAACATTGGGCTCACCATCATCAAGAGTCCGCGGAGGCCTTGGTATATAACCGTCCTCGAAACCTTGACTTGTCAGGTATTCAACATGACGCCAGGGCCGAAGCCCCAACTTCTTGGCGCACTCGGGCAGTTCACAAGGATCACCAGTCTCTCTGTTGGCAAGGTTGGTGACTCTCACGGACCTGTCAAAATACTCAGAACGACCCTCATCTATTATCCTGGCGATAATGTAAGGGCAGCAAGGATCGCCATGTTCGAGATCGCCCGATCTGATACCCTGGCCCGGCTCGAGATCGGGGATCACGATGTTATCAGGAACAGAGATTTCGACTTTGTCGCAGACGCGATTAGCAGACAAGTCTTTTCGATCTATTCGCCATGACCAGGGACTAGGCTCTGACAGGATGATACGACGACTACGTTCTGGATGACGGCAAAAACCACCATCATTGTGGCGGCAGAGTTGACATCGGGCTGCGCTTATGTGGCTACGGCTGTTTCTGAACCGATTCCCCTTGTTAAAGTCGGTCTTGCTGAGCTTAGCCATTACAGCCACCATTTCGGCACCTCCGTTACGGACCTATCGTCGGATATAGAATATACTCTCTATAAATTAAATGCAATAAATTTTAATCCTGCTACTCAAAAAAACGGCTTTTAGCCGTCTTTTTGATATCTAATTGATCAATCTATTATTTAACCAAGCGCCACGTTTTAGTATTTTTCTCTAATCCTGCTAACCAAGTATTGAAATTTTCATCAATTTTGCCTTTACGATCCTCAACTTTTATTATTTCGAATCCAATATTGGTTTTGACTGGACCGACGATATCGCCAACTTTCGCTTTAAAAGCTGCATCATCAAATTCAGGGATACTATTATTGTCAACGACTAATTGACCTCTGGCTAGCCAGCCCAATTCACCGCCAGCATCCCTGGATTTTGTGTCTTCGGAATATTGCTTAGCCAGAGCAGCAAAATCTTCACCATTTTTTGCCCTAGTGGCAATTTCGTTAGCCCGGGCTTCATCTTTTATAAGAATATGGGCAACTTTAACCTGGACAATTAAGTCATTTTGAATCTTCTCCTTAAGGACCTGTTGTCTAACTAAATTTTTAAAATCTTTTTCGCTCATACCATATAGTTCGCTTAAAACCTTATTTACCTCCGAAGTCCCACCTGATTGAGTAACGATTTTTTGATAGGCATCATTAACATCTTTGTTGCTGACTGTAATATTGTATCTTAAAGCTTGCATTTCAAGGATTTTATTCTCTATTAATTGATCGATGATTTGTTGTCTCAAAGCTGCTGCATCTGGGACAGGCTGTTTGGTTTTAGCTGAAAATTGGCGGATATAAGCTAGTTGCTGATAGTAGTCCTTTGCCCAAACTACGCCATTATTGATAATTGCCGCCGGGAAGGGGTAAATTTTTACAGAAAATTCAGTAGCCTTATTTTCCGAATGGCTTTTATAAACTTTTATGGCAAAAAATATTCCAAAACCCAGGTAAATAATGATTATTAGCCATAAAACAGAAATAAATATCCAACGGAAGGTTTTTCGGAGTCTTAGCCGATCTTTGAGGCCTATGTAAATATTAGTAAAAAATTGACCGATTTTCCTCAAGATATTCATATCAACCCTCCTTTTGACAATCTAAACCAGGTTATTAGTAAGATAATAGTTAATATTAAAAAACAAACGATTAAATAACCTGCTATCCTTTTCAATCTTAGCATACTATGAACATATAAGTAAATAAGGCTTATTATCAGATAAAAAACTACGACTATAATTAGACTTTTTACTTCCGGTTCAATCGGCCAGAAATAAAGGCTTAAAAAAACTTCCAAAATTGTCAAGCCCATTATAAAAATAAAAACCTGAAATATTGGTAATCCCATAATTTTATCTATCTCATCGAGCGAGAGTAAACTATAGAGGAGAATTGAAACAAGCGCAAGAATTGCTATCATAATTAGATACAAAGGGATATTTTGGCTATAGAGCAAATTATAAAGGCTGAATAACCCTAAATATAGGATTAGCAACATTAAAAGTTCTCTTCGGCTCGAAAATTGTAATTTATTATCTTTTGTCAAAAAGGCTAAAGCGAGACTAAAAATACTCAGCCCTAAAATTAAAATCCTTAAAGTTAATGATTCCTCAAAATACCAAAAACCCCAAATTGCTCCCCCCAATAGTGCGACTAACAGAAATCTTTCAAAAATATAAAGTTTGCGTGTTGCCATTTAAAACAAATTAATTTGCTGAATAGCTACTTCCGACCACAAGCTGAATATCAATTGTACCACAATTTGTCTTAGTTTTTGTTGTGGCACTAAACATTTCAGCAATTTTTGTTACGCTTGATCCAACCTCAGATCCTGAACAATTATAGACAACGCTATTTGTGATTTTCGTGCTTGAATCGCCGACATTTGCAACAGTATAGCCTGCAGTTTTTAATTTATTCGCCGCTGAAGTGGCAACGCCCGATTTATTAGAGCCGTTTAGAACTTCAATTTTTAGATCGCTACTTTGCGCAGAACCCCCAAAAATATTTTTTGCTAATTCTTGCAAATCAGTATAATTATTGGCACCCTTCTTGGGGATAATAATATAGGCGCCGCCGGAGCTTGTCGAGGAAGTTAAAGGTCCATCTGCCGAGGTATCAAGGACTTCATTTATAATATTGCTGGTATCGATGTCCTTAATCGAATCCCACAAAGATTTGATTTCTGCAACTGACATATTCATCCTCAAATGGTCGCCAACAATATTCATCAAATCAGTTAGTTTCTTGGGGTTAGCAAGAATATTCAGAGACATAATCTTCTCTTTTATCGCCAAAATGACCTGTTGTTGTCGGCGGGAGCGATCGAAATCAGAGGTTGTTTCTCTCGAACGGGCGTATTTTAGAGCAATATCCCCATCCATATGATGCATACCGGCAGAAATGCTAAATGGATCATAATGGACCATATCTGAGGCTGGATATAAAGGATCATTAATTGCCTTATCAACATTTATATCCAACCCGCCAACTGAATTAACTATATCCTTAAAACCTTGAAAATCCATGGTTACAAAATAATGAACAGGAACGCCAAATATTTTACTTACAATATCTGAGGCTACCTGTCCGCCCCCTCCTGTAGTTTTGCTGTTTTGCTCTCCATGAGTATAAGCTTCATTGATTTTAGCTGAGCCGTAACCAGGAATTTGTACCCATAAATCGCGCGGGATATTAATCATAGCTATTTTTTTACTCTTCCAATCAATAGAAACAAGTATCATCGAGTCTGTAAGATTGCCTCCGGGATGATTCTTCCCACCCATCCCTAATAGTAAAATATTAGTTCTGCCCTCACTTTCACCTTTTATTTGGCTTTTATTTGCATCGCCTAAAAATGAGAACAATGAGTTATTGCCGCTAGACAATGCCGTAATTTTCTTTATAGCGTTAAAGGCAGTTAAACCAACCCAAAGACCTATGCCTAAAATTACTACTACAATTGAGATAATAATAATTTTCAGGGTTTTTCTTTTGGGCTTAGTATATGTGGATAAGTCAGTTGTATTTTGCATATTAAAACCTCTGGGAAACCCCTTTCATAAGTAGTATAGCATTTTTTCGACCGACTATGTAGATCACTGGATCTCGCATGTAGATTCAAGAATAGTAGGGGATAAGTGGTTTTGAAAAATTTTTTAATTTGTTTTGAGAAATATTGGCTAAGTCTTGGTCAAGATTTTCTTTCTTAAAGCCAAAAACTGGAATATCCAAAATCCAAGCTAAAGTGTTGGCGACTGTTACCCCTACCCTAATTCCGGTAAAAGAACCATGGCCAAGATTTGCTAGGATACCAGTAAGGCTTTTTAGGTCGATCTTCTGTTTTTTAAGGACCCCATCGATAGCAACCAGTAAATCTTCCGATTGCTTTTCGGTAGTAAATTCAAAACAATTCAATATCCCCTTATTAAAGAGCCCCAGAGTAATTTTTGTTCTTTCGGTTGTATCAATCACCAGTATCATAGGTAATCTCTCTTTTATCCTTATCAATGGTCTGAAATTTTATTTTAATAGTATTTTTTGGTAAAATTTCAGCTATTTTTTCTGCCCATTCAACTGCTAAAATAGTATCTGAGCGATCTAAATAATCTTCGATGCCGACTGACTTGATATCTTCGATATTCTCCGCCCTATAGGCATCAACATGGACTAACTCTATCGGTCTTTGCTTAATTTTTGCTGAGTATGGTTTCAGCATAACAAAAGTGGGTGACGTGATTGTATCAGCCACTTTTAATCCCTCGGCCAAGCCTTTGACAAACGTGGTTTTACCGCTGCCTAAATCTCCAGTCAACGCCAAAATCTCCCCACCTTTGAGTTTTCGGGCGATTTTTTGGGCTAATTCAATTGTTTCTTGAGGACTTGATGTAACGACTGATTTCATACCGTCTATCATATCAAAAATAAAGTGATAATGTCAACCTTCCAACCCCGCACCTTTGATGACGGCCAGCGGCCGCATTTTGGCGACTTTTTTAGCCAAACCGGCTTCCACAAGAGTATCGATAACCTCGACAATGTTTTTATAGGCACTGGGGGCTTCGTCAGCCAATTGTCGCCAATCGCGAGCATTAGAGAGGATATCACCCATTGATTTTTTGAACTCTTCCGCGGTAATTTCGCGAAAAGCCTGTTTCCGGGACATGGTCCGGCCCGAACCGTGATTGATGGAATAAAAACTCTTTTTTGCCTCGGGAGTTCCCACCATTACATATGAAGGCGTCCCCATTGAGCCCGGCACCAAGGCCGGATGACCGGTAGTTTTGTATTTTTTAGTATTTAAAGGATGCTCCGCCGGCAAAGCACGAGTGGCTCCCTTACGGTGAATCAAAATTTTTCTGCCATTGAATTCTTCAAATTTGGCAATATTATGAGCCACATCATAGACCGTTGTCATCGCCAAATCTTTTTGGGGATCAGCCTTAAATACTTCACTAAAGGCTTCTCTTACGTCATGCGCCATCAATTGCCGGTTGGCAAAGGCAAAATTGACCGCCGCCGCCATGGCTTTATAGTAATTTTGGCCTTCTTGAGAAGAAATTTTTGCTGCCGCAATCCCGCGTCTCGGAATAAAAATTTCGTCGCGGAAAGCTGCCTTCATTAAAATATTAATATAATCACTGCAAATTTGATGGCCGAAACCGCGTGAACCTGAATGAATCATGATGGATATATTGCCTTCAATTAAGCCGAACTTTTCCGCCAACTTTTTATCAAAGATTTCTTCAATTTCTTGAATCTCAATGAAATGATTTCCACCACCCAAAGTGGCTAGCTGTTTTTTGCCACGGCTGATGGCTTGGTCTGAGGCGCAATTTAAATCCGCCCCTCCGAGACAGCCTTCTTCTTCGATTGAGTCCAAATCTTCTGGCCAGCCAAATCCTTTTTCAACAAGAGATCTCGCGCCATTTTTTGTAATTTGATTTAAAGAGATGTCTAATTCCCCTCTCCGACCAGTTTTTCCGATGCCGGTGGGGATGCGATCTTCGATCGCTGTCATCAAGGCCGAGAGTTTCCCTTTCTCAATTTTTGCGGGGTCATATTTTAAATTAGTTCTTAATAATCTCACGCCGCAATTGATATCAAAGCCGACTGCTCCGGCTGAAATCACGCCCTGGTCAGCATCTTGGGCCATCACGCCGCCGATCGGCAAACCGTAACCTTCATGAATATCGGGCATCCCTACTATTGGCGAGACCACTCCTTCCAATTGCGATGCATCAATTAATTGTTCGATTGAGCGATCTTCCCAAATTTTTGCTAATAATTTTGGATTCAAAAACAAATCAACATCGGCTAGCATTGGCGGCTTTTTAGGAATCCGCCAATGATTAATACCGACTTTTTTGAGCTCTTGTGGCATAGTAAGTTGCCATTATTATAACATAATCGAGAACAATCTAATATGCGAGCCATGTATCCTCAAAGTAAATCGCGGAGGCGAGGCGCATGGTTAAGGCCGAGCCGAGCGCTTAGGCCTGATTTCCACGCTGGGGAAATCAAGGCCGGTATCTTTGATGGATGCTGGCGAGCGATATTACGAAGGCACCCGAGGCGTCTGAAGAAATTACGTTTCATCATCCCCAAAATTGCCGCCGATGGTTTTTTCTTTTGGCCTTTGTCGAAGTTTAATTACTAGAACAATAAATAATATTAGAGCCAGAGCAACTGCCGCTTTAACTATTTGCATCCACAAGGGAGTTTTAGTGGAATTCTCTGAAGGTGGACTATTGTCGGCAGCTTCGACTTTTTTAGGGCCGATATTGGCGGCTGTGCCAATCGCTTTAATCACAGAACTTGTTTTTTTAGCTGAAGATGATTTTGCGGTTGAACTTTTGATTGTCGCCTCAATTAATTGAACATCTTCTTGCTTCTGAGGCAGAATCCGCCAAGTTTTCCCATATAAATCCACGATGCCTACAACCTCGAATATATCGTTTTTGTGCATCTCTGGTTTATCAATCCCGGTTTTTTCTTGAATGTAGATTTTCACTTCACCTGATCCGTCATCAAGATAAAAAGTGTTACCGGATGTTGAAGTTACTTTACCTGTTACTTTGACTAATTTATCCAAATAGTCTTGATAATCGCCAGTATTAATTTCAATTGGGATAGTATTAATTGGAGGATTTTCAATTTTCTCTTCTGTCTCTTCTACTGGAAGCGAAATTTTGTTTTCTCCGCCCACCGTTGGTTCGGTTGTCCACGACCATGTTCCGTCCGGCCCTCTTGCCCAAGACCAACCTTCTTTGTCACCGCTAAAAATTGGCGTCTCGTATAAAATATTGCTGTTGGGCTGTACCAACGCCACGCTATCAGTGTCATTGTTTAAAGTAATGTCCGTTTCGCCACGATAAAAAAGTAAAAATTGGCGCGGCCCAATAATAGTCCCCTTAATATTAAAAATGGCAAAATCGTGAGTACTGCCATAGAGATCTTTCAAATGCCAACCGTTTAGATCAACTGGTTCGTCGGAATCATTGTACAACTCAATCCATTCGTTTTTGGTTTCGTCTCCCGATGGATTAGGCATTAGTTCATTAACGACGATAGCATTGGAATAAACTGGATTGTAAAGTGTAAACTGATAAAATGGGGAGGCCGTTTCACCGGTTTGATTTGAAGCAATGATTTGCCAATAATAAATATTAGGAGGTAAATTTGTTGCCTTATATTGTAAATAAGTTAAATCCGGCTCGTCGATAATAATATTTGAAGGGTTTAGTTGATCCAATAGGATGAACTCAAAATTCTGCGGCTGGGTGTCGGCCGTTTCCCATTGGAAAACGACTTGATCTGTGAAAGGAATGGTTTGAAAATTGGCTGGCGATATTCCACTTGGCGCAAGCGGCGGCAGTAACGGCTTGGAAACCGAATTTTCCGCGCCCGGCGTGCCGCCCGAAACCAAAGATGGTAACCAATCATCTGCTAAATGATCGATACGCTCCCAGGAAATGTTATCCCCCGTATCTGAACTCCAAGAAAATTCTTCCACATAAGAGCTATCGACATTTTTTAACAGTATCGTGTCAGCTGAGTTTGCCAAAACCATCGTCACTTGGATTATTGGCACAGTAACGTCGCTCCATCGATTTCTAAATGCTATTTCATTACGAGCCAAGATTAAATAATCATTCGATCCAATAATTGCCAAAGGATTTGCAATAGTATTGTTATCAAATTTCCAACCGTTCAAATCAACCGGATCATCTCCATTATTATATAGTTCAACCCATTCCAAATCCGATTCTGGAGTGGACGCATTTGCCATCACCTCATTGATTATCACATCCGTATCATCCGCCCTAGCTTTTTCGGCTACAACAAAAGAGCCTACGAGCGCAAAAATTCCTAAAATTATCCCCGCGTATTTAGCCATTTCCCCTCTAGAACTTAATCTCTCCCCCTTTATTTAAATCTTCTTTCGAAATATCTCCTTCTTCAGACGAAGATGCCGGTGGTGATGGTTTTACTGAAGTTGGAGAATTTGCTTCTTTCGGTGGCGGTGGCGGCTGAAATTCTTTGGTAATTTCTTGAGTAGTCTCAACTTTGCCCGCTCTCAAATCCCCTTCAGCCGTCAGCACTTCATCCCGTCTTTGTTCTTTGGTAATTTGAATATTGTGTAAATCCAAAATTTTATTCGCTAATTCCACCGGATTTGGCACGCTATCAATCACATAGGTTTGCGTTTTTTCGCCGGCAGACTCCGCCACGACATCACCGTAACTAAAAAAAGTTTGCAAAAAACCTTTGGAACGGGCCGAAACATCTTGAATTCTAATAATTGATACTTCTGTAATTTGTCGATCAAATATTCCTTCTTGATTAATATCAATAATTTCATTATCAGTGACAATAAAAACATCATAATAGTAACTCACCCAAGCGACATAAGCATAAGTTGTCATTACAAAATAGTAAATTGATGTCGCAATGACAATAAAATTTAGAGCTATCCCAGAAAAAATTGCGGGGTTGACAAAAGCAATTGCCACCAGTATAATTACGGGCAAAATCAACAAAAATAAAACTAAAACAATTGTGCCTAATTCAGAAACCCAATGCCGCCGGGTAAAAACAATAATTTTTTGACCTTCATGGCCTGGGACTGGGAAATGGTATTCAGACATTTATGCTCCTATTTTAATTATCTCTGAGATACCTGCACCCCAATTAAGACTTGAAACTAAAATAATTGATGTGACAATTAAAACCGCCATTACTATTAAATAAATAAGGATACTAAGACTTGTTCTGTCGTTCGGTAATTTCAAAGACCAAACTCTTAAAATTGAGTAAACATTAAAAATAATGTAGGCGAAAAGAAAAATAAAATACAAAATTAAAAAGATAAGCATTTTTTAATTTTTAATAAATGAATCGGGCTCCAGAAGGTGAAACATTATGCCGTTCGCTATAACTATACTGAATCCAATTATATTCAGAAACGTTGATAGTACCGTTAGAATTAACAGATTGGACAATTGCCACGTGGCCATAGGCACCAAAAATTCCGCCTGCTGGCCAAGAAGCAATTGCTCCTGGCCGAGGAGTAGAGCTAACGGAATAACCTTGATGCGCCCCCAAATCTGCCCAATCTCCGCCGTTACTTGATCTGTTAATCCCATACACTCTAAAAGAATACCAATCCTTGCCTTCAATGGCATTGAAATACCAAGCGGCATAAGAGGTGCATTGACGATAGTAAAATCCAAAAGGATCAATACCGTTCGTATCGGCGCTAGCCCATGGATAGCCACCTGTGCCTCCGCTTGTATAGCCACCCAACTTTTGACGCTCGGCATAAATAGACGCGCTTACATTGTCAAGGTCAGCTTTAAGCTGAGATTGTTGACTCTTTGTTTGGGAAAGAAGTTGATTTTTCGCATCCGCCTGGATATTCAAGTTTCTTTGTTGATCAGCTAAAGAATTTCTCTGAGCTTCTAAATCGTTTTTCTGTTTTTCAAGATCATTTTTTTGATTTTGCAGATCAGCTTTTACTTGAGCTATCGCTTTTGCCTGATTGTCGATTTGGTCAGATAATGACTGCATATATTGGGATTGATTAATAATATCTGATAAATTATCAGAACTTACGACAATCTCGATTGTCGAGGGGGTGCCTGTCTCATAATAATTCACCACAGTCTCGTTAAGGTCAGCTTTTTTTTGGTCTAACTCTTTTTGCTTCTGATCAATCTGGGCCTGTGTTTCGGTAATTTGTTGACTTGTTAAATCAATAATCTGATTAGTGATACTTATTTGTTTTTGAGTGGCAGCTGTTTGGGCGCCTAAACTATTGATCATATCTTGGATGTTCTTGATATCCTGCTTATTGGCGGCGATCGAATCTTGGATGTCTTTTTTTTGCTGATTTAAATCATCAAGGGTTGAAGCATAAGCAGGTGCTGATATAAGCAAAATGGCTATGCCCCAGATTTTTATAAAATTTAAAATATTTTTCATCTTATGTCTTTAAATATCTCCTAATACTTATTAAACTACATCCAATACCAATAACAATACCAACTATTAATTCTAGTCCGATAATTGTAAGAAAATTGCCAGAGAAGAATCTCATCAAACGGGCGCTCATATCTATTCCCAAGTATCTCTCAATTAGAGGTGAAACTGCCGACACACCGATTCTAATCAGTATAGTTGCAATTATAGTTGCCAAAAAACCATATAAAAAACCTTCGACTATAAACGGAATCTTAATGAAGTTATCGGAGGCGCCAACCAACCTCATAATTTCAATCTCATCTTTTCTTGTTAGGATTGTTAATCTAATAGTATTTAAAATCACCAGAACTGATATTAGGACAAAAATCCCCGAGGCAATCCAGCCTATTTTTCTAATAAAAGAAGTCAGCCCGAGCAGTCGTTCAATCATGGTTTTATTCTCTTGATATGAAACATTATGAACCAAAGGCTGGAATTCTTTTTTGTCGACAAACTGGGCAATTTCTTCTAAAAACTCCGGTTGGGTTGCCTTTATCTCAAGGCTGCGGGGTAGGGGATTTTCATTCGAATTTATCAGTTCAGAGATTTTTTTGCCTTGCTGCTGTTCTTTAAAAATTGCCAAAGCTTCTTCTTTAGATATATATTTTACTTCCTTCACATCCGAACGGGCAGCTAATTGCTTTTGTATGTCTACAATCTGGTCAACCGTGGCAGAATCATTAAAATATACGCTTATATCCATCCTTGATCTGATTGACTCCGTGGTTTTGCTGATTACTAAAGTCATTATCGAAAAAATACTAATTATCAGGAGCGTCAAAGTCATAACTAAAGTTGCTGCCAGCGACAGCCATCTATTTCGCCAGAAATTCATTATCCCCAATTTGAATATTCTACCCGAGGTTCGCCAGCTCATATTACATAACCTCCCTTAATTCTGTCGGAAATCATTTTACCATCTTTGAGCAAAATCACTCTTTTTTTAAGCCGATCGACTATTTGTTTGTTATGAGTCGCAAGCAAGACAATTGTCCCCTGTTTATTTATTCTTGATAAAAGATCGATAATTTCCCAGGCATTGACCGGGTCTAGGTTACCTGTTGGCTCGTCGGCAATCAGAATTTTTGGGCTATGAATTAATGCCCGGGCAATACTGACTCTCTGCTTTTCTCCACCTGATAATTCATTCGGGCAGTTATCCTTTCTCTTAAGCATTCCTACCAAATCGAGGATTTTAGGTACTTTATCAACAATTTCTGCTTGCGGCGCCTCGCATACTTCTAAAGCAAAAGCAACGTTCTCATAGACAGTTTTTTGCTGCAGCAATTTAAAATCCTGAAAAACTACTCCGACTTTTCTTCGATAATATGGCAGTTCCTGTGGCTCTAATTTAGCAATATTCCTATCAGCAATTAAAATCTTACCTGAAGTTGGTTTTTCTTCACAGATTAAGAGTTTTACTAGAGTTGATTTGCCAGCCCCTGAAGGACCAACGATTGAGACAAATTCACCACGATCAATTTTTAGATTAATATTATCTAGAGCTTTAAAATTATCATATTGCTTAGTAAGATTAACAATATCAATCAAAAAGACTCCTTACGACTAAAAATACCCCTCCAGGTAGTAGAACTTTGATATTTTTTTCAAAAATGCTTTAGCATTTATCAAAGTTTCACTACCTGGCCTCTTTTTAATTTTACACTGATTTTAAAGATGTTTCAACCGCTGACAATTTTGAATGAGAACTATGATCTTTTTGCCCAAGAAAGCAATTCCCCCAAAGATTTTGTATTAATTATATCTTCTTTTACTAACCAGCCGCGTCGAGCCACCGCTACGCCAAATCTCATTAAATCTAAATGATGCAATTGGTGGGCATCGGTGTTAATTGCAAATTTTACACCGTAAGATTTCGCTTCCTTACAGAGACTATCCCTAAGATCGAGTCTGTTTGGAAAGGCAGATATTTCTAGAGCTGTTTTATTTTCGAAAGCAGCTTTAAAAATTTTTTCCCAATCCGCTTCATAAGGTTCTCTTTGGCCAATAATTCTGCCTGACGGATGGCCAATAATATCAACATGCGGATGATTGATTGCCTTTAAAATTCTCTCTGTCATTGTCTTTGGATCCTGGAAAAAACTTGTATGAACAGAGGCGGTGACAATATCCAATTTCCCCAACATCCAATCCTTTATATCTAAATCACCATCAGCTTTAATGTTAACTTCAACGGAAGAAAGGATTCTAACTTTCGGATGGTTTTTTTGGACTTTATCTATTTCGTGCTGCCTTTTTTCTAAATCTTTTTCATCCAGTCCGCCGGCGATTCCTAGACCAACTGTATGGTCAGAAATCACGATATACTCATAGCCTAACTCTTCTGCCCGTTTGGTAATTTCTTCAATTGTCATTTCACCATCCGACCAGTTTGAATGAACGTGCAAATCACCTTTTATATCCTCTATTTCAACCAGTTTTGGTAATTGATGTTTTAAAGCTGCTTCGATTTCACCGGTGTTTTCTCTCAGCTCTGGCGGAATCCAATCCATACCAAGCGCTTTATAAAAATCCTCCTCAGTTGAGTATTTATGTTGAATTTTGCCGATTTTTGTTCCATGTTCCGAAAGGCTTTTACCTTTTGTCTGGGCATAAGTTCTTAGAGCTACATTATGCTCCTTTGAGCCCGTAAAATGCTGTAAAAGGGAGCCGTATTCATTTTCAGGGACAATTTCCAAATCAATTTGCGCCCCCCGTTCGTGAATAATTGTCGATTTTGCCTCACCTTGCGAGATAACTTCGCGAATATTTGGTGCTTTGACAAATTTTTCAATCACTTCTTTTGGTTTTTTAGATGTCGCCACAATATCAATATCGCCGATTGTCTCTTTCATCCGACGCAAAGACCCGACAAAATCAACTTTCCCAACGCCAGTTATTTTTTTGATGTAGCTGACCATTTCCTCGGCAATCGGTAGGGCTTCGGTGATTAACATCCTACCGGTCATTCTTTTCATAATTTTAATGCCACGCAAGATATTTTCTTTAGTTTTTGCTTTAAACAACTTATCAGCCTTGCCTGCTTTAAGTTTTTTTTCAAGATCATCTACACTTTTTGCTTTTAATTCTTCAGCAATTTTAATGGCTGTCTTTGGACCAATGCCCGGAATTTGTAAAAATTCAACTTCTGAGACAGGGACGTCTTTTTTTATTTCTTCTAGATATTTTAATTTACCGGTTTTTAGGAGCTCTTCGATTTTTTCAGCAATTGACTCACCTACGCCAGGAATGTCATTTAGAGCTTTTATTCCTCCTTTTTTATAAACATCGGCCATCTCATCAGCATAATTTTCGATGGTTTGGGCTGCTCTCTCGTAGGCGACAACTCGAAAGTGGTTTTTCTCGCTGCCTAGTTCAAGAATCTTCGCCACTTGAAAAAAAATTTGCCCAATTTCTTTATTTGTCATTCAATTTCCTTATACATGTCAATTTCATCGCTATATTTACCTTTTCTAAAGAGGCCGTTAGGAAGTCTGCCAAATTCTTTGAAGCCTAATTTTTTGTAAAGTCTGTAAGCAGGCAGGTTATCAGAGAAAAAATCAAGCCAGACAATTTTTACTTTCATTTCTTTGGCCTTTTTTAAAATATATTCTAACATGAATCTGCCAATTCCATCTCGACGAAAATCTTTATCAACCATAAGGCCAATTTTTGCCACATGGCGATATCGAGGAGATTGGCCTAGAACAAGATCACAAGAGCCAATTATTCTATTATTATAAGCCGCCCAAACTAAATATAAATTTCCTTTTTTGATTCTATCCATCTGACCTTCAAGCCAAATTTTTTCATCTTTAAAAGTTATTGGTTTTTTAGGGTCAAAGCTTAAGAATGTATCCTCTTTGACAAGACAATTAACAAATTCTAGAACCTGGCTTAAGCGATCCATTGATGGCTCCCAGAGTTCGACAACTTTTACAGATTTTGTTGTAAATTCTGTCAATGGTTTCATTTAATTACCAATTTAATTAATTTTGAAAGTAAATCTTTGTATTTTATTCCGCTTGCCTCCATCAGCTTGGGATACATAGAAATGTCGGTAAAGCCAGGAATAGTATTTACTTCATTAATATAAACTTTTCCTTCTGGTCTTTCAAGAAAAAAGTCTACTCTCGCCATCCCCCGGCAACCTAAAGCACGATAAGCTTTTTCTGCCAGATTTTGGATTTCTTTGGTTTTTTTGGAAGATATATCTGCTGGGATAATAAGCTCTGACGATAATTTGTATTTTGCTTTGTAAGAATAAAATTCATCTGCGGGGATAATTTCACCAGGCAAAGATACAGATAGTTCATCATTTCCTAAAATTGATACTTCAATCTCTCTAATATTTTTTAAAGCTTTTTCGATAATTATCTTATTGTCATATTTTAAAGCAAGACTAATTGCTTTTTTTAAGTTCATTTTTCGTTTAACTAAACTTATTCCGATGCTCGAGCCGGTATTAGCGGGCTTTACGAAAACCGGCGGTGTGACACTTTTTAAAATTTTATTAGGATTTTTAAGATATTCTGATTTAGAAAAAAAGTAAAAAGAGGGGATAGGCAATTTTAAATTTTTCCAAATTTGCTTTGAAGCAATTTTGTCGAGTGCCAAGGCCGATGCTTCTATCCCCGAACCAACATACGGCTTATCTAGCATTTCACAAAATCCTTGGATCGAGCCATCCTCTCCCCCAACCCCGTGCAAAACTGGGAAAACTACATCTGATGATAAGATTAAATCTATATCAAAATCACCTTCTTTTGAAATTAGAACCGGAATAACCTCAAACTCTTCTTTATCCAAATTCTCCATTACTGATTTAGCCGAGATTACAGAAATATCATGCTCGGAAGATATTCCGCCATACACAACTGCTATTTTTAATTTTTTCATCTTGATTTTTTGGCAGGTTTCTTGGGAATGTGGTGCCCCGCGGCACGAGCCTTGGAAATGTTCACAGCCGCCTCTTGACGCTCGGCTCCTGCTTTCGTCGGATGTGTTCCCATTACTCGACCAGTTTTTCTTGAAAGCAAAACCCACTTTTTGCCTCTTTTTTCAATCATTTTGACTCCTTTATTTTTTGTGCGATTACTTGAATCCAATTATTTCGCCCTGAAAATACAACTTTTGAAAAAACAATTTTTAAACCTGCTCTTTTTAAATATTTTTCTACCTCTTCTTTTGTGTAATAACTAAAAAACCGTTCATAGTGATAACCGTAATCCTCTTCTTCGACTATTTCTTCTTCAACTTTTTTATTTTCTTTGACAGCAATGTAAAAATAGCCACCCGGCTTTAAAATATTTGACCATTGTTTTACAGTTTCTGCCGCTTCCTTTTTAGGTACATGCAGTAAGCAGGCTTGAGCAAAAATTCCATCAAATTTTTCTTGGAACTTTATCTTCTGCATATCCATCACATAAAAACAGCAGCTTGGAGCCGCTTCCTTTGCAATATCAATTAGTTTCTCCGATAAATCAATCCCGACAACCTTTAATCCTTTTTCCGCCAGGAATTTTGATTTTATTCCGGAGCCACAACCGATATCAAGAACTGTACTTCCCTTGCCGACCAAATCAACAAATTTATTAGTTCCCCCAATCCACCAATCGTCTTTCGCATGATCTTGGTTCCAGTCTTCGGCAATTCTATTATATGTTTTTCGAAGATTTTCTTTGTAATTCATTTTTTCAGCCAATTTTCTTCATCGCTAATTTTGTCGGGTAAAAATCTAATTGATCGATTGGTATACTAAGAATCTTGTCGCCATATTCTTGGGCATCTTGCCATGTCTTTTGATCTTTCGGATTCATTCTGAATACTTTTTTTTGAAACACAATAATTAAGTTTTGTCCATCATTGAAAAAATGAAAATAATATGGCCTATTTTTCACTAAATGCGATTGTATAAGTTCTAATGTTTCATCCAGATCTTCATCTGCAACCTCAATAATATGTAGATGCCAATCTCCATCAATTTTGGTTTTTAAAATCTTAAGATCTTTTAATACATTCTTATCGTCTAAACTTTCTTCGATTACAATTGAATGATACATTATTTTATTTCTCCGCAATCTCGATTGCCTTTCTGGCGCAATAACGAATCACTGGCAAAAATTTATTCTTCTGATTATTTAGATCATCAATTGAAAACCATCGCAACTCATCACTTTCCGATTTTAATGTCTTGACTTTATCGGTTTTGCTTTTGCCGATGTAAGTCAAATCGATATGCTTGTGCTTGCCGCCGGTATAGCAATGAATATCCATAAAAAATGGTGTTGGCAAAAGTTTTAATAACACAAACGCATTAGTTTTGTCGATTTTCGCATATTTTATTTGATGAACGAGCTCAATTTCCTCTAAGCCAGATTCTTCTTTAATCTCCCTTTTCAAAGCTTGGATTGGATCCTCGTTTAACTCGATATGGCCACCGATTGGCAACCATTGCTTGACTGTTTTATGCTTTGTCAGCAAAACTTTATTGCTATGGACAACATAGATTTCGGCGATAAAATCAATTAGTTCATGAATGTGGGGCATTTTGCAACTTAATAATTTTAAATTTTCCTTCAGTTTTATTCTTAGCAACTTTGAATTCTAAAATTTTAACTTTTGCCAGACAATAATCATGCTCATAATCCCAAAGTTCAATCGGAATATCAATCGGATAAATTCTTTCTTCTGGTTTCTTAAATGAATAAACCTTACCGACTTTCAAATCTTTCGGCAATCCGAATTGCGGTTTTAATTTCAACTGCCAATTAAATTCAACTTTGTATCCCATACCATTAAACTTTTCCCTTAATACTTTCAAAAAATTCTTTATCCTTGCGATGAGTTAGCCAATTTGATACGTCATTTTTATCAAGCCATTTTATTTCCGGATTTCTATGATCGATAGGCTGTGTTTTCCTCTCTTCCGTCTTAAGCAAAAATATTTGAATCGTTTTCAACTCACTAGTATCGTCTTCCCCATTCTTATTAATTTTGTGTCGTCGATATGTGCCAAGTTTTTTGATAAACTCCAAATCTTTTATCCCAGACTCTTCATAAATTTCGCGTTGAGCGGCATCAAGAGCCGTTTCATCATCTTCGATATGACCCTTAGGCAATGACCACGATGTTCCTTCCTGATTAACAATTAAGACCTTTCCATCTCTATTGATGACTACACCCCCTGCAGTCTTTGTAGTCAGAATTTTATCTCCCATGGCATTTTTTAAAAGATATTCCTTTGTCTTTTGGGAATTTTCAATTGAAATTATCCGAAAATGCTCGCTGGTAAATTCTTCTACCAATTTTCTTAGTCCTGCTGGGACATCTTTCCATGCTTTATATTTATCTTTTGTTGTTTGATCGGTTGCGATAACTTTATTATCGTCATCTTTTCGCAAAATTAAAGCAATTGGAAAAATTTCTAATTGTTCCCCAATCTTAATTTTTCTTTCCGAAAGAACATTGACATCAACTTCATCGTCATCAGCCTCGCAATGCGTGTTTAAAATGAATCCATAATTTATTGGCTCAATGCCGTTGTTGACCGGGATGGCGTTTTTTAACGGACCGAGATCAACAACTTTGTTTCGTTTTTTATCAAAATGCCTGCGGCGATCGTCCCCTTCCGGAATTTCAATTAGAGCAAAATATTTATTCTCCATTTATGCCTCAAAATCTATTCCAATTGAATCAGCCTCTAATTTTTCTATTTTCTTCGCGATGGGAATGTGTTTTGGATCTTTGCGATATTTTTCTAAACTTTCTTTATCTTTGAATTTGCCGACAATTGCATGTGTATATCCATTTGCCCATTTTGAAAAATTTTCTCCACAATATAAATCTTCAACGCAGTCGAGCTTTTTCAATGAACGAAGCTCATTCATAATTTCATCAATTTCTTCTGGATTAGCTTCTTTTTTCCATTTGAATAAAGCGATGTGAATAATCATATTAACTTAAATTTTATTATTTTAACTACAGAGTCGTCATTGATCTCGTCGCCATAATATTCACGGTATTTTCCAAGCATTTCCTCATGATTTTTAAATTCCTCATGTCCTTGAAAATCTCTATCCGATATTTCACCCAGTTTTTTCTCTCGAACTTGAACTATTTTGGCCTTACCGAAATCTTTACTAGTATTCCAATTAATAAGCGTTACTAAATCGCCAGTCTTAATATCTTTCTCATCATTAATCCGCCATGTTATATCTTTCTCGCCTGATAAAATTGAAGGTACTAAATATTTCCTAAATTTTAAAGTTTTATTTTCCATGGCATTTTTTATACTTCATAAGTATAAGTTTTGTTGTGATTTATCTTAAATTATTTTATAATATAGTTATGCCTAATTGTGCAATAGAGGGATGCCCTTATTCTACACAATACAAAAATACTAAACAAATCTACTGCCAAATGCATTTGGCAAGAGCTAGACGTCATGGTTATCCTGAGTTAAAGAAGGATGCTTATCAAACGTTGGAAAAGTTGCCCCATAAGATTGTTGATAACTTTATCCGTAAAAATTGTCAAAAGATGATAGATATAGATATTGCTAAGAAACTGCAAGAAATGGAATTTAGAGGAGCGACTCAATGGACTGTAAAATATCGAAGAAGAAAACTGGGCGTTAAAAAATATTTATCCGGAGATATTTTAAAACATAAAGCTTGGATTCGATCACAAGCTATCGAAAAGTATGGAGATAAATGCGAATTGTGTGGATACGGCTTGTCTCTTGATACTCACCATATTACTCCGAAAAAATTGGGTGGGCCACATGAAGTAAAAAATTTAACTGTACTTTGTCCTAACTGTCATGCTCTTCTGACTAGAAATATCTTTACTTTAAAATCTCGGAAGGATCTACCCAAAATTCGTAAAAAAGTCGCTAAATTGTTAAAATCTTTTCGTCTGAGCTAAAAGTAACATATTATTTACCGTGACAATGTTTATATTTTACCGGACGTCCATCTGGTTTCTTCGTTCCGCAGGGGCAAGGGTCGTTTCTACCGACTTTGGCGAAAGCGGATGAAGCTGAAGTTACTGGCGTTGATGATCTTTGACGAACAGTTACTTCAACACCGTTTGATCCGCCGGCCGGCGAAGAAGATTGTTGCATCGGTTCGGATGGGGCCTGCATAGTTGGTGCTGAAGGCTCTGTCGCGGTAACATTTGAAAAAGTGCCAGCAGCTAATGACTCGTCAGCTCCGCGCATTTGCATCGCACGTGCTGGCTGCTGGACAACCGTCATCGGTTCTGGTCGAATATCGGCTTTTAATAATATTTCAACCACTTGCCCGTCAATGGTTTGCATTAATCGTTGGAATAATCTATAGGCTTCGGCTTTATATTCAACCAATGGATCGTGCTGGCCGTAACCGCGGAGTCCTATTCCTTCGCGCAAAGCATCCATGGCATTTAAGTGTTCAATCCAGATTGTATCAATTGAGCGAAGATAGACCATTTTTTCAATCGGCGTCATAACATCTTTTCCAACCTTGTCGTATTTCTCCAAATATTCTTTTCTGCCCTCATCATCCATGAGTTTCAGAATTTCTTCATGGACATTTTCGCTTTCCAAAATTTTTCGGCGCTTTGAATAGATCGCCTGGCGGTGTTTATTGGCAACATCATCGTAATCAACTAAATGTTTTCTAATATCAAAGTTGTGACCTTCAACTTTTTTCTGAGCCGATTCAATCGAGCGAGATATTAACGCATGCTGGATCGGTACATCGTCGGGTAAATTTAACCTGGTCATTAAACCTTTCATTCTTTCACCGCCAAAAACCCGCATTAAATCATCTTCCATCGAAACATAGAATTGGCTTGAGCCCGGATCTCCTTGACGACCGGCACGGCCACGAAGCTGGTTATCAATACGACGCGCTTCATGGCGCTCGGTACCGATGATGTGAAGACCGCCGAGTTTTACGACATCGGCCCGCTTTTTCTCATCTAACGGCGCGCCGCCCAAAATAATGTCAACACCGCGTCCAGCCATATTAGTGGCAACGGTAACAGCTCCAACGCGGCCCGCCTGTTCGATGATTTTGGCTTCTCTCTCATGATGTTTGGCATTTAAAACTTCGTGTTTGATACCATTTCGTTTAAGAATCCTTGATAATTTTTCAGATTTTTCAATTGAAATTGTTCCCACCAAAATCGGCTGGCCAGTTTTGTTTTTCTCAATAATATTTTTTGCCACGGCTGTAAATTTTCCATCTTCTGTTTTGTATATCTGGTCTTGCGAATCTTTACGAATCATTTGCTTATTGGTTGGAACTTCAACGACATCAAGTTTGTAAATTTTCCAAAATTCTTCCGCCTCAGTTGAGGCGGTTCCTGTCATACCGGCCAATTTTTTATACATTCTAAAAAGATTTTGAAAAGAAATTGTTGCTAAGGTGTCTGACTCGCGCTGGACTTCAACCCCTTCTTTGGCTTCAATTGCCTGATGTAGACCTTCACTATAGCGGCGTCCCGGCATGAGACGGCCGGTAAATTCATCAACAATTATAACTTCACCGTTTTTTACGACATAGTCACGGTCTTTTTTATAAAGAGCATGAGCGGTTAAAGCTTCTTCCAAATGATGGACTAGATTAATTGACTCTGTGCTATATATATTTTGGATCCCAAGCATTTTTTCAACTTTATCCATGCCAGCATCAGTCAAAGTTACGGAGTGCATTTTCTCATCAACCGTGTAATCTTCGGTTTCTTTCAAGTTTGGTACCATTTGAGCAAATTGCCTATAGAGTGAGGCTGATTCTTCCGCCGGGGCAGAAATGATCAAGGGCGTACGAGCCTCATCAATTAGAATTGAGTCAACCTCATCAACAATGGCAAAATTTTGCTGACGCTGGGTCATCTGCTCTAAAGTTTGTACCATATTATCGCGCAAATAGTCAAAACCAAATTCATTATTAGTACCGTATGTAATGTCGGCGGCGTAGGCTTCTTTGCGAGTAATCGGTAATAAATTTTCATATTCAATATTTACCGGATCAACTTCTTGCTTTTCCGGGGTAAATAAATAGGATTTTTCGTGATTGATGGCAGAAACTTTCAAGCCAAGTTTATCGTAAATCGGCCCCATCCACGCGCAGTCACGACGGGCCAAATAATCGTTGACTGTCACCAAATGAGCGCCTTTTTCTTCCAAAGCGTTGAGATAGAGTGGGAGAGTGGCCACCAGAGTTTTTCCTTCACCAGTTTTCATTTCGGAGATTTTCCCTTGATGGAGAACTATTCCCCCAATGAGCTGAACATCAAAATGTCTTTGTTTGATGGTTCGTTTGGCGGCTTCTCTGACACAGGCAAAAGCTTCCGGCAAAATATCATCTAAAGTTTCGCCTTTATTTAGACGTTCTCTGAATCCTACTGTTTTATCCTTTAAATCTTTATCAGAAAGCTTTTCAATATCTTTTTCAAAAGCGTTGATTTGATCAACTTGCGGCTGGAGTTTTTTGACAACACCCTGATTCGAACCAAATATATTACTTAAAAAATTAAGCATTAAATGCCTTTCTTTAACCTTATTTTACCATATTATACAGATTTAATAAAGCCTAGATCTCCCCTTCTTTTTCTTCTTCTATTTTTGCTTCCCGATACTTGGTCGGAAAGCGAGAATCAGATTTCTTTTCTTTAAAATTTTGAACCTCACCCTCAATTTTTTTATAAGCTAAATCAATTGAGGCTAAAAATTCATTTGTCCGCGCCTGCGCATGAATCGGATTTTTTATATCTGCCATAGTTAAATTAATGTGAACGTCTTTGTCTAACCCTCTCTTTGGACCTTCCTTTTGAGAAAGCATAACTTCACAAACCGCCGGTTCACTAACAAACTTATCAAGCCGTGCGATTTTTTCTTGAACATAAGAATATAAATTTTCGTCAACTTTAAAATTGTTACGACCTCGAATGATTATTTTCATCTTTTGATTTCTTTAAAATCCAAATATTTTTGTAAAACTTCCGGTACTTTGATCGAGAGTTTATCCTGAGCGGAGTCGCCTTTAGGCACGTAGGACTGATAATTTTCCATAATCGCAATGAGAATTCTGCCGATAGCGACTGCTGTACCATTGAGAGTATGGACGAAGCCGCTTTTTTCTCCATCTTTGTATTTGATATTTAATCGCCTTGCCTGAAAATCGGTACAATTTGAGGACGAATGGGTTTCACGATACTCTCCTTGTGACGGTATCCAGCATTCAATATCGACGGTTTTAGCTGAAGGCAACCCCATATCATTTGCAGGTAGAATAACTACGCGATAAGGCAATCCTAATCCCGATACAATTTTTTCTTCTAAACTAACTATTAATTCATGCTCTTTTTTTGAATCCTCTGGCTTGCAAAAAGAAATCATCTCCACTTTATCAAACTGATGGGCTCGGAGTATCCCTCGCACGTCTTTGCCGTAACTGCCGGCTTCGCGCCTGAGACAAGTTGAAAAACCGACAAATCTTTGCGGTAATTCGGTCAAAGTTTCACCCACAAAATACGGCAAAATTGATTGCTCTGATGTCCCGATTGCTACCAGCTGATCATTTTTCATATGATAGGCATCATCGTTTACTGCTTCAAAGTGACCGGTGCCCCAAGCCATATCTTCCTTGATCAAAATCGGCGGGATGATTGGCCTGAAACCCTCTTTTTTAACTAAGTCGAAAGCAAATTTAATTAAGGCAAATTCCAAATCAACCAATTCATTTTTAAGGAAGTAGAAACGCGAGCCGGAAACTTTAGCCGCTCTATCGATATCGATTAGATCCAATGCTTTACCGAGCTCAATATGGTCTTTGCCTTCTTTTACCTTAATTTCGCCTTCTTTTTTTATTTCTTTATAGTTTTCTTCCGGGACATCATCTTGGGGAATATTAGGAACTTTCACAGCCTCGATCTTAAAATTTTCTTCGGCCTCTTGAAGCTGGGGCGCTAGGTCTTTAATCATTTGTTTAATTTCTACTGCCTTATCTGTTTTCTGACCCTCTTTTGCTAATTTATTTTGTTCTGCTCGCAGTGTTTCAATTCTATTTTGAAGAGACTTTTTTTCTTCATCCAATTCCAAAAGTTTTTCCCAATCAATTTGAGCACCGCGCTTCGCGATCGCTTTTTTTACTTCTTCTAAATTTTCCCTGACATATTTTATATCAAGCATGTCTTAATTATATCACTTCCTATTTCTTTGCCAAGATAAGCAAATCCGCACAGTTCCCCGTGCGGATTGTGCGATCGAAAGTGTCAGAGGGCTAAAAAAGCCCCAGCGACTTATGTTGCCGAGGGCAACTTGCGGCAGACAACCCAATCTTCGCTGCGCAAGTTGTCCTCGAGCCTGTACGCCGAGAACCCGCGGACGCTCGCGCGGAGGCGTAAGCCGACCACGTAAACGCCGTCCGCGTTCCGCCAGCGGGAGTTGGCCCCGAGGACCAAGATGTGGCCGACGCCAGCATTCCAGAGTTCGCTGGCATTGCCCTCCTCCTTGAACGGAGCAAGGGCTGGCAGTTCTTCGAATACGAAGCCGGCGGCCTCAACACGTTTCTCGACTTCCGCATCCGAAAGATGCTGCCTAGTCGGAACGGGTTTGACGAGACAGATGCTGAAGAAGAGCTCTGCCTCACCTGTCCTGCCTGCCCGGCAGTTCGGGAAGTGCTCCGAGGTGATGTCCGGGCTGTTGCCCGCAAACCCGGCAATCATCTCCTCCACCGTCAGACCATAGTTGATCTTGACGGGAGCCAGCTCGATGACCGACATTTCATGCCGTGCAACAATGATACCACCCATAGCCGTCACCCTCCTTGCTAAGACTCAGCTTAGCTATAAATTATAGCATAAGAATACAAAAAATCAAGCCCCTTATTCTTCCTTCCTGTCTTTTATCGTCAATCTTATGCTGGAGTATGTTTCACACTATTTTACGTTTTAATCATTCTTGGCGTTAGAATATCCAGGTCCAAGAATCTTTTGATTAGAATATCATCACCTTCTAAAAAATCGGCTAAGATATATTTTACGTAGGGTTTAATGTAATAATTTGTTGTAATAAAATCTAATTCCTTTTTACATTCAAATGGGAAAATAAAGACGCTTTCCTGCAGCAAAATAAAACCAAAATTTTTCAGCCTTTCTCTGAAAATGTTTCTCGCAACTTTTTTACTATCAGGGATATCAAAAATCAATTCGCCACTTTTTATCCCAAGTTTTAGGCTTTTCAAATCTTATTTCACTTATTATATTCTTTTTTATTTTATCGAGACCATTTGGCGTCAATTCGATATATTTTTCTTTGCCTTCCTTATAAATACTAATTAATTTATCTCTTTTTAAACGATAGACAGTTTGCGCAAATTTAATACGATCATTTTCTCTCCATTTCCAATAATCTTTCATCAGCTTTCTGTATATTTTACCTTTATCAAAAACTTGATGCATCGCCACTGAAAAATCAACCAAACTCATCAATATTTGCTTCGTAAGTATCCCTGTAAATTTATAATCTTCTTTCCTCATTTATCTCTGTTTTAATGCTGGAGCATATTTTACACTATATTTATTTAGTCAAATTGGAGGAAATTTCTTTAAATGTAGAAAAATTATAGTTCTAAAATTGTAGTCTAATAGTTATTTTGTAGCTTTTTCTAATCTATTTAAGACAAAATCTCGATCCAAACTCGCTAAAAGCCAACCGGCTTGCGGACCGGAATCTTTACCAATAAAAATCAAATAAATAGCTGAAAAAGCATCGCGCGGTTCAATAGCCATTTCTTTTCGAACTTCATGTATTTTGGGATGTAAATCTTCACCAGTCCAATGATCCTCAGATTTAATTATATCAGAAATTTTACTTAAAAATTCTTTTTGCTCATTCGATAATTTTTTAGCTTCATCTGGCATTTGATCGCGAATCGTAAATTTATAATTTTCCGGCGCAAATTTTTCAAGCCATTTTTTTGCAATTTTAATACGATTTTCGATTTCCTTTCTCTCAATCTCCGATAATTTATCCTTTTTTTCTTCCTCAGCATAGTCAAAAATATCAACTCTCGGCATCTGCAGCATATAGGCAATTTTGGGAAATCTAAGTAAATACTTTGGTTGATCTTTTTCTGGATCTATTTCAGTGTAATAAAAAGACCGCGCCAAATCCGACTTGGGATCTTTCCTAAAAAGATCGGCGATTCGATCGTATTCGTCGTAGAGCAAAGCTATGGCATCGCCTTCCGGCTGAAAATCAATTGCTCTCTTAGCTCTTGTTCTCACAAATAAAAATCTCAAAATATTTACCGGTAAAAATTTATACATGTCTTTTGCCGTAACTCCGAGTCCTTTTGAAGAAGCCATTTTCTTTCCCGCAACTAAGAAAAACTCGTAAGGAATGTCATAGGGCGGATCTTTTTTAAAAACCTTCCGATAGATCGCATTAGCAACATCGCGTGAGCCGCCGGCAGCAAAATGATCTTTGCCTTCTCCTTCAATGTCGGTTCCGAAAACGAACCATCTCACCCCCCAAGCAACTTTCCACGGAATCTTAGCGTTGCCGCCGAAAGGACTGATCTCGCCTTCGTATCCGCATCCTTTTGCCCATTTGACCAAGTTTTCTTCACAGCGAAACTTAACAATTTTTCCATCCCAACCAATTACTTTGGTGGTACCAATCTTGCCACACTTTGGGCAAACTACTTGCAAAGGAAACCAGTCAGGATCTTTTTTAGACCCTGATACTTCTAAGTAAATCTCTCGAATTGTTTGCGCATTATCCAATACAATCCGGATGGCTTCGTCGTATTTACCCCTCTTATGCATTTCTGAATCTCTTATGAAACTTACTCTAAGCCCGAGGCCATTGATAACTTCAGTAGCTTCATTCAGATATTGATCAGCAAAACTTTTGGATTTTCCATCTGGTGCTGGTACTTTATAAAGAGGCAAGCCCATATATTTTTGCCAAGTTTTGTCAACATATGAAGGCAACCCGTCCATTGGATCGAAATCATCAAAGCCAAACTGGAAAACTGCCTTTTTACCTTTTTCGACCAATCCCCGTCTTATTAAATCGTGGATAATAAGTCCCCGCAATGATCCAATATGAGCATGACCGGACGGAGTCATCCAATCGGTTATCAAATAAGAGCTCTTATCAATTTTTTTCAAAATATCTTCAATTATTTCATCAACCCAAAACATAAAATTTCCTCTGCATTTATCCTATCAAAAAAGAGACCTCTAATCAATTGTCGGTCTCTTTTTTGTCCGCCAGCTGGCGGAATTTTCTATTTAATTGCAATAATTTTACACTTTATTTTACCTTTTGGAGTATTTATTTCAACCTGCTCACCCTTTGATTTCCCCATCAAAGAAAATCCCAAAGGCGACTCGATTGAAATCTTACCAGCCGACGGGTCTGACTCCGTTGCCCCGACCAGCTCATAGACCAAATTCTCCCCATCCATCTTTAGAGTCACGATTGAGCCAAGCTCAACCTTCCCGCCATTGCCATTTTTGCCCAGTACTTTTGCATTGGTAATCATTTCCTGCAGTTCTTGAATTCTTCCCTCTATAAAAGACTGCTCATTACGAGCATCTTCATATTCACTGTTTTCGGAAAGATCACCGAACTCACGGGCAATTTTTATTCTTTCAACTACTTGGCTTCTTTTTTCTTTAAATTGTTGTAACTCTTGTTGTAGTTTTTCTAAACCCTTCTGGGTTAATAAAACTTTTTCTTCCATCATTGCCTCCGAAACCTATACTATCTATTTTACAGAAGCTATTTTTAAATGTCAACCAGTTCGACTAAGCTCATGGTTGACACTGAGTAGTATCGAAGTGTCAATATTTAGGCTACCTAGTAAAATACCAATTCAAAATGTCTTTAGCAATAGGCCCAGCTGCCGAATATCCTTCACCTCCTCCTTCAACGATAACCGAGATGACAATTTGTGGATCGTTATATGGCGCAAAAGCTGCAAACCAAGCATGAGTCTTGCCTTCATTGCCAAACTGGGCAGTGCCGGTTTTCGCCGCCACTGCTACAGATAAATCATCTAAGCTTGAACAAGATCCATAGCTTGCTGTTACACAATTTCGCATTCCCTCACGAACAATTTGCAAATTCCCTGAATCAATAAATTTTGGCCTAATTACTTCTTTTTGATTCACTTTGACCATATTACCATCTTTATCAGTAATCTTTGAAACAACATAAGGCTTTAGAACCTCGCCATCATTGGCAATTGAAGCAATGGCCGTTGCCATTTGCAAGGGGGTAACTAGAACATCGCCCTGCCCGATTGACATATGGTAAGTATCTCCTAAATACCACGATTCTTTTTTGACTTGTTCTTTCCACTCTGGACTGGGCACAAGTCCAGAATTTTCACTTGGTAAATCGATCCCTAGTTTTTGGCCGAAGCCAAATTTTTCTAAATAATCATGCAGTTTATTAACACCCAAACCTCTTATTTTTTCCCAACCTCCGCCAACTGAATAGAAAAAGACATTACAACTTACAGCTAAGGCCTTTCTAACATCAACAAGGCCATGGGCTTTCCAATCTGGATAGACATAATTAGCAACTTTAATTTCTCCTGGATCATCTATGGTAGTATTTTCTGTAATAACGCCATCTTGTAAACCTGCGGATGCTATTAATGGTTTAATAGTTGATCCGGAAGGATAAGTACCAGAAATCGCTCGGTTAAACATTGCTTGCATCGGATCTGACAATATTTTTTGATATTCTTCCTGTGAAGTTCCTTTAGCAAAAATATTATTATCATAAGTTGGCAAAGAGACCATGCCTAAGACTCCTCCTGTCCTAGGGTCAATCGCTACAGCTACACCGGCTTTTGAGCCGGCATTACTAATACCGCTTGCTAAGGCAGATGCCATATAGGATTCCAGGTCCTTATCTAAGGTTAAAGTTAAATTATTGCCAGGCGATGGAGATAAATTAGAAAGCACCCTTTGAGCGCGGCCGCGGGAATCAACTTCTATTTGACTTACTCCATCTTGACCTTTTAAATAATCTTCGTAGGTTTTCTCCAAACCTTCCTTGCCGATTACCTGATTCATTCTAAGATTAGGATTATTTTTTATTTCTGCGTCGGTAACCTGACCGACATAACCTATTATCTGCGAAAGGCCTGTCAAGACACTATAATTCCTAATTGGATTCTTACTAATTACCACACCAGGCATATTATTTGTTTTTACTTCTAAAAGCATCGCCGTATCACGATCGATGTTTTCTTTCAAAATAATCGGGTCTGCTCTGTTGAAACCTTTTTCCTTGATAGCATTTCTAATTTCATCAGAAGGAATTGTAGTTATTGAACTTAAATTATCATAAAATTGCTGGCGCTCATTTTCTGCTTTTGGTAAATCTAATGGATAGATTTCTAAAGAAAATGAAGCATCATTATTAACCAAGAGATTCCCCCTACTATCATAAATTAATCCCCGTGGTGCCGGAATTTCTCTCGAACGAATTCTGTTCCCTTCGGCCAGATAGCGGTTAAAACTTCCTTGACTAATTTGTAAGTTTAGAAGCTGAGCAATCAATATTCCTATTACGATTAAGGTTAACGCCCAAAAAATCCAAATTGGCCGCTTAGGTTTTAAATCCAACTGCTCTTCTTCGGCGGGTTCGTAATCCCCTTGCTCAGTTTTTACTTTTCTATGACGCCGATCTCCCTGAAGGAACCTTCCATCAAATTGGTCAAAAATACTCATTGTTCAAAAATTGTTATTATTTGACTGGGCTTTATTAAAGCTAATAAGATTCTAAATAAAATCAAACCCAAAACAGCAGCATAGATACCCTCGACTAATAACAGAATTGTTACTTGTTCTTTTAAAATTAAAGTTGAAGCAAGCCCAAAAATTAAAGTTCCCAAAAATACTATTATCGCTATAGTTATATAATTAGTCTGTGGCAAATATTTTTTGCTAAGGAATCTTGCCAAAAAGACTAGTAAAATGAAAATGAAAGCATTAAAGCCAAATGGAGTCGGGCTGCCAAGGTCTAAAATTAATCCGCCTAAACCAGCAAGATAAAAAGCATCAATTTCAAAATCCAATAAAATTAAAACTAATGAGCCGATGAGAATTAAATTGGGGATTGCCCCTTTGATACTTATTATTGGCATAAAAACAAATTGCATTACGGCAATTAAAATGATAAAGAATATTTTTAGAATTAGTTTAACCATTTTTCTTAATGATAAATAAGACTTCTAGCCTTGAAAAATCAATCGGTGAACTAACTGATACTTTTTGGAAAATCTCTCCCTCTTTTGAAATAACATCCGTTACGGTCCCAATCAGAATCCCTGGGGGGATCTGTCCACCTAAGCCGCTTGTAATGACGTTTTCTCCTTTTCTAATGCCAATATTTAAAGGTATATCTTCAACAGCAAGACCATTTAACCCACCGCGCAGAAGCCCTGTCCCCCGTGAATCTTGCAAGACAACAGGCACTAAAGAGTTAAAATCAGTAATTAAAGTTAATTCTGAATTATTCTTTCTAACATCTGTTAATGTCCCCACTAAATAACCCTGCGAGATAACGGCATCACCTTGTAGAAGACCATCGGCTTGGCCCTTATCAATTACCAAAGACCTTAAATAGCCGCTTGATTGGCCAATAATAGCAGCAGGAATTATAGTTGAAGCGTTTTGAGTTTTTAAAAATCCTAATTCTTTCTTTAAGATTTCATTTTCATAATCAACTTCAGAAAGATTGGCAAGCTGGCCTTGCAAACTTAAGTTCTCATTGATCAAATTTTTGTTTTGTTTAACAATACCTTTTAAATGTACTATGTCTTTAAAAAAAGGCACAATTTTGCCAAAAGAAAGCCTAAAACCGAGACCAATAGGTTCTAAACCTCTCCAAAAATAATTTTTTATTGGCTTGGTAAAGCCAGTCGGGTAAAGAAAAAAACCTAAGAGAGCTAGAACCAATATTACTATGACAAAACGCCATCGTCGCATCTTCCTCCTTGTCTTACCAGGTAGTAGAACTTTGACATTTTCTTCGAAAATTTTAATTTTCGTCAAAGTTTCACTACCTGGCTTAGGCATTAAATTCGGCTGGAACCAGAACCTGTCTTAAATTTTCTAAGTCCTCTAAAACAAGACCAGCGCCCTTTACAACTGAAGTTAAAGGATCATCGGCAATGTGGACTTTTGTTTGGGTACTTTGAGCAATTAATTGATCAAGTCCTTTTAGTAAGGCTCCGCCGCCACAAATGACAATTCCCTTACTCATAATATCGGCGACTAATTCAGGCGGAGTCTCTTCGATTGTTTGCCGGGCTGCATCAACAATTTGCTTAACCGATTTCTTTAAAGCTGTTCTAATCTGCTCATCATTGACAATTATTTCTTTTGGAAGGCCAGTGACTAAATCGCGCCCTCGCATTGGACAAGATAATTTGTCTTTTAATTCTCTCGCTGAACCGATCGATATCTTTATTTCTTCAGCTGTTCTCTCGCCTAATAATAAATTGAACTGTTCTCGGGCAAAATCAATAATATCTTGGTTCATTTCATCACCGGCAATTCTAAGAGATCTAGAAGCGACAATTCCTCCCAAAGAGATTACTGCTACTTCTGTTGTACCTCCGCCAATATCAAGTATCATATTGCCGGCGGCTTCTTGAACAGGCAGTTTTGCACCGATTGCTCCGGCTAATGGCTCTTCAATCAGATAGACTTCTCTCGCACCGGCATTAGTAGCTGCTTCTTCGACTGCCCGTTTTTCAACTTCAGTTACTCCGTATGGGATGCCAATAACTATGCGTGGGCGGGGAAAAAGACTAAACTTTTCTCTATGAACTCGGTCTATAAAATATTTAAGCATCTGTTCGGTAACTTCAAAGTCAGAAATTACTCCATCAACAAGTGGTCTGATAGCAACAATATGGGCTGGAGTGCGGCCAACCATCTTTCTAGCTTCTTCGCCAATTGCTAATATTTGTTTTGTCTTCTGATTAATGGCGACTACTGACGGCTCATTTATAACAATCCCCTTGCCTCTGACATAGACAAGAGTATTAGCGGTGCCAAGATCAATGCCGATATCGTGAGAAAAGACTCCCCAAATTCTATCAAATATTGCCATTTTATTCTTCCTCGATTATAGGCTCAAATATATCAAAAAGACGACTTTCTGGAAAGCCCTCCTTATTTAAAAGATGAAATCAATTATTTTTTAAATTGGCTTCATGCTCTTCTTGAGTCTTAGAATAAACTGCATGGCCATCTTGTTTATGGAAAAAATATAAGTAGCCGTCTTTTTGAGGATACACTACTGCCTCGATTGATTTCAAGCCCGGGTTGCAAATCGACCCAGGCGGCAATCCTGCATACAGATAAGTATTATATGGAGAAATAACGTTTTTGTAGTCAGCGGCTGTAATTGGATCCCAAGAACCTTTAGCATATTGAACTGTCGGATCGGCCTCTAATTTCATATTTTGCTCTAGACGATTAAGATAAACTCCAGCAATTTTAGGACGATCTTCATCAAATTTAGCTTCTCTCTCAACAATTGAAGCCAAAATTACGGTCTGGGAATCTATTTTATATTGCGATGTCTTTTTATTAAAATTTTCAATCATTATATTTCTGATTTCTTCAGGTTTTATGTCTAACGGAAATCGATAAGTGTCAGGGAAAAGGTAACCTTCGTCAGCTGAAGCTATCTTTATAAGTTCGCCTGCCTTTATAATCTTTTTTTCGGATAAATATTCATCTATTTGTGTTAAGCGCCAGCCTTCGGGAATTGTTACTAAATATTCTTGGACTTTGCCCTCTCTCATAAGATCAACCATTTGAGGGATTGTCATTTCTGATTCAATTTTATAGACACCACTTTGTAAAACATCATGCCTTAAATAGACATAAGCGTAGAAAAATATTGGCGAAGAAATTAAGCCCTCCCCTTTGAGGCTTGTCCCTATTTCTCTTTTACCTTCACCCTGCCTAATACTTATTTGGCCTGGCTTTCCTGCTTTTCTAAAAAATATTGAGTAGACTGAAAATAAAGCTGCCAATAATACGATTGTAATAGTTATAAATACAATTATTTTTTTCACTTCGTCGCTATGCTCCTCTGTGTAAACTATTCTTCAAATATTGTTCTAAAATCATTTTTGCCGATAATTTATCAACTTCAAGTTTGTAATTATCGGATTTAGGCTTTAGATTGGATTCTTTTAATAATCTTTCTGCCTCTTTAGAAGTTAAAGTTTCATCTTCAAATTCAATCGGGAGAGATACTAACCTATTTAATTCAATCGCAAAACTTCTGACAATATCTTCTGACTTTTGATTCCCTTTTGGCAAACCTAAGATTATTTTTTCAGTTGATTCAGATCGAACTATCTCAAGAATTTTTTGCATAACATCTTTCCTGTTTTGGGATACAATAGTATCTTTTGAAATTACCATTCCGCCAGAATAGATAGCTATTCCGACTCGATGTTCTCCTAAATCTAAAGCAAGTAGTTTCTCTTTTATCATGATTATCCTGTTAAGTATTCTATCTGGACATTTACATTTCTCTCAATATTTGGAATCTTGAGGAACCACCAAGAAGGCCGCATGATTACTTCAACTCTAGAGACACCTTCTTGATTTTTTATATACTGCTCAGCTTCCGCCGACTTTTTCCCCAAGACAGCTTTTTTAATTCTTTCCGCTGATATTTTATTGGCTATTTTTGCGTCAACATTAACTGTCAAGTTCATTTCGCCCTTATCGTAAGTCGTCTTATCTACAATCAAACCTATATCTTCGTCTTTAGGGATTACTACCATTTTATCCGATGGCACTTGTTTTGCTAATAAATTAGTAAGGAAGTCTTTGAAATCACTGAAATTAAATACCAAAGCTTCAATTTTATATTTTACATTCATTTGGAAATCCTTAGCTTCTTGATCAATATTGGCTGTTGTTGTGACCTCGGGGTCAGGAATAACGATAGCTTTATCTATGACCTTTTTATCTTTTGTCTTTTCAGAAAATTCCTGCTCAGCCTGGCTTGCTAATTCGTCAGTCAGCTTCTTCTTAGCATTATCATAATCTTGCCCAGATACTACCTGGACTTGTTTTGAAAATCCTCCTGTCAGATCGTTGGCTGAAGTGCCATAAATTTTCTCTTGCTCAGCAGCCGGAAGCCCTAAAATAGTAAATCTACCAGCTTTAACATTATATTCCTCGCCGGGATTTTCAGCTTCAATTTTCATTGAGGTTGAACCGGGGACTAAATTTCCTTCTCTAACAGAACTACCGGGGATAGTAAAACCAGCAGTCGCTAAGAAAGTTTTCGAAGAAGATGAAAATTTTGTCCTCGAATCAAAACTATGAGAATTGCTATCCCATGAATTATAAACTGTTAATGTCCCTGTCGCCTTACCACCGACATTTTTCTTCCCAGTAGTAGAAAAATTATCTTTCTGTTCTTTTGTGACTTCAATTAATTCTCCTGCAACCATACTCTGCTCCAAAGAAGAATCTTTTACTTGGCTGGAAACTAGAACTGGAAGTGTTTTTTTCAAATCTTCAGCCGAAACATAAACTTTTATAGTCGCCTTTGGCAAAAGTAAATAAGAAGCAATCCCCAAAAGAACAACCAAAATTGCTATGATTGGCCAAATTATTTTTCTCACCTTAGCCAGGTCTTTTACTTTTGCCGCTGCGATCTTTGTTTCTCCCCCAGCACTTACTTTTGGCTTAAATACTGGGGCAGCATTTTTACGCCAAAGTACTGACTTATCTTGAAAGTGATGAACTTTGACGCCAGGCGGCGACTCTTCCTTCTCGATCGGCTTTTCAGCCAAATCAATTTCAATTATTTCTTCGGAGGAAGGCTTCGGCGGCGGCGGTAAAAATGCAGGTTTTTGCTCTTCTATAGAATTATAAACTGCCAAACCTACTTGAGCAGCAAGATTTCTGCCAATCTTATCAGAAGTTACAATAGCAATTACTTTGCCAAGGCTTTCTGCCTCACGGGCTAATAGTCTTAAATTTACGACGCTTTGAAGCAGAGTAGCTTCCCTCGGCACTACTAATCCTAATTTAACTGCTTTAGTATTTTTAATCTTATCAATCGCAGAGGTAATTTCTTCATCTGGTTCTAGGTAAATTACTTCGTCCAAAATGCTCCTTTACCCCAGTGAAATAATCTTACATTTCACGGGGCTTATTGACTTATACCAGTGACAATTTTATTAAGTATGCTATCCATAACAGCTTCTTCGCCAACTAGATCTATCGCCATATTAGCCAGACTCATTGGGGTAATATCCCAAAGATTCGAAAGACTTTTTGTACCGTCAACAATATTTTCAACATCTTGAGGCTTAATAAAATGGACTGTAGGTTTTCGAGCAAAAGGTAAATGGGGGTTCCAAATAGCCCCCTCAAGAACTTCAGCAATATCAGGTAAATTAGCTCCTCCACCACACATTAAAATTCTCGAAGGCAATAAATCTAGCTTCGAGAATTCTTCCAAAGTCAATTGTACGCCCGAAAGCCAAACCTCGCAATCAGTCTCAAGGGCTTTTTTTATAAATATTTTATCTTCCTCTGAAATATCATTATTAGCATATTTTATCTTTAAACTTTCTGCTTCTTCAAAGGGCATACCCATAACTGTCCCGATCCTTTTAGTAAAAGAACGCCCACCCAAAGCAAACATTTTAGTCCCTTCAACTCCTCCCTGTCGGACAACCGCGATATCTGTTGTCCCTCCACCAACATCGATGAAAATGGCTGAAAATTCAGTCGATTCTTTTGGCCCGATTGATTTAGCTAGAGCATAGGGATCTGCCACAATCCCTAAAAGATCCAAGCCAAGCTCGCCAGCAACGGTTTGGATCGCACCCAAATGGACAATTGGGGCAAAGGCATTAAAAACACCAACTTGAACTTCGCGACCTTGAAATCCGAGGGGATTTGTAACTTTATGGCCATCGATCTTGACATCAACAACGGCAGCATTTACAAGTTTTACATCAACTTCGGCATGGCCTGTCTCCCAAGAAAGAATCTGGCGTGCCCGATCAAAAGAACGCCTCTGCACTCTGGTAATTATATCTTTAAGCTCATCTAAAGTAATATTTGTCTTTGGGTCGGGACGGGTATATTTAATAGTTGTCGTGTTGCCTTTAACAAGTTCGCCAGCAATCCCCATAATGACCTGGGTCGGCATTATTTGAGCCATTTGGGCTGCTCGCTCCAAAGCCCTCTGGCAGTTGCGAACAACCCCGTTAATATCAGTAACTGCCCCGCCTTGCATATCAGACAGTTTTTGGTGTTGACGGCCTGTGCCGGTGACAATTCCTTTATCGTCTTCAACTTTAAAAATTAGAGCTTTAGCAAACTCAGTGCCAATATCAAGAGCAATCGCATACTGGTTTTCAATTCTTTTGTCTTTTAAGAAGTCAAATAGACCCAAAACCACTCCTTTTTAATACAGCAAAAATTGGACCCCAACTTTTGTCCTCTTTCTTAGTATAACACAAAAAACGTTTATTTAACGCTAGTTTAGATCTCAATCTAATTATTCTAGAACAGCTTTTATTCTTCTTACGCCCGCCGAAGACGATTCTTCTTTTATTATTTTAAAATGGCCTAAAATGCCGGTATGTTCAACATGGGGGCCGCCGCAGATTTCTTTGGAAAAGTCGCCCATAAAATATACTTTGACTTTAAAACCGTATTTTTCGCCAAATTCACCAATTGCTCCGCAATTTTTGGCATCTTCCAAGCTCATCTCTTCCATTTTAACCGGCAGATCTTCTTTGATTTTCTGATTTACTAGATCTTCAACTTGTTTGACTTGCTCTTCAGACAATTTTTCCGGATAAGAAAAATCAAATCGTAATCTCTCGGCCGTAATATTTGAGCCTTTTTGGTGAACGCCATCTCCCAAAACCTGCCGCAAAGCCGCCAGCAGCAAATGAGTCGCCGAGTGATATTTTATTTCTTGTTCTCCGCCACTTGCCAATCCGCCTTTAAACATCCCAGCCGAAGCAGTCCGAGATAATTCTTGATGTTTTTTTAGCTCGTTTTGAAAATCAGTAATTCCGACAAAAAGATGTTGCTTCTGCGCTAAATCAAGGATGGATTCAAGCGGGAAACCATAACTCTGATACAAATCGAAGGCTTCCCTGCCAGAAATATAAGCATCTTTAACTTCTTGATTGGTCGTTGAGATTTTTCCCTTCTGAAAGTCGGGGTCAATTTGATCGCCTGATTCTCCATGATAGATACGCCCTAAGATATCAGATCGATTAGATAATTGCATAATTCTTGCATATTCAGTATCAGAAATCGGCTTTTTCTTTTCGAAAACTGTTGCGGATTTTTTTAGACCATCTTGGATAATCTCGTTAAATTTATCTTCTTCAGCAGTAATCCTATTAATGACAATCTGGCTGTCTCCCACTTTTTTATAGATAGAATGATAAGTCTTGATAATTGGCGGGAATAATGTAAATAAAGATTTTAAATCCAATTGCCACCCATATCTAATTGTTCTTCTAATTAAACGCCTGAGTACGTATCCTTGACCAGTATTTGAAGGAAATATGCCCTCGGCGGATAAAAATATCGATGACTTCAAGTGGTCGGAAATAATTCGAAAGGATTTTTGATTCTCTTGATAGTTTTTATTAGTAGTTTCCGCAATCTTCTGAACGATAGGCTCAAAAACATCCGTCTCAAAGACATCATTTTTCTTATTCAAAACCACCAGCATTCTTTCCAAACCCATACCCGTATCAACGCCTTTAGTCTCTAGAGAACGATATGTCCCGTCGGGATTTTTGTAATATTCGTTAAAAACCAGATTCCAAACTTCTATATTATTAACGTAGAATTCGAGTGTCGGACCACATGGGCCTTCATTGCCAGTTGGCCCCCAAAAATTGTCGTTACGATCATGCTCGTGATATTTTAACCCCATTTCTTCCAAAATTTTAGCAGTTTCATCATCTCGAGCATTCGTATCGTCGCCACCAAAAATTGAACATATAATTCTTTCTTCTCCAATCTTTAACTCCTTTGTCAAAAACTCATAAGCCCATTCAATTGCTTCTTTCTTAAAATATCCGCCAAAAGAAAAGTTGCCCAACATTTCAAAAAATGTAAGATGGGTTTCGTCGCCGACTTCTTCTATATCAGAAGTCCTAAAACACGGTTGACAAGTAACGACATTTTTAGCCGGAGCTTCTTCAGGATGAGTATAATATCGTTTAAATTGTTGCATTCCTGCGGTAGTAAATAAAACCGAGGGATCATTTTCGGGGATTAAAGATGCGGGCGGTAATTGCTTATGGCCGTTTTTAATAAAGAAGTCTATAAAAATTTTTCGTAATTTATTAGAGTCCATTTAAATGCCTAAAATCCCTTTGACAAAAGTTCCAATATTATTCACTCCTTGATAAAAAGGACTTGGTTTTTTTACTTCCGGTTCGGCTGTCCACTGACCATAAACCTTATTGTACATGTCTTGGGCTCCTTTGACTTTTTGAATAAAATAAATCGTCTCATAAGGTAAAGCTGCTCCTCTGTCTTTCCAACTATCCGCTCTTGCAACCCCTGCATTATAACCCGCCAGAGCTAAATCGACATTACCTCCATATTTGTCTAACAGACCTTTTATATAAAAAGTTCCGTAACGGATATTAGTATCTGGATCATAAAGGTTATCAGCAGAATAATTTTTTTCACCTAGTTCTTCAGCAATCGAAGCCCCTGTTGCAGGCATAATTTGCATTAAGCCCCTTGCTCCAACGCCAGATGTGGAATCTCTGTTGAAATGACTCTCAGTATAGATTAAAGCACAAGTGAGATTAGGGTCGATTCCCCTCTGTTTTGAATAATTCTTTATAGAATCTTTATAATCCAAAGGATAAACAATTTCACCCCAAACATGGGGGAAGAAAAAGTAGAAAATCAAAAGCAAGGTTATAGTTACGCCAGTAGCAAATAATATTTTTGCTAACCTATTCATTAAACAATTCCTCTATTAAATCATACCAGAAGATGGTGCCCAGGGCGAGATTCGAAACATATGCCTAAAGACGCAAGGGGTTTTATCCCCATCCAACTGGTGCCGCGGGTGGGATTCGAACCCACATGAGCGTTTAAGCTCACAGCATTTTAAGTGCTGCGCGTAAACCGTTCCGCCACCGCGGCAAATAACATCTTGATTATACCTGAAAATTTAGTCAAAAACAATTTCCCACTCTGCCCCATGGAATCTAAAATGTCCATTTATTGTAAAGCCAGAGGCTTTTTTATGGCCTCCGCCACCAAATATTTGAGCTAAACGCGAAACATCGGTTTTATCATCTTCTGTACGGATTGAGGCACGTACTTTTTTATCTTCAGTCTCATAAAAAAGAATCGCTGCTTTCGAATCAGGGATGGTATTGATTAGATTTACTACGCCAGCAATATCTTCATAATTTGCCCCGCAATTTTCCAAATCTTTCTGCGTGATAACCGAGGAGCTAATTTTAAAAACTGAGTTACGATGAAGCCTTGATAAAGCCACACCCCAAAGCTTCATCGCAGGCACCGATTTGCTGAGGCTTACATTCCTAGAAACAAGTTTTGCACGAGCACCATGTCTCATTAGCTCAGCTGCGATCTTTAAAGTTTTAGAAGTAGTATTAGAATGTTTAAAGCCGCCAGTATCTGTGTAAAGTCCCGTGAATAGTGCCGTAGCGATATCTTTATTAATTTCAACTTTCATTTTTAAAAGTAATTCCCAAATTATTTCCGAGGTCGATGAGGCTGTATAGTCAACTAAATTTAAATTGGCAATCTTATGAAGATCATTCTTGGGATGATGATCAATATTAATAAGAGTTTTTTGTTTCTTTTTGGCAAAATTTTTTAGTCTCTCGTCAAAGCCTGTTCTTCGGATATCTCCACAATCCAAAACTAAAATAATGTCAAAATCTCCAAAAAGAAAATCAGGTTGAATTTTATCCATTTTGGGCAAGAAAAGAAATGGACGCGGCACTGGATCTTTACAAACCATAGCAGGCTTTTTGCCTATTTTTTCCAAGCATAAAAAAACTGCCGAGGCAGCCGCTAATGTATCCCCGTCGGGATTTTCGTGAATCATAAGAAGGATCTTGTCAAAATGTTCAATTTTAGAGATGACTTTATCGATGAGCATTGATGGTTCAACTCCGTTCACCATCAATCCTGAGCTATGTCGAAGGATTGAGGATAATTACTTGCCTTTCATCTTGAGGAAGTTCTATTTTATTGATTTTTAATTCATCCTTCCCCTCAGTAGTAACTCCTTCCTCTTTAGCAAATTCTTGCAAGTTCCCTTTATGCATCGGAATAACAATATTGGGATCAATTTGACTAATAACCGTTAAGGCAGTTTTGGTCTCAGTAAATTCTCCACCTCCGATACCTATAAGCAGAACATCAATCCCGCTTAACTCTTCTAATTCTTGATCAGAATAAGCCTTTGCTTTTCTGATATGGCCCAATGTCATGCCTTCGGCATATACTTGGATAATCCCGTCAATGACTTCAACCTGGGTACCGCCAACTTCATATTCTCCCGGACCGCTGATATCTAATTTATCTAATTGGATTTTTCCCCCAATCTTTAAGCTATTCGACTTTGTCCTGATTGAAAAATTATCTTCTCCCTCCCATTTGATGATCATCTATTTCTCCTTTTTCTTTTCAACACCCTTCATTGATAAACTAAGCTTATGCAGTTCTGGTTCAATTGATAATATTTTAAAATCATAGGTTTTCCCAACCTCTAGCAATTCTTGGGGTGAACTAACTTTTTTAGCTAACTCTGAAATATGGACTAATCCATCAACATCACCAAAAGAAACAAATGCGCCGAAGGGGGTGATTCTTGAGACTTCACCTTTATAAGTATTACCAATTTTATATTTTGAAATCTCTTTGATCCAGGGATCTTCTGTCAATCTTTTAATCGAGAGTGATATTCGGTTATTCTCAATCGAAATGATTTTTACTTTAACTTTTTGGCCTACTTTATAAAGGTCTCTCAGATTCTCAACTCTGTCCCAAGAAACTTCACTAATGTGGACTAATCCTTCGATATCTCCCAGATTAATAAATAGGCCGAAATCAACGACACCGGTGATTTCACCTTCTAAAATATCGCCAATTTTATATTTTTTTATTTTTTCCTGCTGAACAATATCACCGGCGGCTTTTTCTGAAAATATTAATTTGCCAGCGTTCGGCTCAAAGGAAAGTATCTTTACTTGAAAATTTTGGCCTAAAAGAGTTTTTAATTTATTTAAAATTTCTTCTTTATCTCCTGATGCAACTTTTGGATAATGAGATGAGGCCAATTGTGATACTGGCAAGAATCCTTCATAATCACCAAATGAACAAAGCAAACCGCCTCTATTAGCATCATGGCATTTAACAGCCAATACTCCTCCGGTAGTAAATTTATCTTCAATAATTTTAGCAACCTTTTCTTTATCAGCCCGGCGGAAAGATAGGACACAATCACCATTATCATTTTCTAAAGTTAAAATATAGGCTAATACTTTTTCGCCAGGTTTAACGACTGTAACTTCAGGAGAAAATTCTTTTTCAGGAATAAAGCCAATACAGAAACCTCCGACATCAACAATGACTTTAGTCTTTAATACTTCTAAGACTTTTACTTCAATAATATCACCAGTTTTTATTGGGATTAAACGATTGCCATATTCTTCGGCCAGCTCCTTCATTGTCTGAAAATTTTTCATCAATCATTTCCTTTCGATTTTTTTGGTAAGCCCCGGTAAAACTAACGTTTACGGGGTAAATATTTTTCAAATCTTTCTTTATTTTTAAGCTCGGCTATTTTTTTAGGAAGGACTGTTAATCTATACCAGATAATATAACTTGCCCAGATGATCAGGATAAGTATCAGAATATACATCATTAGACGGCTTCCCAAGTAAGGAATCCCTTGCCAACGGCAGAAGACCAGAACTAAACCAGCTAAACCTGCAAATAACAATAGATTTACAATTCTGTTAAAGTAATTTCTAAAAATCTGTTTTTGTTTCTTGGTAACAAGAATAATGATTAAAGCTATTATTAAGAATAGCCCAAAAACAATACTCAGGTACTGATACAAGCCTTCTGGATTTGGCGTGCTTTCCAAAATCCTGGCAGGGTCGAATATTTTTCTAATATCTAGCTGATTGAAAAAAGATGTATTCATTTTTAAAAGGTGCCTGGGGGCAGAATCGGACTGCCGACACCATGATTTTCAGTCATGTGCTCTACCACTGAGCTACCCAGGCAGAATTATTCTGGGTTATTTCAGATGGAATATTATTTTATTAGGAGACTGATATTTAGATCTTCTTTATGATAACAAAGAAAGCCTCAATTATCAATACCCGACTGAATATTTTGAGATTTTCTTTGATCAACTTTAAATTTTATTTTATTAGTAATTAGAATTGCTAATAATCCATAGCCAATTCCTAAAATAGTTCCTGCCAAGACATCGCTCGGATAATGCATGCCATTATGCACCCGGGCAAAAGCCATTAACAAGGCAAAAAATAAGGCTAAAGGCCAAGTTTTTCTGTAAAAATAGACGAAGCAAGTCAAAATTGCGACCGTCGAAGCCATATGGCCTGAAGGAAAGGAAGAGTCGACAAATCTCTGGCCAAGGGCAATGATATCCGAATGGGCTATAAATGGTCTTTCGCGGAAATAGAAATCAGCAATTAATTGCTTGAAAACAAAATCATTAAAAATAAAATAAATTATCAAGGCAAATAGAACGGCAAATAAAAAATACCGGCCATTTTTATTATCCAGTATTAAAATTAATGCTACCCATACTAGCCAAAAAATAACTAAAAAATATAGAGAACTGATTAAAACGGTGATAGAATCAATAAAAGTTCCGCTGCCAAGATGATTAAAAAATCTGGCGATAGAATAGTCCAAAAACCCCTCCGAATGGTGGGTAGCAGAGGATTCGAACCTCTAACCTCTTGGATGTAAACCAAGCGCTCTAACCGTTGAGCTAGCCACCCATTAAATTACTCTACCGCTGCCTGCCCGCCGTAATCCGCACTGAAAGTACACTATGTAATAGGTTTTTCAGTAAGGATGGAGGAGGGAGCTAGCCACCCACTATTGATGCCGCCTTTAGGCATGCGGACAGGAGTTGCCTTTAGGCATCCACCTCCACTTCTTGGTGGACCAGAGCCTGAAATTTTGGAACACCTTTTTTGACATTATTCTCGATTGGGCTCCCACGCTAAAAGAGATTTACGAAGCCCAGGAAGACAAAACTATATCTGAAACTAGACGATTTTCAGGAGACGTCTAGTGATTTTATATTTAACACCTTTAAAACTCGCTGCAGTTTTTCATAGGAGATATTCTTCTCTCCCCGCTCAACCACCGCGTAATAGTTGGCATTTATTCTCGCTTTTTCTGCCAACTCTAACTGAGTCAGCCCTGCTTTCTCTCGGGCCTCCCTCAGTTTATTACCAAGATTTTTGAATAATTTTTCGTCTTTACTATCCATATATGAATATCATACCAAATTTAGCCCCATATTTCCAGCATTAATTTAAAGGAGGAACAATGCAGACCCAATCACTATCCTACAAAAACTACCTAAGGCGACGGCAAAACGAGATTGATGCCGAAAGATACAAGAATTTAAAAAAGCTCAATCTCTATGACGAAAAAACATTTTATCGGGCCTTTACCAAGGATTTGCTTAACGCTAATAGCGAGGTCGTTATTTACAGTCCCTTTGTTTCTAAATACCGATCCGAATACTTTACTAAAATATTGATAGCTCTAAGGAGAAGGAACATTGCTGTTTTTATCTTCACTCGCCCTTTGGAGGAGGTTGACTATCTAATGCGAACCGAGGTAGAGTGCGCCGTAAAAGACTATGAGACGCTCGGTGCGTGTATGATATACCTTCCGGGTCTCATACACCAAAAGGCCGCCATCATTGACCGAGAAATTCTTTGGGAAGGAAGCTTGAACATTCTTTCGCAAAGAGAAAGTAAAGAAATGATGCGGCGAACGGCGGACGAGGATATTGCCAAACAGGTGATGTCTCATTTGGGCTTGCATAATAAGCTGTTCGAAGGGTATAAATATCAGTATGAGAGGTTGTATAAAAACTTGGTTGAAAATTCGAAGTTTAACTTTGGGCAAAAACTTAAGGTTTTAACTGCCGGACTTGTCGGTTTTGCGCTTGTTTTTACGGCCTGGTTGGCTAAAACTTGTTTGGGGCTTGTGATATTGTTGCTAAAAAGTGTTAAATTAATAATGAAGATAGTAAGAATCATTCTTAAGAAGGAGTTTTATGAATAAAAGTGAATTCGGACCCAAAATATCCGAACCAACCGACGAAGAGATTAATAAAACGATTGAGAAGGTAAAGAACAAGTATGAGGTTTTCATAACCAAAGAAGACGCCGCTATACTTGCCAAGCTTTATAAAGAGCTTGAGTGGTGGTTTGTGGTTGAAAAGTTTTCTCGGTCGCCGAAAAGCATTTCGATTGATTTGGCTAAGGAAATTCGGAGCTATATCAAGAAGGTTCGCGGAAAGGACGTTACCCTCGACGAAGCACAAGTGCAAGCAAAGCAAGCTGTTGCCGTTACCATACCGAAAGAAAAAGAACGGGTAGCCAAGGAGATTAGAACTGTTATTGATAAGTATCGTTAAGATAGCGGCTTTTACTCTTCTGGTTAGAGCATTTCTCTTATCTCGTTAGTTAAGTTTTCACCGAATTCAGGAAGACGCTCATAGTCCTTGCGAACGATTCTTTTGATACCTAATTTGGCGACAGTCTCATTATATTCCGGTTGAGTTGATATCGCGATAAATTTATCAGCTCCGAACTTTTCAATATTGACTACATGGAATGAACCGCCGAGCTTGCAATCGCGATCGAGTAAGATAATATCAAAATTTGGTTCGGGAATCAGATTAAGATAATTTTCGACTTGGGTGTATTCGGAAAAAACCGTTACCGCGAAATCGACTTTTCTACTGAAGGAATTTTCTTCAAGCTTAAATAGGCCATTCATTATTACGGCCAGAGTTTGCAGGTCGTCTTCTAAGATTAAAATTCGGATTGTTTTCATCTCAACCATATTATTGCATAACTACCTCTCTTAAGCCATAGCGGCTGTTTTTAGAGATAATGTGACTTGATTTAGATGTAGCACTGGTTGGACTTGACAAACTTCATCGAGCTATGATAATATTATTAATGAAAGGAAAAATATGCAAATTAATCAATCTTATCTAGGGAAGTTTTCGAGAGATGCTCTTAAAATTCTTTATTGGATGGTTAGACAATATCCAAAGCAGAAAGTATTTTCCAACAACAAACTTGGCAATGCAATTAACTTGAAAGGCCAGGCTTTGGGTGGTGTTTTGGGAACTTTTTCTCAAAAATCCGGTACTCCTCTGATAATTAAAGTAGGGACCGTAAGTACTTCTTGGAGTAATGAAAAATTTTCAAGACCTACACAAATGTGGGCCCTTAATCCACAGTTGAATGAAGACGAAATTAAACAAATTAAAGAAATTTTAGACAATTTTTTATTGGATTATTAGTTCAAAATAGGTAAAATTAAGCAAGAGGAAGGAACTCAAATACAGTAATGTCTATATTTATAAAAAGATATTTAGCAGAGAAAATTACTTCTCAAAAAATGGCCGGCAATCTAAGCCGTCTGTCTTCGGTTTTAGCGAAATCCACGATTGATCTTAACCCTCATCAAATTCATGCGGCGTTATATGCCTTCAATAGTCCTCTTTCGCGTGGCGCTATTCTCGCTGATGAGGTGGGTCTTGGAAAAACAATTGAAGCAGGCATAATCATTGCTCAGCTTTGGGCAGAAAATAAAAAAAGAATTCTAATAATGTGTCCCGCTTCTTTACGAAAACAATGGCAAGATGAGTTACTCACGAAATTTGGACTTGAATCGGAAGTTTGGGATGGTCCTTCTTTTTTCGAAAATGTAAATAGTGGTGAAAAAACACCATTAACATACGAGGGGATTTTTATTGTTTCTTTTCAATTTGTTTATACTCACTTGAAGCTTATAGAAAAACAACCTTGGAATTTAGTACTTATCGATGAAGCGCACCGATTTAGAAGAGTTTACAGAGGAAGAGATGCATCAAAAATGGCATACGAAATTAGAGAAATAATTAAAGATAAACCAAAAGTATTACTTACTGCCACTCCTTTGCAAAATAATCTTGAAGAACTGTATGGCATTTCAAGTTTCATTGATGATAAGTTATTGGGCACACCGTATAGTTTCAAAACCAAATTTGTCGAACCCATTAAACAACAATCCGAACTTGCCAAAGAAAGACTTGAAGAATTATGTAAACTAATTAGAGGTGAAGAAGGTAGTGATGGTTTTTCTATATCCGGAATTATTATTCGTACTTTGCGAAAACAAGTTTTGGAATATGTCCCTTTTACAGACAGAACCTCGGTGACTTTTGATTTTACGCCAAACGACGAGGAATTTGATCTTTATGAAAAGGTTTCCTCTTATTTACAAAGACCAGAGGTTGCCGCAATCGCTTCTACCCAAAGAAATCTTATGATTTTAGTTTATAGGAAACTACTTGCTAGCTCATCATTTGCAATTGCTGGTACCCTTCGAAAGCTTATCGATAATTTAAAAAAAGAATTGGAATTAAGAGTTCAAGATAAGGAAATGTTAGTAAATTCAGAAACTATTGAGGATGAAGGTCTTGAAGAAGAGCTTGAAGAAGCTGAACTTGAAGGGATTGAGCAAAAAACCAAAAAAGAAAAACAAAGAGTCAATAAAAAATTTACCGATGAAAATATAAAGACCGAAATAGAAGAATTAGAAGAGTATTATAAATTAGCAACTAAAATCACAAGAAATACAAAAGGAGAGGAGCTAATTAAATCATTACAGCAACTATTTACTCGAGCAAAAAAAGAAAGTTGGCCACAAAAAGCAGTAATTTTTACTGAATCAACTAGGACACAAGAATATCTTGTGGAGCTGTTGCGCGATACTGGAATAAGCTTTACTCGATTTAATGGTTCGAATAATTCACCAGAAGCTCGAAAAGCGTTTGAAACATGGAGAAAGGAAAACCCCGAATCCGCAAGTGTTGGATCGTCTTCTGCAAATATGCGTCAGGCATTAATTGAAGATTTTAAAAATAATACACAAGTTTTTTTAACAACCGAAGCCGGTGCCGAAGGTATAAACTTGCAGTTTTGCAATATCGTTATCAATTATGATTTGCCGTGGAACCCGCAAAGAGTTGAGCAGAGAATTGGCCGTTGTCATCGGTATGGGCAAAAATATCAAGTTGTAGTAGCAAATTTTCTTAATACAAAAAATTATGCTGATCAACGAGTTTTGGAACTTCTTCATGAAAAATTAAATCTTTTCGACGGTCTATTCGGTAGTTCAGATGAAGTTTTAGGCGCTTTGGAATCTGGTTTAGATTTTGAAAAGAAAATATTAGAAATTTATCAAAATTGTAAAATACCTAAAGAGTACGATAAAGCCTTTTCTGAGTTGCAGGAGAAGCTGAGAGAAGCAATTTCTGCTACAACATTAGATTTACGCAAACGGCTTTTAGAAAATACTGACCAAACGGTTGCCGGACTTTTTAAGCAAACTTCCTTTGAAACCAAACAAGTTATATCTGATTTCGATAGTGATATATTGCATCTTTGTAAGCTATCCTTGGGTTCAAAATTAAAACCGACCAAAGATGACGGAATTTTTACCATAGAAGATTATGATTTTCCAATTGCTTTTCGTGAATTAGATGAAAAAGAAAAAGGCAAAATTTCTCGTGCTCACAAGGATCACCGAGTTATTAAGCAGATTCTCGCTGATTCACTAGCACTCCAAACTAAACCGATTCCTTCTGTTATTTTTAATTTAAGCCAACATGAGAAAAAAATTTCTCAACTCGTTAATTACATTGGTAAAGATGGCTTCATGTTTTTGTGGAAATTAAAAATATCCGGTGTTGAGAAAGAAGATATTGTTGTTCCATTTGCTTTTTTGAATATTGATGGTTTATATAAAAGTCTTGATTTTACAGTCGCAGACGAGTTATTAACTGTTGAGACGAAAGAAAATAGTCAGACGTTTGAAAAGTCTCCAATCAAGAAAGATAAATTGTTTTCAGTCTGGGAGTCTTGGAAAAAACCTGTTCTTGAAAAATACAAAAAAAGAAATGAACGCTTGTTTGACCGAGAAACGGACAGAATAAACCGTTATTATGATGATTTTGCTTTACGGGTAGAAGATAAAATGGAAAAGTTAGAAAAAGAAAAAACAGAAGTTAATCGCAAACGAGACAACTCCTCAGATTTAGAAGAACGAAGGAAATATGCAAAAAGATTACAAGATATAAGTATCGCAATGGGTAGATTGCAACTAGAGCAGGTAAAGCTTAAACAAGAAGCAGAAACCTTGCGTCAAGAAGAACTTATTGGACTTGAGCAAAAACTCGAACCCAAAATTAATGAAGAGTTAATCGCCGCAACTCATTTTGAAATTAAATAAATATGGAAAAACATCAAGAAAAAAAACGTAAAAAGGATTTAGGGATATTCTATACTCCACCAGAAGTAGTTGAATTTATTTATGATATTTTAAATATTTGGAAAGTAAAAGAAGAAAAAGAAACTGGCCGCTGGGAGTCTAGAAAAAGGTTTCCGTCAGTAATAGATCCGGCTTGCGGAGAAGGAACTTTTCTGAAAAAAGCTATTCAGTCAAAATTTACGAAAATACCCTATATTTTCGGAGCCGATATTGATATTAAAGCATTTGAAAGTTGGTCTGATATTTCTTTATCGTCTGAATTTAAAAAATCCAAAGCGAATATGAGGAATTTCTTTTTTCATCAGGACGGATTATCTATATTAAAACACTTTAAACACAAATATCACTATCGAGGAATAAAAAAAGATGATCTAAATCAATTCGACGCTGTTGTTGGAAATCCACCGTATGGGGGGATTGGAATCAATCAGATCGAGATGATTTCCGAACTATTCTGGGGAAATAAAAAAAATTACTCAGTAAAAAAGAAACACACTATCGAAAATTTATTCGGCGAAAAAAAAGAAATCGAGGTAATTTACCAAGATGAAAATATTAGTATACCACAAATTGATAGATTTAGAACTGAAGAATTGAAACGACTTTGCCAAAATTTGATTAATTCAGAAATTTGGCAGAATAAAGACAAAAGAAATAATGGTAAATTGGTAAATTATTGTAAAAAGATAAATGGTGTAGATTTTTATATCGATGAAGTACCAAGTTTAGATCAAGTTCAAAAATTAAAAAATTTCCCCATCGAAATATTATTTCTTAATCGTTTTATTCAGCTTACTAAACCCGGCGGATGGATCGCAATTATTATTCCCGATGGAATCTTAACTAACTCCAATTCTCATTTTGTTCGTGAATTTGTTGCTGAAAGAACCAGGGTTGAAGCGATAATTTCTCTTCCACGAGAAACTTTCAAACAAGCCGGCACAAACGCCAAAACCAGCATCATGTTTTTACGAAAATTAAAAGAAAACGAAAAACCGAGTCAAAATTATCCTGTGTTTTTGGCTTCGGTTGAAAAAATAAATAAAGATAATTTTCAAAAGATCGCAGAATTTTATCAAAAACTGTATAATTTAAGAGGAGAAATTATGAACAAAACAAATTTAGTCCAAATTACCAAAGATCAAAATGATGAAGAAGTGGCGATGGTGAGAGCAGATAAGATGCTTAAAGAAATGATGAATGAAAAACCAGCGAGCAGGTGGGATCCGGAATATTGGCATGTGAAATTCGATGATCTATTCAAGGGAGTTAATTTCGATTTGCTAATTTTAGAAAAGTATATTTTGCCGGGTACAGAAGGGATTACTTATGGTAGTACAAAACCAAGAGAATGGGCTCAAAAAGGACAAGGTGTAAAATATATCAAATCAGTGAACGTCAGAAATACCGGTATTGATATAGTCGATATTTTTTGGACCCCCGAAGGCGGGAAACTAGATGGACAACAATACAGGGTTAAAGTCGGCGATATCATTATGAATAAATCTGGGACAGGTACTTTTGGTCGATTATTCGTTATGGCTAAAGATTTCGGGAAAATAGTTGTCTCTCAGGATACTATGAGAATAAGGGTTAATGATGTTTCCCCGTATTATGTGGCGGTTTATATACAAACTGAGCTTGGTAAAAAGCAAGTCGATAGACTTACTGCGGGTGTTTCTGGACAAGTTCACATAGATTTTGAAGACATTAAAGCAATTAGAATTCCTTTTTTGTCGAATAATGTTCAGCAAAGTATCGAATCCGAATATAAAAAAATGTCTGCTTTTCACGATAAGGCGATGGAAGCTAAGAAAAATAATAATGTGACGGAATATAAAAAGAATATAGGAATTGCTGAAGAAATGTTAAAAGATTTAATCGCTCGGACCGAAGCTGTTATCCGTGGTGAGCGAAAAGATATAATTTAAAAGGCGGAATATGTCGCAAATAAGATCAGAAAATTCATATATAAATAATGATATCTTGCCCTTTCTAGCGAGTAATTTTGGTTATCCGATACATAATGCGGAAAAAGTAAAAATAAACGATGTCCCAATCTTTAGACCAAGCGGAGGACGCGCTGGCTCTATCGATATTGTTTATTATTACAACAGTGAGCCGATTTTACTTGTTGAGGCTAAAAGCACTCATACAAGTCATGAAGTTGCGCTGGCCGAGGCATTAGTTTATCTCAGAAACTTTCCTGTAGATAAACCAGAATTTGCTCCTTCGGGTCTCCCACCTAAAGTTTTGGCTACTACTGTTGGGAAAGAGATTAAATTTTACAAATGGAGTATAGATTATTCAAAACCAATTCCAGACTTTGCCACAGAAGAAATCACAATTCTTTCATTCGAAAAACTGCTTCAATACTACGGCTTTACCGGTGGATATTCTCCAAGGATAGTCTCAGAAAAAGAATTTAAAACGGATTTTTTTGATGAACTGATAGCAATTTTCAGAAAAGAATTAAATGAAGATAAAATTACTCCCAATTTAGTAAGAGAAGTTGTTTATCAAATTATTAACTATCTTTCTTTTGGAGAGCGTTATACAGGACAAAATCCATATGTAAAGATAAGCCTACAAGGGCAAAAAGCAGTCAGAGATCTATTTAACAGATTTGATTTAGTTAATTCTTCGGGTCCAGGTATCGCTAAAGAGTTTAGAAGATCAATCTTGCGATCATTTCAAGGGACGGTACTTAATCAGTATCTTACTGAACAATGCGTGATTGCGTTTATGGTGAATTTGATTGATGAATTAAACTCCGAAACAAAAGTGTTAGACTTTGAGTGTGGTTCAGGAGGTTTTTTAGCGGCAGTGGTTGATAAAGTAAGATTAGAAAATATTAGGGGGGTTGATATTGATGAGCTGCCTTATATTATTGCTAAAACTTATCTAGCTTTATATTTTAAAAAATCCAACAAAGAAGAAATTGATTTGCTACCAATTAAGCTTGGCAATGGTCTTTTTTATCAAGGAAACGACTGGGATTTAGTAATTGGTAATCCTGCCGGTGGGAGTAAATACGAACACGGTAATTTAGATGAAATTGATGACAATATCGATCGTGATTTGGACAGAAATGGCAGAAAGGATGATAATCTCTCTGAATATAATCTTTCAATCCAACAAGCGGTATCGAGTGTTAAAGTTGGTGGAAAAATCTGTTTGGTTTTACCAGAAGGATTTTTTTCAAATTCACATGATGAATTTCTGCGTAAATTTATTGCTAAAAATTGTAAAGTTTTGGCAATTGTCGGTTTACCCAGAGGAGTATTCAAAAAGGGTACCTCAACCGAACAACAGCAAAGTGGAGCGCAAACTTCTTCTCAAAAAATGTCTATTTTATACTTACAGAAAATTCGTGGAATAGATAAGGAAAATCCTATTGGCGAACTCGATCTTTCAGAACTTGAATATCCGGTTTTTATTGCTAGTGTCAATAAACCAGTATCGAAAAGCGGAAAGGTTTGTGATTGGCTCGAACCGGGGTTGGATGTTGTTTTACAGCAATGGCGAGAGTGGCAGAACAACCAGCAATTAAAATCAATTCCTAAAATAGAAATTAAAATAATCAAAGAAGTGGATGAAGAGAGGGATGCTCCTTTTTTACCACTTTTTGAAGAAAAAACTATACAAAATGAAACAGTTAAACCTAAGCCAATAGAAACAAAAACCGAAACCAAAATTAGTAAGTTCTTGAAAGATTTATTCAAGTAAACAAATCGACCAAATGGTCTACAAACTTTATGGGCTTAAGCCTGAAGAAATAAAAATTATCGAAGGTCAAAATGGTCAATAATAAATTTAGAAAGGAAACAAAATGGGTCCTATTACAAAGTTTACGATCTTAGGTTTTGAACTTAATCATTTACTTGATGAAGGCCAAACAGTGTCACTAGAAGAGGTGGAAAAGAAAATCAAGGCCGGGGTCATTTTTGATTGGTTGTCCGAAAAGTACAGCGACATCGATTTGAGCCTTTACGCCCCGAAAGATCGCGAGGAGCTAAATAGTTTTTTTGATAATTTGTTAAATGCAGTTGATGCACAGAGAAAAATGGGTGTAAAAAACAATGGTTTATCTTTACTGTTGGCCTATTGTATTGAAGGCATCCAACAGCAAAGGAATAATAAATAAAAATCGCCGAAGGTATAAAAGAATGAAAATTTTACTCGCTGGACCAGGAACGGGAAAAACTTCAAAGATAAAATCGATTATTAAACAAAAAAAAGATTCTTCAAAAGTTTTAGTACTTTCATTCACTAATGCCACCGTCAAAGACCTGCAAATTAAACTATCCGATTTAGGAGTTACCGAAAAAAACTGCATGACTTTGCACAAATTTGCCGTCAAATACAATCATGATAAAAGTAGGCACATCTTGGTTCCTTTAGAGACAGAGGAGTTGGCAAAGATTGCGAAACAAACAGAAATTGATTTCGATTACTTATGTGATTTTTTGGATTGTACTACCTTTGACCAAATAATTCAGAGGTTTGTGGATTATGCAAAAGCAAATCCTACGTACCTTAAAGAAAAACTTTCCGATTTTGAGGCTTTGATTGTTGATGAATATCAAGATTTTAATCCAAATGAACAAAAGCTCATTGATATCCTCATGGAAAATATAACCGATTGTGTTGTTCTGGGGGATGATGACCAATGCATTTACGATTTTAAAGATGCCTCGATTGAGAAGATAATCTCTTTTTATGAAGATAAGAATAATGAAATCATAGAGCACGAACATAAATGCTATCGGTGTCCTGATAAAATCGTTGAGCATGCAACCTTTTTGATAAAAAATAACAAGAAGAGAATTGATAAAAAATGGGAGAAAAACGGAAATCCGGGCGAGATAATTTATCGCCAATGTAATACTGCGCAAGAGGCAGCCAGTTTTGTTGTTGAAGAAATAAAAAAAATCTTACAAACGAATCCCGAAGAAACAATTTTGGTATTGAGCCCAGTATCTTTTGCTGTCGAGGAAATCATTTCAAAATTGAACGAATCTAAAATAGAACACACAAATTGTTTTCAAAATAGATCAGAAGATGATTTAACCCAAAAAGTGTGGGAGTTAAGATACTTATTTGGTGAGCAAAAATACCTTAATTTGGTTTTACTGGGTTACCGCCTGCTCTCTAATAGAAAAAAGTTTTATGAAACATTTAAAAAACAAAGCGAACAGGGACAGAGTATAGAAGAAATGTTTTTATTGCTTAAGAGAGCACTCTCTAATGAAGTATGCAATAATCAATGTTCGAATGTTGAAGAAGCATTAGAACATGATTATTTTTCTTCGCTCAAAGATTTATATGATCAATCGGAGGGCACAATAGAAAATGATAAATTAGCAAACATGTTAAGGCCAGAAGAATTTGAGGAAAAAAATATTAGGATAATGTCTATTCATAAGTCAAAAGGACTTGACGCAGATCATGTGTTTATGGTCGGATTAATCGAGGGGATTTTACCAAATAAAAAACAAGGCAGTGATTCTATCGAGGCACAACGCAGAAGATTTTACGTTGGAATGACAAGGGCAAAGAAAAATTTATATCTGATATGCAATGTCAAAGTTCCTGGGAAAAATGTCTGGACAGTGAACAAAGAAGACTTTATTTTTGATAAATATAATAGGGTTTGGAATGGGAAAGCGTCAAGTTATATATCTGAGCTAAAATTACCATAAAAAGAATAAAATAATATAGGAAATTAATGTCTGAATATTATAATCCCAAAAGAACAAGAAATTTATATGATCCGAACTCTGGCGAGCCTTTTAGGCTGAGCCGGTCTAAGATCGATCTATTTTTGAATTGCCCGAGATGTTTTTATTTGGACCGGAGACTTGGTGTTGCCCAACCTCCCGGTTATCCTTTTGCTTTAAATAGCGCCGTTGATCATCTTCTTAAAAAAGAATTTGATATTTATCGAAGCAATGGCGAAAACCATCCGCTGATTGCTAAATACGGCGTTGATGCAAAGCCGGTAAATCATGACAACTTAAATGTTTGGAGAGAGAATTTCAAAGGAGTAGAATTTTTGCATAAACCCACCAATTTCCTCATCACCGGAGCCATCGATGATCTTTGGATAAATTCTAAGGGCGAATATATCGTTGTCGATTATAAATCTACCAGCAAAGATGAGGAAATTACCGAATTAAACAAAGAGTGGCAAGACGGCTATAAACGCCAGATGGAGATTTATCAATGGCTATTGCGGAAAAACGGTCTCAAAGTTTCTGACACCGGCTATTTTGTTTATTGCAACGGCGTAACCGACTGCGATAAATTCGATAATCGTCTGGAATTCAAGATTTCGCTGATCCCTTATAAGGGCAATGACTCTTGGGTCGAAAAAACAATAACCGATGCCCACGCTTGTCTTCAGGGCGACAAAATCCCTGGATGTTCATCGGGTTGCGATTATTGCAGTTATTATAATTCCCTAAGAGAGTTAAATTGATTAACTATTAAGGTTTATCATGAAAAAACAAATCTCAGAAAAAGAGTTTGGGGAGAATGTCTCTGGAATTATTTTTAAGAAGTTTATCGATGAACTAAGAAATAACGATTTGTCTTCTGAGATTATAAATGGACTAGATAGACTTATAGAGCAAGAAAATGTAAATGAAGCAAATTTTAAGCAGGCCTTGTTCCCTACAAGTGAAAACCTATGATTCATGTTGATAAAATTAAAATTCAAGACTTCCGAGGTATAAGAAATTTAACAATTGATTTTGCTCAAAAAAATTTTGCAGTATGTGGAAGAAACGGTACAGGTAAAAGTGGGGTTGTTGATGCAATTGAATTTGGATTGACCGGTAACATATCGCGTTTATCTGGTACGGGTACAGGCGGAATCTCTCTGATAGAGCATGCGCCGCATGTTGATAGTCGAGACAATCCCGAGAATGCAAAGGTTACCGTTGAATTAACGATTGTTAAAACTGGTAGAAAAGTTACTATTACCAGAGATGTAAAAGAACCTTTGTCGCCCATCATCTCGTCTAAAGATCCGTCTATATTGAGGGTTTTGCATCATATAGCTGCCCATCCAGAATTTACTCTTTCCCGAAGAGAACTAATAAAATATGTTATTTCTGCACCTGGAGATAGAGCCAAAGAGGTTCAATCTCTTTTAAGGTTGGATGAGGTTGAAAATTTCAGGGTGGTTTCTCAAAAGGTTGCAAATTCTGCTAAGAAAGAAGTTGCTGTCTTAAAATCGCAAAAAGATATAGCTCAAGAGCAGCTTACAGCAGCACTTGAAATTACTGAGTTAAATAATTCT
>Ga0315274_10000314_pt1 | contig 75858 bp, 53 predicted proteins | sample YL17G02_20_MG_FD_203700 | JGI IMG/M metagenome (GOLD analysis project Ga0315274, IMG submission 203700) | Sediment microbial communities from Yellowstone Lake, YNP, Wyoming, USA - YL17G02_20 | ecosystem: Environmental > Aquatic > Freshwater > Lake > Sediment | place: USA: Wyoming | collected... | reverse complement strand
AGTGTTCTATGCTAAAGCAATGCACATCAAACACATGCACAGCAGAATGCGAAGCTGACTCAGATTCAGATTCATACTCACCAAGCTGCGGCGATTGCGATGATCACGAGGCAGCAATAAATCCAGCCGCAGCTGAACTCTGCGATGGCAAGGATGACAACTGTGATAATATTATTCCGACTGATGAAACCTCTGATAATGATTTAGATACAAAAGTTAATTGTGCTGATAACTGTCCAATTGTTTATAATCCTGACCAGATGAATTCAGACCACGATGTTTATGGAGATGTCTGTGATATCTGCCCGGGAAATGCAAGCCAGATTTGCAATACCTCATCAACAACATCAATGTATATTAATACACAGTCAGCACCACAAGTAGTTTCAACACCGGACAACACTTCAAAAGTGACTTTCCCTCAAAATACTATATTAACAATAGATGGCACTCAGACAAATCAATCAACTGTTTCAATTATTCCAAGTCCATACTGCAATTTTGATATAGCAGACAGCGCATTGCCTCCTAAATATGTATTGCAGAGCTATGATATATTACCATCACCTGCAACTTTCAGCCAGCCGGTTCAACTGAACTTCAATTTGAGCATACCATTTGGAACAAAATCAACTAAAATAAAGCCTCTGGATATTTACTGGAATAATACTGACAGCTGGATAAAACAAAATGCATCATGTACTGTCTATTATCTTGGCAGGCCAGACACCTGGGGAGTTCCTTGCAGTACATTGAGAACATTTACTTTTGGCAGCGGAGGATATGTGGTACTGATTGCCAATGTGACTCATTTCACCAACTTTGATATAGCTGTAGTAGTTCTTGATACTGACAATGATGGATTCCTTAATGTTGATGACTGCGATGATACAAATGCAACAGTCAATCCGAATGCAACCGAAGTCTGCAATAGTGTAGATGATGATTGTGATGGTTTAATCGATGAGGGAGACGTTTGCTGCATTAAAATGATTAATATCAATTCTGCTTCATTCTCTGATGGGAATGTATCATGTTCTGCAGGAACCTGCACTCTGCTGAAAGATATCAAATCATGCACAGAAGGAATCAGAATAAGCGTGCCTAATATTATATTAGACTGCAACACCCATACAGTATCTGGCTTGAATAGCACAGGCACTGATTTTGGTATAAGGACCTATAACCAGAACAACATAATCATCCAGAACTGCAAAGTTGAAAACTTTGGATATGGTATAACTTCATTTGCTCCTGGAATCAATGGAGTGTCTTCAGGTAACACTTTCCAGAGCAATCAATTACTCAGTAACAAGATTGGTATTTCACTGCAAGGTGGCGGATCTAGCAACAACAATATAGTAAAAAATAACAACATCCAGGGTTCTGTCACAGGTATAAGCGTAGATGGAGGATTGAGCGGATATTCCAAGAACAACATTATACTGGAAAACACTATAGACGGCACAGGAGTTCCAAGCTCTGTGTATACATTAGGAATAAAACTTGCAACAAATGCAATCAATAACACTGTAAAGGCAAATACAATTTCCAACATAGCAAACGGATTTAGTATACAGGCAATAGCAGTCTCCTCATCTAACTATATTTATTATAATAATTTGTACAAGGCAGCAAGATCCGACAATAATCTAAATGCATGGGATGATAGTGCATGTGCAGGAAATTATGTACCACTAAACTTAATATATGTTAATGGAGCTTATGTTGCATTCAGTCCAACCTATGACAGATATCCATTGCCAGTTGCATGGAATAATGGTCCGTTAGATGATTTAAGATATGACCATAACGGCAATGGAATGTCTGACTGCTCTGAATGCACTGATGCTGACAGCGACGGATACAAGGCAGGAATCGGAGATTGCGGAGCAATTGATTGCAATGACACTGATGCAGCAATACATCCTGGCGCGGATGACAGCAACTGCAACGGAGTGGATGAAAACTGCAATGGAATTGCTGATGATGGTTACATGAATATACCTACTTCTTGCGGACTTGGACAGTGTGCACGCACAGGACAGTTAATTTGTATAAATGGATATACACAGGACACCTGCGTGCAAGGAACGCCTTCAACTGAGCGTTGCGATGCTTCAAGACTGGATGAAAACTGCAATGGAACATCAAATGAGGAATGCGCATGCGATGAGGGAGAGAAAGAGAATTGCGGAAGCGATGAGGGAGAATGCCAGCATGGAATCCAAACCTGCGATATCAATGGAGCATGGGGATCATGTGAAGGACAAGTTCTGCCAACAGATGAAATCTGCGACGGCTTGGATAATAATTGTGATGGTCTTGTAGATGAAACATTCGCTGATTTAGGATATCCATGTTCAGTAGGGCAGGGCGTTTGCATTAATACAGGGTCTAAAATCTGCTCACAAGACGGACAATCAACTGTCTGCAATGCAGTTCCTGGAGAGCCAACCGGAACGGATAATGACTGCAACGGAATAGACGAAGACTGCAACGGTGTAAATGATGATAATTATATGCCTACATTAACATCATGCGGAGTTGGAATATGCGCTGCAAACGGACAAATGATATGTGTAAATGGAGCAACTCAGGACACATGCACTGAGGGAACGCCTTTAACTGAGCTTTGTGATGCTTCAAGACTGGATGAAGACTGCGATGGCTCTAAGAATGAGGAATGCGCATGCGATGAGAGCCAGACACAATCATGCGGATATAATGATAAAGGAGAATGTAAGCTAGGAATCCAGACTTGTGATATTAACGGGCATTGGGGCGATTGTATAGGATCAATACTGCCAGCAGATGAAAAGTGCGATGGCAAAGACAATGATTGTGACAATGAGATTGATGAAACATTCACAGACAAGGGAGATTCATGCACTGATGGATTGGGTGTCTGCAAGAGAACTGGAAATATGATATGCAAAGCTGATGGCTCTGGCACAGAATGCTCTGTAGTAGCCGGAGAGCCAACTGGAGATGACAGCAACTGTAACGGAGTGGATGAAGATTGTGATGGCACAAACGATAATAATTATGTGCCTACGCCAATAACATGTGGGGTTGACTTATGCTTCAATCAGGGCACATTAACATGCATTGATGGAGGATTGGTTAACGAATGCACTCCAAAGCTTGAAACCACAGTTTACCAAGATTCAGACAATGATGGCTATGGAAATCCATTTGTGACGCAAGATGTCTGCACTGTTCCAAGCGGATATGTATTCATAAGCACAGATTGTGATGATACTGATTCATCAGTCAATCCTGGAGCGCATGACATATGCGATTCAAATAATAATGTTATTCCTAAAGACTGCAATGCAAGCAATAATGGTGAATTGAACTGCGGAAGCTACTGCGGGGATGTGGATGCAGATAGTTATGTTCCAACTGATATCTATAACAATTATAACTTCCTGCAATCTATAATCTGTTTCCTCAAACAGCCTGGAGACTGCAATGACAATGACGCCAACATCAAGCCAGGCGTGATTGAAGTCTGCGACGGGGTTGACAATAATTGCAATGGAAAAGTAGATGAAGGATGCTCATTGACAAGCAAGCAGGATGCATTGACACTGGTACAGTCTTTGTCATCCTCAGATCCTAAATCACAGAAAGAATTGAGCGAAGCTGTAAAGTATCTTACAAATAGCCTCGGAAACATGGTTGTTGGCGGAGACAAGAAGATTGTCTGGCTTGACACAACACACATAGCATGCAAGCATGGCTTTAAGGTGTTTGATGAAGAGAAGAAAGCAATCCATCACCTGCAGAAGGTTACAGACCCTGCATTATTATCTCAGGTAAACCTGGCAGTAAATTCAATAGTATCTGCTGATAGATTGCTGGCATTGACTGCAATCAATGAGGCAGCACATGACAAGTACTGGGCCAAAGCTGTTGAAAAATTCAACAAAGGAGAGGCAGAGACAAGAGCCACTCACAAAATACAGGAATACAGGAAAGCCTGGAAGTACTTAAACAGGCACTGCGACAAGCCTGAGAAGACAAGCTGCATTGAAGAGATTACAGTTATGTCTCCTAATGGAGACTTGGTGACTGCAATCGGAGACGAGATCGGCATGCCTGACACAGTGTTTACAGATGTCCTTGAAGGCCAAGTTGCAATCAGCACCGACTGCAAGAAGTGCGTGAAAGTAGGGCAGGTTGTCAAGGGATGGACAATAACAGAGATAGTCGAAGACGGCACACTGGCCTTGAAATGCGCTGCCAAATAAATATTTGATTTATTTTTAATCTTGCCGACGTGATTTTAGTTTTTTTATTTTGCTTTTTCAGTTTTGATTGCGAAAGGTTTAAAAATAGATTTGGATTGTTTTAAGTTATAATATTAAACAGAGGTTCTAAAAGAGAGTAAACAAAAATGGAAATGCCGATGCAGCATCAGATAATGGGCTATGACAGGACAGCTATGTTCAGTCCTGATGGTCACTTGTTGCAGGTGGAGTATGCTGAGAAGACAGTAAGACTTGGAAGCGCTTCCATAGGCATGATATGCTCTGATGGGGTGATAATCATGGCTGACAGAAGAATAAAAGACAAGTTGATGGTTCTGGATTCTTCAAAGATATATGAAATTGACAGCCATATAGCTGCAACAGCAGCGGGAATACTGTCAGATGCAAGGGTTTTGATTGAAAGGGCCCAGCTTTCAGCCCAGCAGCACCGAGTCACTTATGATTCACCTATAGACAGCGAGTCTATTGTAAAGGAAATAGCAAACATGAAGCAGGCATTCACCCAATATGGCGGGGGAAGGCCTTTTGGAATAGCCTCCATGATTGCCGGCGTTGATATAAACAACAAGATGAACTTATTTGTGACTGATGTCACAGGCAATTATTTCGGATACAAGGCGACTGCAATAGGAGAAAATGACGAAAGAATCAAGGAGATATTAAGGAAAGAATACAAGGAAAATATGACCACTGATGCCGGATTAAAGCTTGCAATAAGCATTTTCAAGCGGGTTTTGGGGAAGGCATTTGATATTGACAGATTCGAAGCAGCTTTTATCAAGCAGAAAGAGAAGCAATTCACCAGATTAGGGGTTGAAGAGCTGAAAAAATACACCAAATAATCAGAATATAAATAAAATCCATTTTTAAACAATTTTAGCCGACGTCAAATTTCTTTAGAGCTGTAATCTCTTATTGATTGCAAAACAAAACCTTTATAAAACCAATTTTACTTAAATCATTGTCAAGAGATAATAAGGAGATAATCTGTTACCATTATGGGCGCAGTTTATTCTATAGATGACTGATATTACAGCAAAATTACACAAAGAAGGAAAACATTTTGAAATTGTGGTAGACTCTGATAAGGCTCTTGCTTTTAAAAAGACAGGAAAAGGCCATGTGGCAGACATGATGGCTGTCCAGGAGATATTCCATGATATGAAGAAAGGATTAAAGGCTTCTCAGGATGATTTAAAGAAACAGTTCGGCACTTCTGATGTATTCCAGATCGCTGAAAAGATAATCAGGGAAGGGGATCTTAATCTCACCATAGAATCCAGGCATAAGGAAACGGATGAAAAGCTAAAACAGATTATAGATTATATAACCAGAACCTGCATTGACCCAAGGACCAGCATGCCTCTTACACCCCAGAGAATCGAGTCTGCAATCAAGGAGTCGGGCATAAGAATCGACGAGAAAAAGTCTATTGAGGAGCAGATAAGCTCAATTTTAAATACTATACAAAAGTTATTACCTATAAGATTTGAGACAAAAAAGATATCAATCAGAGTTCCAGCAAATCTCACAGCAAAGGCGTACGGCCTTGTTAAGGGATTCATAATGAAAGAGGACTGGAAGGAGAATGGTGATTTGGAAGTTGTCGTGCAGCTGCCAAAAGCAACTTTGATGGAATTTTTTGACCGTTTAAACAGGGTAACGCACGGCTCGGCGATAACAAAGGAGCTTGCATAAAATATAAAAATGGAAGCATATAGACAAAAGGAAGAGAGAATGGAAAAAGATATTGAATCAGAGACAGAATATGTTGAAACTAAGAGAAAAGAGATAGCAGTGCCTGGAGATATTATAGCATCTGGCACTAATTTCCTGCCTGGAGAAGGCACAAAGAGAGAGGGAAATGATGTCATTGCCACAAGATTCGGCTTAGTTTATGAAGAAGGAAGATTAATCAGAATAATCCCATTATCTGGAGTTTATATTCCAAGAAGAGGAAATATTGTAATTGGAGAGGTTGTCGATATTTTGTTCAATGGATGGCAGATAGACATCAAATCCCCTTACATGTCATTCCTGCCTATATCTGAATGCAGAGGATTCATCAACAAAAGGGATGACTTGAGCTCCTATTTTGATTTCGGAGACATGATTGTCGCCAAGATAATCGGCGTCAAGTCAAGAGGGATTGATCTGACAATGAGAGACAGAGGCCTGAGAAAGCTGCAGGGCGGAATCACTATTTATGTGAATCCAAACAAGGTGCCAAGAATAATCGGAAAGAAGGGAAGCATGATAAACATAATCAAAGACAATACCGGATGCGACATAACAGTCGGCCAGAATGGGATAATATGGATAAGAGGCGACACTGTAAATCACGAGCTTCTTGCCAAGGAAGCCATAAATCTGATTGTGGGAAGGTCATTTGTCGACGGATTGACTGAAAAAGTCGAGGAATTTTTAAGCAAGAACAACAAGGGCCTGAAGATAATCAAGAGAGAAGAGAGATTTGAGGAAAAAGAAGAGAAATTTGAAGAAAGAGAAGAGAGGGCGGAAAGATAAAATGACATACACAAAAAGATTTGACGGGAGAGCATTTGATGAGATGAGAAAGATAGAGGCAAAGGTGGGAGTTGTGCCTAATGCAGACGGTTCAGCATTTTTTTCATTTGGGGACACAAAAGCAATAGCTGCAGTATACGGCCCAAGGACATTGCATCCCCAGCATTTGAAGAATCCGCAAAAAGGAGTGCTGCGATGCTATTATGACATGATAAGCTTTTCAGTGACTGAAAGAAAGAAGCCCGGGCCTTCAAGAAGAAGCTCTGAAATATCATTCGTCACATCTCAGGCATTGAGCGAAGTTGTACAGCTTAATAATTTTCCAAACAGCGTAATAGATGTTTTTATAACAATCATCCAGGCAGACGCAAGCACAAGATGCGCAGGGATAAATGCTGCATCAATGGCTCTTGCACATGCCGGAATTCCGATGACTGGACTGGTTTCGGCAGTTTCCGTCGGGAATATTGGGGGAAATATCACAGTTGATATGATAAAAGAAGAGGAAGATTATGAAGAGGACGGAGAAAAATATGCAACTGACACGCCAATGGCATTCCTGCCTGATGGCAGAATATCTCTGCTTCAGCTGGACGGGAAGACTTCACCCGAAATGCTCAAAAAGGCGATAGAGGCCGGAAGAAAAGCCTGCGTGAAAATAACTGATATCCAAAAGAAGACATTAAAATCACTGGAGGCTGAAAAGTAATAATCAAAATGGAAGTCACTGAATTAACAAAAAGAAGAATAATTGAATACCTGAATGAGGGCAAGAGATTTGACGAGAGAGGATTGCGTGATTTCAGAAAGATAACTGTCGAAACCGGAATATCAAAGAATGCAGAGGGTTCAGCAAGAGTGATAATCGGAAAAACTGAAGTTCTTGCCGGAGTAAAAATGGCAATGGGAGAGCCTTACACAGATTCTCCTGACAGCGGCACAATGATGGTTTCAGTTGAACTAAGCCCGATAGCATCGCAGAAATTTGAACTGGGGCCGCCAAAAATTGAATCAATTGAGCTTGCAAGGATTGTGGACAGAGGAATAAGAGAATCAGGGTTCATCGATTTCAGCAAGCTGTGTGTAAAGAAGGGAGAGGCAGTCTGGACAATATTCATAGATATTTATCCTATAAATCATGACGGTAATCTGATAGATGCTTCTGCTCTTGCAGCCATAGCTGCATTGAAAACAGCAGTGTTTCCGGAGTATGACAAGGAAACAAACAAGGTGAAATACGGGGAATTTTCAACCAAGAAGCTTCCTTTGGCTGACGAAAACATGCCTCTTACTACAACTTTTTACAAGATAGGCAACAAGATAGTGCTTGACCCTATCGTTGAAGAGGAAGAGACAGCCGAGGCAAGATTGAGCATTGCGGTTTCAAAGCCGAAGAAGAAAGAAGTAATGATAAATGCAATCCAGAAGGGGGGATATACCCCTTTGACCGATGCTGAGCTTGACGAAATCTTAGATTATGTTCCAAAAATATGGGATGAGATTAATGACGCATTGAATAAAAGCCTTGAGGCTTCAGAAAAGCATAAAAAGAAGAAATAATTTATTTATTTAATAAGTAAATCAGGAAGTGCCATGACAATAAACACTTCAAAATCACGCTAAAAATCTGATAAATCAACAAAAATGGAAAAAGAAAAGATACACTACACAAAATATGAGGTGGCGAGAATAATCGGAGCCAGAGCGCTTCAGATATCTATGAATGCCCCATTGCTTCTAAATATTGAAAAGGAAAAGCTTGAAGAAATGAATTATGACCCTATAAAAATCGCTGAGCTTGAATTCAGAGCAGGCATATTGCCAATCACCATCAAACGGCCTTTGCCTAAAAAAGAAGAGGAGGAAGAAGGCGAAGAAGTTGAGGTTGTCAAGGAAGAGGAAGTAATCCCTGGCGAGGATAAGCCTGAAAAAGAGACAGAAACCGAAATGCTTGAGACAGAGGAAGAGGAAGAAGAGGTCAAGGAAGAAGAAGCCATCGAAGAATCCGATTAAATTTAAACTTCTTCATTAATTAAGTTTTTAAATTCGTTTCAATTAATCTTAATATGATAAAAAAGACGTTTAATGACAGGTTTACCATATTTTTTGTACTTTTTTTTACAGTAATAGCATTATTATCTCTGGTAGGCATTTTACCATCGTCTTTTGGCGGGCTGGATTGGTATAAATTTTCGACTCTTTGTTTGTTGTTATTAATATTGAGGTTTATGCTTAGATTTAATGGATGGATAAAATAAGGTAAAGAAATGATAAAAGAGATAATCGCTAAGAGGGTTTTGAATTCTAGAAAAGAAGCAACAATTTCTGTGACTGTAAAGACTGATTCAGGGACAGTGGAGACTTCAGCCCCCGGAGGCATGTCCAGAGGGAAGCATGAGGCCCAGCCCTACTCTTCCAGAGGGATAGATTTTAGCATTAATCTTGTTAATGAGATTGGGAAGCAGATTATCAGCAAAAAAATCAAGATTGAGCAGTTTTCAGACCTGGAAAAAGTGGAAGACATTGTAAAGCAGATTGACAATTCCAAGAATTATAATTTTTTCGGCGGAAACGCATTGTTTGCTCTTGAGGCATCGCTGCTGAAAGCAGCCAGCCTTGAGCAGAAAAAAGAGCTCTGGCAATTCTTGAATGAGGATGCAAGAAAGATGCCAATGCTCGTCGGAAACTGCATAGGCGGCGGCAGGCATTCCCGTCAGAAAAAGAAGTCAGATTTTCAGGAGTTTCTTTTAATCCCCCAGACCAAAAAAGTATTTGACGGGCAGTTCATAAATCAAGAGGCTTACAAACGGCTGAAAAAAATATTATCTCAAAGAGACACGGAATGGAGCAATTCGCTGACTGATGAGAATGCATATGCATCGACGCTGAAGACAGAGGAGATTCTGGACATCTTAACAGAATTAAAAAAGCAGATCGAAAAGGATTTTGAAATAAAATTTGGGATAGGCATTGATGCGGCTGCATCGACATTCTGGAACGGGCTCTTTTATTCATACAAGAATCCTGAGGCAAGGATGGAAAGAGAGCAGCAGATAGAATATATCGCCAATCTTATCAAGAAATACAATCTTTTTTATGTAGAAGACCCCCTTCAAGAGGAGGATTTCCCTGGATTTTCAAGAATTTTGAAACTTGTGCCCAACTGTCTGATATGCGGTGATGATCTGGTTGCAACACAGCTTGACCGGCTTGAAAGGGCAATGAAGGAAAAATCAATAAATGCAGTTATAATCAAGCCAAATCAGAACGGCTCTCTGCTAAAAACTAAACAGGTTGTTGACCTTGCAAAAATCTATCATATAAACTGCATAATCTCTCATCGTTCTGGAGAAACTCTTGACACCACAATTGCAGATCTGGCATTTGCATGGGGGATTCCATACATAAAAACAGGAATTGCAGGCCAGGAAAGGCTGGCAAAAATCAACCGATTGATAAAAATAGAGAAAGGCAAAGAATAGGGAAAAGCAAAACCTTTTAAAATACTCAAATTTTCTCATATTTAGAAAATTAGTAATAAATAAATCAGTAAGAAGTAAATTAATAATCTAAAAGTGAAGTAAAATCAATCAAAAATAACACCTTAACTATCAAAAATGGCAAAAGAAAAAACTGAAAAAATTGAAGAAGCCAAGGAAGAAGCAAAAGAAGAATCTAAAGAAGAAATAAAAGAAGAGAAAACAAAGAAAACAGCGAAGAAAAAGAAATCAGAAGAGAAAACAGAGAGTGCAGATAAAGAAGCAGAAGTGAAAGCGGAGAAGGATTCAAATTTACTGGTTCCCCTTGAGGATTATATAAAAGCAGGAGTGCATCTTGGAACAAAGGTCATAACCGCCCAGATGAAGCCCTACATTTTCAGAAGAAGAGCGGACGGGCTTGCAATATTAAACACTAATCAAATCGACGATAAAATCAAGATTGCAGCGTCATTCCTTGCACAGTACGAGCCTGAAAAAATTGTAGTTGCATGCAAAAGGGAAGCAGGATGGCTTGCAATAGACAAATTTTCAGAGATTACAGGAATAAAATCATTCTCAAAAAAATATCCGGCAGGAGTAATCACAAACCTGGCTCTTCCAGGATTCTTTGAGCCTTCATTGATGGTTATTATTGATCCATGGATTGACAAGAATCCAATGCTTGACGCGGTAAAAATCCACGTTCCAGTAATCGCGCTATGCGATTCAAACAATGTCCCTTCAAAGATTGATTTCATAATCCCGTGCAACAACAAATCAAACAAATCAATAGGCCTGATATTCTGGATTCTTGCAAGGGAATACAACAAGCTGAAAGGCAAAGATGTCAAGATGCCGCCTTACGAAGAATTCATCGGCGAATCGCTTTAAGGCACTTGTCTAAATTTTCTAGTTCTGAAGGAGTTATTGAAATGAGATTAATCCCGCATTTTTTGTAAAGCCTGTTCTTTATGACTTTTTTCTTCCAGGAGCCAGGATATCCTCCGTAGAATTCAATGAATTCATTCAGTCTTGGGATGAGGAAATCAGGAGTGCAGAGATATCCGTCGAGAAAAAGAGTCCGCGACTCATATTCTGCGTGAACTCCATGCTCATAAAGCCAGCCCGCAATTTTCTGCTCGCCTGAGCTTCTGACCAAAAATCCGGCTTTTGTCCTGATGTGCCTTTTCAGCGGATTTTTTCCGGAGTCCATAAATCTCTTGAATGCCAAAGGATGAGATTTGAAATATCTTATAACTCTTTCAGCCCTTTCTTTTCTTGCCTGAGGATGCTCCCTGTAATATCTTGTGACTGCAATATCAATCTTTTTTCTCGCGTTGCTTTCTGAAAATGCCTTCTTGACATTTCTCCCGACTTTTTTTCTCAGCCTGATATCAGAATATCTCAAGACATTGCTCTTTCTCAGCTTCAGCCTGTGCGATTTTGAAAGATGCTTTCCCGCATTCCAGGGCCTCCATTTTCCAGAGAGCCACAATTCTTTTATCCTCTGGCTTCTTTTTCTTTTCACAGAGGCAGGCTGAGTCCTGCCTTTCCAGAATTTTTCAATATCAAACCTCTTTTTTTTCATATTAATCTAAAAATGCACCTATATATTTAAGCTATCTCATCTAGTCTTTATTTTTTCTCCTATATAGTTAGTCATCAAATCTGGTTTTTTTCTGTTTATCATACATATTAAGTATTATAAGAAGATTTTTATAGGTAAAAACATACAAAATAAGTATGAGTATAGAGGTGGTTGGAGGCCTCAAGAGAGGTCAGCGATGGCCTAGAAGCTACAGCAATTTCCAGGACTTTTTGAATGAGTCCGTAGCGAGAAACAGGGCCAGAAGAATACGCAACAAGATACTTGCAGTTTCCTTAATTTTTATTATCTTTTCTTTCTCAGCTTATTTGATTCTCAGCGAAATAAATCCCTCCATAACAAAATCATTTTCTGATTCCGTGAAAAATATGGAGAATTTTGTCAGCAGACTCACTGGAGGAATTCTTTTCGGAGTTCCGGAAGAGCCAGCATCACAAATATCAAATAATAGTCAAGGAGGCGGTTCAGAGGTACCTGTAGGGCCAATCCAACCACCCCAACAAGAAGCCAAAAAACAGCCTCCTTCACAATTTAACATCCCTGAACAGCCAAATCAGACAGAGCAGCCTCCAGAGGAGCCAATAATCCAGGGAGTTTACATAATTGAGGAAACCTTGACACAGCAGAAGGCGGAAATCAACAAGCCGGTCAAATGGACTTTGAAGATAAAGCTGAACAAAGAGACCAATTCATTCAAACTTAAAGTTCCAAGCCAGGCTTCAAATGTGAGAGTCAGGGAGGCAAGGCAATTTGGGATAACTGGCGGGGTGATATTGGAAAATGAAAACAATCCTTCATTGCTGGATGTGATTAAAAATTTCTTCAGGACAATAACAGGCTTTGCAGCAGAGGATATGCAGGAAGTTAATATCACTGTGAATGTTCCTGTCAGCGAGCTTGAAATTGAATATGAAACCCCTGCTCCAACAGTGCAGGAAACACTGATAAGGGAGGAGCCATACCAGAAGCAGCTCAAAATATTCTCAGAACTGCACTACAGGGATGTTTTTGCATATGTCGGCATTCCGGAATCAAGCCCTGAGCAAATTTTGTTCACTTTGATTGACAACGGCAGGACAAAATATCCTGCCCAGCAGGTAGACACAAACAATAACAGCAAGATTGACAGGCTTGAATGGACAACTGACTTGAGCGACAAGACCTTCCAAGTTGATATCCTAGGGACAGGAGGAATGGGAGAATTTGGAATTCAAGCGACAAGCGTGACTGATTGCGAGACTTTAAGCACTCCAAATGAAGTTTATACTCTTGCAAACAATCTCAGCAACAATGACACTTGTATTACTATAACTGCAAACAACATCACTCTGAACTTCAATGGATATAACATTAGTGGGATTCCTCCAAGCCCTCCATGTTTAGGATTTGCAGATGATTGTGGATATCAAATGACTCCAGATAACTGTGCACGTCAGCAGGGATGCACATGGGAAGGATGTTTAGGAACACCTTCTCAATTCTGTTATGAAATGACAAATGAGGAAGATTGCATGAATTTAATGGGATGTGGATACTGGAACGGCACTTATTGTTCTGGAAATAATCTTTGTTCAGATTTTTTAGATCCTTATCCATGCTATGCTCGTTCTGGATGCGGTCCTTGGAATGGATGTACAGGAATAGTGACTCCATGCGAATCTCTTACAAATTCAACTCAGTGCTCAAATCAAATGTTCTGCACCTGGCAGGGATATTCTATTGGGGTTGGAGTGTTAATAAATGCAAACGATACAAAGATTCTTAATGGAACAATCAAAAAATTCAACAATGCCCTCTCTTCTCCCTACACCAATAATACTGAAGTCAGCAAGATGGTGATAGCTGACTCCTTATATGGTATAAATTTCTCAAATTCAGAGAATCTCAAGGTTCATGATAACAATTTTTCAGACATGACTTCTAGAGGCATATACCTAAAAAATGACGCGCTACCAACTACCTTTTTGACTTATACAAATATCTCATTTAACAACTTTAACAACTGCTTTTATTCAATATTTTTGGATACCTCCGATACTAATGTAGGCTTTAAGTTTACAACAATAAGCAACAACAACATAAGCACAGGAAACACAGGATTAACGCTTAATTGCATTAATTCTACTAACATATTTAACAATAATATAATTTTAGAGAGTTATGCATCTATTTTTCAGTACGGCTGTTATTCTGACTACACCAACATAACTGGAAACAAGTTCAAGAATGGCAACAGTTGGGGAATTTATCTTGGAGGTATTGATAATGCATTGAGGCTTAACATCTCTGGGAATACCTTTGAAAACATCTTTGAGGGAATGTTCCTGCATGGAAAATTTGATTTTGGTACTGTTAATAACAATATTTTCACAAATAACAGCTTTTTTGCCTTTGTGCTTACAGGAGAGGTTGATGGCATCCACTTCCCAAGAAATACTGAGATTAAAGGGAATAATTTTTCAGGAAATGGGACAGGCAAAGGGATTGATTTTCAGTATCAAACTATTAATGTTACTATAACTAAAAATAGAATTACTGGTTTTGATACGGGCATAAACATATATCCGGTGAATTCTCTTAGTGTGTATAATATATCCATCTACGACAACTACCTTAGAAATACTAACAATATAAAAGATTTATCGCCGTCTTCCACAGTTTATTACAATACAACCAAGACAGCAGGAACAAACATTGTCGGAGGGATTTACATAGGCGGAAACTACTGGAGCAACTATACAGGATATGATACAAGCGGGGACGGCATAGGAGACACAAATCTGCCTTACAACAACAGCAACCAGATTAAAGGGGGAGACTGGCTGCCTTTAGACGGGAACCCTCCTACAATTAATTTCACAGCCCCAACACTTACCAACAACACAATAACAACAAACCTTTCAGCGCAAATCAACATCAGCATCACAAACGCAGCGGACTTGAACACATTCATCTGGAACTGGAACGGGACAAACTACACTTTTTACAATGACTCTCTTGTCCTGATGTATAACTTTGACAACTATTCAACTCAATCAACTTCGGCAAAAGCAGTTATTGATGTTTCCAAGTACGGTAACAACGGGACAAATATTGGAAATAATGGAACGTTAGTAAATGGCGTAGCATGGAATTCAAGCGGGAAATACGGAAGTGCTCTGACATTTGACGGGATAAATGATTATGTTGAAAAAACAAGTTTCAGTGGAGTGACAGGGTCCAATCCTGATGTTACTTATGTTTTATGGGTAAAACCCCTCTCTATGTCTGCCTCAAATAATCATATCATGATGACTATATTCAGTGCTTTCGGCTCAAATCAAATTTTGGCCTTTTGGGCGGAAAAGGCAAGCTGTGGTGGAAATATTTCTGTAGATTTCTATGCCAATGAGGTCTGCTCAAGTCAAAAGCTATCTGCAAATACATGGGCACATATTGCTTTAGTTCGAAGCGGAAGTACTAACAGGGACATTATTTATGTCAACGGAGTCTTAACAGATAACCTGAGTCACAGCGGATTAAGCCTGGGATCGCCGTTAACACTACAGATAGGTGCACAGAGTGGTGTTTACAATTTTAATGGTACAATTGATGAAGTAAGAATATTTAATCTGGCCTTGAACAGCTCAGAAATCTTAGCATTAAACAATTCAAACAGTGTCCAGAACAGGACAGGGCTTGTGGGAGAATGGCACTTTGATGAGAACACAGGCACAACTGCATATTCAAGCCATAATCTTCTTCAGAGTGGAAAATATGGCACTGCAGCGACTTTTGACGGAGTGAATGATTGTATAACTAGTTCTGTCGCTAAACCTTCTTTGCCATTCACTTTAGAATTTTGGGTAAAACCTAATGTAAATAATCCAATTGGTATATTTGATAGTGCTCCAGCACAAACCGAGGTATTGCGAAATTATCCAGCCGGTTATGTGGAATGGTGGAATCAGAACCCTTCTGTAGCTTTAGGTCTTGCTGCCGGAAACTGGTATCATCTTGCCTTCACCTTCAGACAGACAACAGTAAACGTCATTGATTACTATAGAAATGGTGTTCTTGTAACATCTGCTTCTGGGGCTTCTCCGACAGTTTTTTCTTGGGGTTCACCAATAAGATTTGGAGACATAAATTATGGGAATACTCCAACTGAACGATTCAACGGAACAATCGACGAATTCAGAATCTGGAACAGAAGTCTTTCAGCAGCTGAAGTCACTCAGCATTATTATTCAAATCTTTACAAGTATGACACTGACAAATGGGCTTTCTACAGCAATCAGTCATTCACCGAGCCTTTAGGCAATGCAACATACACTTATTTTGGAGCTGCAAAAGATATCGCAGGCAATTCCAATCAGACAGCGACAAGAACACTGACAATCCAATCAATATCGCCTTCACTTGACTTCACAGCCCCAACTCTGCAGGATAATTCAGTAACAACAAATAATTCAGTGCAAATAAATATCAGCATTACTAATGCATCAGACCTTGCAGAATTCAAATTCAACTGGAACGGGACTAATTACACTTTCTATAATGATTCTTTAGTTTTGATGATGAACTTTGACAATTATTCAACTCAATCAACTTCGGCAAAATCAGTTATTGATGTTTCAAAATATGGTAATAATGGAACAAATGTCGCAAATAATGGAACTTTGATTAATGGTGCAGTTTGGAATTCTAGCGGAAAATATGGAAGCGCAATTAGTTTTGATGGAGTAGATGATTATGCGAATGTTAATAATAATTTTTTAAATAATCCTAAAAATGGGACAAGTATTTTATGGGTTTATCCAAAAGCAACTGGAAAAGATGGGGGTGTAAGTCTTGAATATCAGATATCCACATTTTGGTGTAAAGGAAATGTCTATATTCCTTTCGGATATACATCTACAAATAGAGTAAGAATATTCGTTTATACTGGAAGTTATACTTGGTATGACAGTGTTAATCCCTTAACGATTAATCAATGGAATCAGGTGGCATTAGAATGGAATGATACTGGAAGTAAAATATACATAAATGGTGTACTTGATAACCAAAGTTCAAGTGTTACTCCGGCAAAAGTTCATTCAGGACATGTAAACGATGTTTTCTGGTTAGGCAAAAATGGAGCAAGTAATCCAAATAGTTTTTTTAACGGTACAATCGATGAATTAAGATTTTATAGCAGAAGTTTGTCTGCATCTGAAATTTTAGAGCTTAATAATTCATACAATCCAAGCAACAGGACAGGACTTACAGCAGAATGGCACTTTGATGAAAATACAGGAACAATTGCATACTCAAGCCATAATCTTCTCCAGCCAGGAAAATACGGAGAGGGAGTCACTTTCAATGGAATAGATGATTGGTTGAATACTCCGGATAATCTATTTTCAAACCCCGGATTTATAAGTCTCTGGTTCAAAACAAATTCGTCTTCAGCGCAAGTATTATATGGAATCCAAGATGTTGAGATAGGCGGGGCTGCTACCTGGGCTGTTCCAGCACTTGAAATAAATAATACGGCTGGCAACCTTCTCGGCGAGTATGGATGGTATGGGGCTGTCAATCCAATAAGAACCACATTTTCAGTGACAGATAACAAGTGGCACCAAGTCTTTTTGGGATATAACGGCACTTATGATTTCATGTATCTTGATGGGGCATTGATAGGCTCTCGCGCAGTAAGCACAAGTTTCAATACCTACCAGCAGATAGGCGTTGGAGCTGGATGGACCCTAGGAGGTTGGAATTATTTCAACGGCACAATTGACGAAGTCAGATTCTGGAACAGGACATTAAGCGCAGATGAAATCACTCAGCAATATTATTCAAATCTTTACAAGTACGACACAGACAAATGGCAGTTCTACAGCAATAAATTAGTTACCGAGCCTTTAGGCAATGCAACATACACTTATTACGGACTTGCAAAAGACATTGCAGGAAATTTCAACCAGACAGCAACAAGGACACTGACAATCCAGGGATTTCCGCCTTTACTTGATTTCACAGCCCCGACGCTGGCTGACAATTCAATAACAACAAATCTCTCAGCTCAAATAAATATCAGCATAACGAATGCAGCGGACATTGCAGAATTCAAATTCAACTGGAACGGCACGAATTATACATTATTTGATATTCCAGTTAAAAGCGGGCTTAAATTATGGGTCAAAGCAGAAAGTGGAATAACAAAAGAGATTTCAAACAAGGTTAGTGCATGGGCAGACCAGAGCGGGTCTGGAAATGATTTTGTCCAGTCAACATATTCTAAACAACCTGTCTGGACAGCAAATGCAATTAATGGCAATCCTGCATTGAGAATGACTGCTTCATTATCACAAACGATGTATACTGCAACAAATTTTCCTGCTCCTGTAACTATTATTTATGTTTCGAAGATGAACGGCGGAACAAATCAAAGACTTTTGGCTGGTTATGCTAATAACTGGCTGCTCGGATATTGGGGTGGATATAGAGATCAGGCTTATTTCGAGGGATGGGTCTATCAGCCTACAATTGCACCTGATACGAGCCCTTACATTTATTCTGCAACAATAGGAGGCAGCGGAGTTAACAGCAACCTTTATTTGAATGGGGTTTTGCTGGCTTCAAATCAGGGAGGAATTACAGGGCCAAATGGTTTGTGCCTCAATGGTTATAGTACATGCAGTGCAGAATTATCTGATGGAGATGTTGCAGAGGTTATTGTTTACAACAGAACGTTGTCTGATACAGAAAGGCAGAATGTAGAGGGTTATCTTGCTGTCAAATATGGCTTGCAGAATAATTTGCCTTCAACTAATCCATATAAAAACATGAATCTAACACAATACGACTCTGACAAATGGGCTTTCTACAGCAATCAGTCATTCACCGAGCCTTTAGGCAATGCAACATACACTTATTTTGGAGCTGCAAAAGATATCGCAGGCAATTCCAATCAGACAGCGACAAGAACACTGACAATCCAATCAATATCGCCTTCACTTGACTTCACAGCCCCAACTCTGCAGGATAATTCCAAGCTTTCAAGCACTTCAGCGCAAATCAACATAAGCATACTCAATGCATCAGACCTTGCAGAATTCAAATTCAACTGGAACGGGACTAACTACACCTTCTACAATGATTCTTTAGCTCTGATGTATAATTTTGACAATTACTCAACCTCAACAGGAACAGCCCAGGCAGCTGATGTCTCAAAATACGGCAACAATGGAACAAACTGGGGAGAAAAAGGAACCATCACTGGAGCCGCATGGGTTCCAGGGAAATATGGAAGCGCATTGAACTTTTCAGGATCCTCTAATGTTATTTCAATTTCTACAATAGATATCTCCGATTCTTGGACAATCTCAGCCTGGTTTGTCTATCCTTTTCCATCTGCATCTTGCAACACCCTAACAAGAGGCGTTAATAATGACCATCAAGTAATCATACAATGTGGAGGAACTTATCTGGGGACTTATGATAATTATGGAGGTGGTGGTTTTCGTAGCAGTGGATATAATACTAATGTTCTTTCAAATGGATGGCATCACTTGGCTGCAGTGGGCAGCGGGTCAAACACCTCTTTTTATGTTGATGGAGCGTATGTTGGCGCGGCAGACTATAAATCCACCACTGAGATTTCTTATATTGGCAATTATCAGGGCGGAGGCCAGCAATTTGGGACAGTGGATGAAGTAAGAATATGGACCAGAGCCTTGAATGCATCTGAAATTATTGCATTGAACAGTTCAAACACTGTCCAGAACAGGACAGACCTTGTCGGAGAATGGCACTTTGATGAGAACACAGGAACAACAGCATACTCAAACCATAATCTTCTTCAGACCGGAAGATACGGGGAAGGGGTCACTTTCAATGGAGTGAATGATTATATTGATGTTGGTGAGAGAAGCAGCCTAAACTTTGTAAATGCGATGACACTATCCTACTGGATTAAATCATTCAGTTATAACTCTAATACTTCCATTTGGGGCGGAGAATTGGCAGAGATGGGCGAAGATGCCTCTTACATGCTCGGAACACAACACTTTAACCTAAGCAATGTTGTATATGCAAAAGCTATTGCTAGTTTGTGGGCCGGAAGTGGAGCATCGCTGACTTCTCCAAATTATCTAAATTTAAATCAATGGTATCATCTTTCAATGACTTATAATAGTTCTTTATTTAGTCTATATGTTGATGGCAATTTAGTTAACAGCACTGCACTTACAGGTTCAATTCCTCTTACTGGCAACAAACTTCTGATTGGATGCAGAAATGTGCTTGGAGGCTGCTATGGTTCAAATTCATGGTTCAATGGAACAATAGATGAGCTAAGAGCCTGGAACAGGAGCATGTTAGCAGACGAAGTTAAGCAACAATATTACTCCAACCTAAACAAATATGCTTCTGACAAATGGCAGTTCTACAGCAATGAGGCAAATCTGGCAACACAAAACTATTCCTTTTTCGCTTCAGCCAAAGACCTCATGGGCAATGAAAACATCACTGCAACAAGAACATTTACAGTAGTCGCCCTAACTGCCCCAAAATTAAGCGGCTGGCTTCCGGACACGACTTATGTTGTCGCAAGCAATATAAGCTGCTCGGGGACATGCTTCCAGATTGATGCTAACAACGTGACTCTGGACTGCCAGGGCTACATGATCAATTATTCCCAATCAAGCAATGGAGTTGGAGTCAACTTAAGCAATTATAATTTTACAACAATAAAGAACTGCAATATTGTCCAGGGCTCTATACAATCAGGAGAAGCAATAAGCATAGTCAATCCAAATTATTTCCCAAATAAAAATCTTACAATCTATAATAACACCATCAACGTGAAAGGAGGGGCAGGAATCTATCTTTTTGCGGTTAATTATGTCAATATTACTAAGAATACAATAGTCACAAGCAACAAGTCTGCAATATATGTTTTTACTGCAAGTGGAATAAATGGACCCCTCTATATAATAGGCAACAGCATCAATTCAACAGGAAACGATCCTGCAGTAAGTCTTTTATTAACGGCCAGAGGTGAGCTGACTGGCAATGTCATTTATACTAAAAATAATTCTGTGTATGTTAGAGACTATTTTAGTTTAGTCAATAATATAATCAATTCTTCGGGAGATGTTGGACTCAAGTTTGATGGTGCCGGTGGCTTCAACGTATCAGGTAACAATATTACTTCGTATCTTGATGGAATATTACTATCTTTGTCTTTTTCACCAGGTCAGATAATAAATGGAAACATAATCAAAACATACAATGGAGACGGAATTGATACGGGATCATTATCCAATGCCCCCTATACAAATATCTCTAATAACAACATAACCTCAACAGGCGGCTATGCCATAAATTTGAATCATGCATCTCAGATAACAGTATCTAATAACATAATCGCATCGACAGACACATGGGACTTTTATTCTTATTCTTTAGAATCTTCTAATAAAGTGTATAATCTCAGCCTTGGAAACACAAATGTTTCATTTACCTTCCAGGACATTGCAATTGACTCAGCCCCTGCAACTGTCCCTGCTGATACTGCAAATTACAAAAACATCAGCAAATATCTGAACATAACAAATACTTCCACATCAAGCTGGATATTCGTTAATGTTTCATACAATACTTCTGATTTGGGAACTCTTCCAGAATCATCACTGAAGCTTTACAAATACAATTCATCAAACAAATGGCAGGCTGTTCTTGATACAGGGGTAGATACAACAAACCACATAATCTATGGAGTGATAAATGCGACAACCGGATTCAGCATCTTCGCTCCGATGGATTATATGCCAATAAATGTCAGCTTTGTAAGTCCAACCCCTGCAAACAATGCAGTGACAACCAATACATCATCTCAAATCAATATAAGCATAACAAATATAGATTTGAATCAATTCATCTGGAATTGGAATGGAACAAACTACACTTTTTACAACAATGACAGTCTTGTCCTGATGATGAACTTTGACAATGTTTCTGCAATAGGGGACAATGCAACTCATGCAGTTGATGTTGGGAAGTATGGGAATAATGGGACTTTATACAATCATGCAAAATACAATTCTTCAGGAAAATACGGAAGCGACATGCAATTTGACGGAACGGATGATTACATCATCATACCAGATTCAGATACAGTTGAATTTGGCGCAAATAATTTTACAATTAGTTTCTGGGCATATCTCACTTCTACTTCAAGGCAGGCTTTTTTCCATTGGAGCAATAATTCGGACTGGAGTTTTGGACTGGACTATAATTCTGTATCATCAAACAAATTGGGTCTGTGGGCAAGCTCAAGTGGCACAAATTGGAATATGATAAATTCTGACGGCGGTGGCAATGGAATAGGAACCATCACACTGCCTCAAAATAGCTGGGTCTATATTGTGGTTGAAAGATTGGGAAACGATTGGTTGATGTACCAGAATGGCGTTCTTGATAAAAATGTCTCTGGTGTTTCCGGAACCTTGATTAATAAGGCAAATCCAAAAGTAATTGGAAAATGGTTTTCAACTAATCAATATCCTCTTAATGGATATATTGATGAATTCAGGATATGGAACAGAAGCCTTTCAGTAGCAGAACTACAGCAGCAGTACATATCTAATCTTTACAAGTATGACGCAGACAAATGGGCTTTCTACAGCAATCAAACCACAGAATATGGAAATTACACATACTATGGATATGCCCAAGACAATTATGGCAATGAAAACCAGACAGAAATAAGGACACTGACATCTAAAGCATTGGCATCATGCAAGTCAAGCGGCTGGACTGCAAACGATACTTATTATCTTGGAAACAATGTCAGCTCAAGCGGAACGTGCTTCAACATTGATGCGAACAACGTCACCCTGGATTGCCAGGGCTACATGATCAATTATTCTACTGGCCCTTCAGGAGGATATGGTTTCTCTGCTATAGATGTTGACTATCCTGCAATCAAGAACTGTCAGATGGTCCTTGGAAATAAAACTGCAGGAGGGACTGCAATCTATATCGGAGGTACATCGCTTGCCAAGCAAAGTCCTTTGATATACAACAACACACTCAGCAGAGCGGCAGCAGGGACTGACATAGAACTTCAGTGGACAAACAATGCAAACATCTCAAACAATGTGATAAAGAACGGGACAATACTGATTTCCCAGCAAAGCAACAACCTCAATATAATTGGGAACTTCATTAACACAACTTCCGGTTCTGGGATAGACATGGCCGCTCCTGCCTATACGACTTATCCTAAAATAATGAGCAATGTTATTTACTCATCGGGATATTCAATATACCTTACGGACAAATATTCTCCAACAATAAGTTACAACATCCTGAACTCATCAACAAGCTATGGGGTTTATATGATGTGCAATAATGGTCAATATGCTCTTCAATATGCAACTGTTGACAGGAATAATATAACTGGAAGCGCAGGAATATCTGTCGCAGGCAATATCGGAATGCCTGCATGCCCTGCTGCCGGCACCCAGCTGACAAACAACATAATAAGAACCTACAATGGAAGAGGCATAGAAATTGGAATGGAGGTCAGCTTTTCAACTGTATCTAATAACAACGTTACTGCAACAGGTGGCTATGCATTATATCTTGGCGGTTGGGCAGGAGATAAAGGACCTAATACATTATCAAACAATGTGATCTCCTCAACAACAACATGGGACTTCTATTCTACAGTGGCTGTTGCCAACTATAACAGCCTTCAAAATCTTACGCTCGGAAGCACAAGCATATCATCAACATCATTTTATGATATTGCCTTGAAGTCAGCTCCTGCAACCTTGCCTGCTGATTCTACAAACAAGAATAATATCAGCAAATATGTCAATGTTACAAATACTTCTGCAACAGGATTCATAAATCTGAATGTGCTTTACTCCCATTCTGACTTGGGCAATGTTGGTGAACCAACACTAAAACTTTATAGATACAATTCAAGCAATGCATGGCAGTCCACTCTTTCCACTGGTGTTGACACGACAAATAACAAAGTCTATGGGATGATAAATGCGACAAGCGGTTTCAGCATCCTTGCACCTTTGGGTGTCAGTGTGAATCTGACAGCCTGCAAGACTAGCGGATGGGTGGAGAATACAAATTATTATCTTATAAATAATGTCAGCTTTACAGGGACATGCATGCAGTTTGATGCCCAGAATGTGACTCTGGACTGCCAGGGCTACACACTCACAGGGCCAAACACTGCAACAGCAATCTCTGTTCCGGATTATGACCTGATAACAGTTAAGAACTGCAGGATGAACAATGTGTCAAAGGGAATTACAAGAGGAACGCCTTCATTCGGAGTGACTCTGACATTGACAAACAACACAATCACGAACTGCGCGACCACTGGAATATATTTAGAGCTTCTTGCCAGCCAAAGCAAGCTGACAAACAACACAATAATCAACTGCAGCAAGGGGATCTATGCAGCAGGCCCTTCCAGTTCATTTGCAATCGACAATGTAACACTGCTGAACAACAGTTACGGCGTGTACATCGACACTTCAACAGACATAACAATCTCAAACAGCATCATAACTAGCAGCACAGGAACAGGATTGTATGGGATGAACGGCGCAACAGCAACACTTGCCAATCTGACTTTGAATAACTCAATAGAATTAGATGAGAATGATGCATTATTCAGTGCAACAAATGTCAGTCTTGCTAACATAAACCTTTCATATTTCTACAGCACCAATGTCAAGATTCAGAAGATAACTTCTGGCATTCCTGCTGATTTGTCAGGCAAGATTAACATAAGCAAATACATTAATATCACAAACAACAGCGCCGGATTTTACAGTCCATCCATCAAGTTAAACATAAGTTACAGTCCTTCTGATTTAAGGGGAGCTCTTGAGTCTGATTTGAAGCTTTACAAATACAATTCATCAAATACATGGCAGCTTGTTTCAGGGAGCGGTGTTGACACTGTCAGACGTGTTGTTTACGCGACTACCTCTTCATTCAGCATATTCGGAGTGTTTGGAGAAAATACAAACCTTACTGCCTGCAAGACAAGCGGGTGGCTTGCAAACACAACCTATACTCTTGGGCAAAATGTTAACAGCTCAGGGACATGCATGCAGATTGACGCGAACAACGTAACTCTGGACTGCCAAGGATATGCAATCAATTATTCTCAGACAGGAGAGGGTTATGGAGTAACTGCGAATGGCTATAGTTTCATATCAATCAAAAATTGCAACATCATTGAAGGAAGTTCAACTGGCAGTTCTTATGGGACATATATGTTATCTGCAAATAATATTTCCATTCAAAATAACAATATAACAACTTATGGCTCTGGGAGCTTTGGAATATACTCTTATTTGATGGCTAATTCAACAGTTTTAAACAATAGAATAGTGACTAATGCTGAAGGTATAGATATATCAAGTTGCAGTTCAAATAGAATTGAAAACAATATAATAAATACAAGCGGAAACAACTGTTATGGAATTTATCTTCATGCAAATACAAACTATAATTTACTAAACAATAATACACTATTTACGGGCAGAGGAGGAGGGAATCTTGCAATAGGTATTTACAGCACCGGGTCTGCAAGGTATAATAATGTAACTAATAATCAAATCACCACAAGAGGTTGGGGGTATTGTGATGCTCTTTCTTTGAATGAGGATTGTGGTTATTCATGGATTGAAGGCAACATAATCAATGTTAGTGTTGATTGTCCTGATGGAAACGGCATTTATCTGAGCGGCTGTTCAAATTCAACCATAATAAACAATAATATCTCTGATTATGCATCATCATGCAGCGGATATAATTGCAAAGGAATCTACATTGATTCTGCATCTAACATTAACATTTTCAATAACTCTGTATTTTCAAATAATGATTGGGACTTCTATTCTTCAGGCGGCTCGCAGAGCAATATGGTGACAAACCTTTATCTAAGAAGCGCAAACATCTCATTCACTTCATTGGATGTTGCGCTTGATTCATTGACTTCTGGCCAGCCTGCAGACTCCTCTGTTAAAAACATAAGCAAGTATGTGAACATCACGAACACTTCTGCAACCGGATATATTTTGCTGAACGTCTCTTACAATGATGCTGATTTGAGCATTGTTTCGGAATCAACACTAAAACTTTACAAATATAATGCTTCAAACGCATGGCAGGCTGTTTTGGCAACAGGCGTTGATGCAACAAACAAGATAGTCTATGGAAAGATAAATGCGACAAGCGGTTTCAGCGTGTTCGCGCCTATGGGCGAGCCTCTGTCATCTTGCCAGACATTGAATACTGCAAATCAAGTTTATACCCTAAATGCTAATGTCAATTCCTCAGGGACATGTTTTAGCATCATGGCAAACAATGTAACAATTAATTGTCAAGGTCATATTATTAATTATTCCCAGAGCTCTGGTGGTTATGCTGTTTACTCTAATGGTTATAATTTTACAACAGTAAAAAATTGCAATATTATAAAAGGAAATCAGAGTGTCACATGGTCCCATGGATTCTCTTTAAGCAATGTAAATAACATAACCCTTAATGCTAATAATCTAACTCTTATTGGTGATCAATGTTGGGGAATTTACACTCTATCAAATTCCGAATCCATTACATTGACTAATAACAATATCACTACTTATGGAGTAGATGGTTATGCTATTTATCTTTCTTTAAGCAATAATTCTATTGTGACAGGCAATACTATTTCAACTTTTAACAATTCTGCCTATGGAATTTTTATTTATTCAAGTGACAATTCAAATATATCAAGCAACACAATCACAACTTCTGACACCTACAGCTATGGTATCTATCTTTCTTTAAGCTCAAACTCAAAGCTTACAAGCAATACAGTAACAACTTCTGGCAGCAGGGGTTATGGAATTTGGATTCAATCTAGTTCACATTCTACTTTTACAAATAACACAGTCTTTTCAAATCAAAGTTGGGATTACTATTCAACATCAAATTCGCAAAACAACACAGTCACAAACTTATATCTGAGAAGCGCAAACATATCCTTCACAAGCAGAGATATAGCATTAAGAGCGGTGACTTCCGGCCAGCCTGTTGATTCAGGTGGCTTGAAAAACATAAGCAAATACATCAACATTACAAACAACTCGGCATCCAGTTGGGCATTTGTGAATATTTCTTACAATGAATCTGATTTAGGAAGTGTTTCAGAATCAAAATTAAAACTTTACAGATACAACTCATCAAATGCCTGGGAGCTTGTTCCAAATTCAAGCGTGAATACATCTGCAAATTATGTTTACGGAAACATAACTTCATTCAGCATCTTTGCTCCGATGGGCGAGCCTCTATCATCATGCCAGACATTGAATACTGCAAATCAAATTTATACTTTGAATAATGATGTCAATAGCAGCGGCACATGCTTCACAATCCAGGCGAACAATGTGACTCTGGACTGCCAGGGCTACATGATTAACTATTCCCAGAGCAGTGCTGGATATGGAGTCAATATCACAAATTATAATTTCATAACAATCAAGAACTGCAGAATGATACGGGGAAATTCAAGTGTCACAGCTTATGGAATTTTTTTAGATGTTTCTTCAAGCAACATCCTGACAAACAACACCTTAAATTCAAATAATTATGGAATTTATTTAAAATCTTATTCAAGCAACAACACTCTGACAAACAACGTTGCAACTTCAAATAACTATGGAATTTATTTAGACTTAGTCTCTTCTTCACACAACATCCTGACAAACAACATTGCAAACTCAAATAGTTTTTATGGAATTGATTTAGAGTATTCTTCAAGCAACATCCTGACAAACAACACTGCAAACTCAAATAGTTATGGAATTTTTTTAGATGCTTCTTCAAGCAACATCCTGACAAACAACACTGCAAACTCAAATACTAATGGTGGAATTAATTTATTGTATTCTTCAAGCAACAACATCCTGACAAACAACACTGCAAACTCAAATGGTTTATATGGTGGAATTTATTTATACGCTAATTCAAATAACACCTTAACAAATAATGTTGCAAATTCAAATTATCGTGGAATTTATTTAGACTCTTCTTCAAATAACATCTTAACTGATAACACTGCAAACCTAAACAGCAACAACGGAATTTACTTAGAATCCAGCTCAAACAACGTCATAACAAACAACACGGCACAAAACAACACCCTTTGGGATTTTTACTCGAAAACAAACTCTCTAAACAATGCGGTTATTAATTTATACACAAGAAGCGCGAATGTCTCATTTACAAGCCTGGATATTGCACTTGATGCATTGACTACAGACCAGCCTGCTGATTCAGGAAACTTGAATAACATAAGCAAATATCTCAACATGACTAATAATTCAGCGTCAAGCTGGGCATTCGTGAATATTTCTTACAACGATTCTGATATCCCTTCAGGAATTGGTGAAACATCATTGAAGCTTTACGAATACAACGGGAGCGACTGGATTGTCGTAAACGGCTCAGGGGTCAATACAACAGAAAAATATGTTTACGGAAACATTACTTCATTCAGCATTTTCGCGCCGATGGGCAGTCAAATAGCTAATATCAGCACAATTTATCCATACGGAACTCCATTTTCAAACACAACTGTATTCGGATTCTCAAACAAATCCTTGTTTTCAGAGAACAAGACAAATGTCAATGCAATCTACAACTCATCATTCCTGTTCAATGTTACAATCAATTTGGAAAGCGCTGCCTATAGTTGGCTTGTCGATGGAAATTCATCTGGCAGCCTGAGTTATCTGAGCACAAATCTGACGCAGGGAATTCACAATGTAACTGTCATCGTTGATAATACTGAAAATTTCACATGGATTGTGAATGCAAGCAGTACTCAGATGCTTGGATGTATCATTTCAAATAACAGCTGTGATGCAGGCTATAGTGACATTTTTCACATGTCTGACATTTCAAATGCGCATGCAGAGCTTGCAAACCAGTCAGACTACAGTTACAAGGTTTGCTGCAAGGAAGTCAGCGGGAATGCGCTTGACAACAACTGCTCTGGAACAAACAACAAGACAATACTGCATTTATCAGATGTTACAAACGCTCATGCTGAAATCGCAACTCAGTCAGATTACTCTTACAATGTTTGCCTGAATAATGCAGTCGGATTTTATTCAATCTCCTGCAATTACCTGTCTGATTGCTTAGGATATGACACATGTGTAGCTTCGATTTCAGGAGACACCAATGCGCATGTTGGAGACTGCTTCACTGACCCTTACTCCACAAAAGTATGCTGCTCTGAAACCAGCTGCGTGGCTAATTGCACTTGCGCTGCAACAACTTGTGAAGGTAGTACCTGTACCGATGGCTGCGGAGGCCTGTGCCCAGGAACTCTTGCTCCTGACTGCGGAGGCAGAGTTTGCGGACCTGTTCCTAACGGCTGCGGTACCTCTTGCGGAACTTGTGGAGAAGGACAGACATGCGATGAGGAGAATGGGATATGTATCACTCTTAATGTTGCTCCAATCATAGAATCCGTGTCAGTCATCTCTGAGCAGGATCCAGCTGAAGGAAGCACGAAAACCGTCACCTTCAACTTTACAGCATATGATACAAATGGAAGAACAGATCTGAATGAAAGCAGCGCTGCTGCCAGCTTCGCCAAAGACAGCGTGACAAGAACAGTCACCTGCACCAAGGATGCAGACATTGATGACAACAGGTCAAGGTTCTCCTGCAGCGTTGACATGTGGTATTTTGATGATGCGGGAATTTGGATAGTCTCAACAAGCATATCAGACAATAATGGCAGCACAGGAAACAATGACACTACCAGCTTCACTTACAACCCTCTTACTGCAATCCAGATATCACCTTCACTTATCAGCTGGCCTACTATAAATAGAGGAGACACAGACAAGCCTTCCATTGACAATACTACTGTAAATAATACTGGAAACGTGAATGGCAATCTGCAGATTAAAGGCATAGATTTGGCTGGAACCTTTGATTCCTCCTATATAATAGAGAGCGCAGCTTTTATGGTTTCAACCAGCAGCAGCGGCTCGTGCTCAGGAGACATACTCCAGAACGGCTCCTATATTAATATATCCAGCTCTTCGCTACCTAAAGGAAACTTATCAACAAGGATTCTATATTACTGCCTGAGATATGCCACTAGCGAGCTGATTAAGCAGGCATATACAACCTCATTAAACGGCGCCTGGATGATAAAGATTGTTGCAGCGCTTGCAGTGATTATACCTGCTGCCAGAAGAAGGAAGAAAAAGCTGAAGGAAATAAAGAAAGATATCCTGAAAAAAGTGCTGTCAATGCTGAAAGATAAGTATAACATAAATGCCAAAGAAGTCTGCGAACTGATAGAGAAGGAAAAGCTGGAAGAGGATATAATTATCCCAGTATCATTGTTCAAGATAGAAATATTGGGACCGGCAGAAATCATCATAAAATATCTGAAGGAAAATCTCGGGCTGAGATTCAGCGAGATTGCCAGAATCCTGAACAGGGATGACAGGACAATCTGGATAACTTACAGGAATGCTCGGGAGAAAATGAAAAATCAGATAGGGACTATCCGAAGAGACAGAATGATAATGCCTATCTCAGTGTTCTCTGACCGAAGGCTGAGCATACTGGAATCTGTCGTGAGCTTCCTAAGGGAGAAGAATCTGAGCAATATTGAAATCGCCAAGCTACTGCACAAGGACCCAAGAAATGTCCACACTTTCTTCGCAAGGGCCAAAAAGAAATTGCTACTTTAAAGAAGTTAAAAGTTTTCACTTAGAAAAAGAAATGTTTATAAATTAAACTTTTTTATATGAACTATGAAAAAGAGTGTAATTGCATTAATGTGCCTTGCATTGTTATTTGCACTTCCATTCGCAAGCGCAGGATTCTGGCAATGGCTTACAGGACAAGATGTCCTTACAGGCACTCAAGATATTAACATTACTCTTGGGAATACTGTTCCTACAATTCCATTAGTTTTCAATGTGTCTGCAGACCCCGTAGCGGAAATCTCAGTAAATGTAGTATTCAAATTCACAGCGCAAGACCACGACAATGCAACTGACCTGGTTGATGCAACTGCATTTGCAAAATTTACAAAGACAGATGAAACAGAAAGAAATGTTACATGCAATAAAGTGAATGGAGAGGACAGCGGGGAAAATAGAAATTATACATGCACTGTTAAAATGTGGTACTGGGATGCAGAAGGTCCTTGGGATGTAAGTGTAAGCGTTGGCGATTTGAGCGGTGAAAATGCAACAAATACAACCACAAAAATGACTTATGGTAGAACCAAATCATTTAAGTTAGCGCCATCATTATTGACCTGGACAGGCTTAAAGCCAAGTGATGTCAACAAAACAGCTAATGAGTACAGCACATTAAACAATACTGGAAATATTGTTGTTAATGTTTCAATCAATACAACAAATTTAGTCGGTTTGATTGATTCGGGTAAAGTCATAAATACTGTTAATTTTGGAATAATAAACTCAAGTGGAGATGAGTGTGATGTTAACTTGGCAGTCTCGCCAACAGCAGGTTCATACGAGCCTTTGACAGATGTTAATGAAGAAAATGTTGCTATCCAGAGAGGCAATCTAAGTTCAGGCGCAATGGTTGCAAAACAGAAATTATACTACTGCCTTATTGAAGTTGGCGCTGCATTAACAAAGCAGACATATTCAACATCGGTAAACGGCGCGTGGACAGTAAAAATAGTTTAAGTAGATTGATATTCATAAATTTATAAAAAGAGGTTTAAATGAAAAAGAAATTTTATCTGTTAATGGCATCCTTTTTGGTATTTGCCACTCTGATTTCAAGTGTTTCTGCGTTTGGGGTTTCAAGGTCTTACCTGGAGAAAGGCATGCTTATACTGCAGCCTGGCCAGACCATGAACTTCCATTATACACTGCAGAACATGATGGGAGACAGTGACCTACTGGTTACAGCCGCCCTCACTAACGGCTCAGAGATTGCGCAAATTACTGACACAACAACAAGCTATCTTGTAAAGAAAGGAACTGCGAATACAACCGTAAACCTGCGCTTAAGCGTTCCTTCAGACGCAACAATAGGAACAGTGCAAGAGGTTACGATTACATTCACAGCAACTGCCAGCGGAGCTGGCCCAGGAGTGAAGATGGGGACAGCGATTGAGGAAAACATAAATGTTGTTGTAGGGAAGGTTGTTGAAAAAGGGATTGAAACCTGGATGTTAGTTGTAGGCGCAATAGCAATTGTGCTGATACTGATCCTTCTTTTGAAGCCAAAGAAAAAGGCAAGAAGAAGATAATCAACAATTTTAAATAGTCTTTTTTCTTTTTTTTACTTATAATGAAAAAGAGGCTAATTTTATTCATTTTTCTATTTATAATTTTTCTGTGTCTTTCTTTTATCACCATAAATGCGGATACAACTCAAAATATAGAGCTGAGCATTGTTGTTGCAGGCTCCCCGTCCATTGTCATTATCACGCCGCAGAACATAACTTATAATGTATCCTCTATCCCCCTGAATTTTATATATGACGGGGCGGATAATTTTTGGTATAATCTTGACAACGGGGACAACATCTCCATTTCAGGAAACACAACTTTCAGCGCATGGGACGGTTCCCACCTTTTAAGGCTGTTTGCAAACAACTCTTACGGCGTGTCTGAGGCAAATGTCTCATTTACTGTTAGGCTTGAGGGCGCCATGGCGTGGCCTGAAGGAGTCTATGAGCCGAATGCTACCGGGCTGCCAGGAACGCACAGATTCGCATTCACAATCGGCTTCAACAGCATCACTGCGCAGAACGGGAGTGTCATTGAATGCGACATCCTTGAATCTGACGGGACTCTTCTTATCCTGAATAAGACTATAATCTCAAACCTCACAAACTCAATTGAGCAGCTGAATTACACCCTGCAGCCAAGCGATTCAATAAACAAGACATCTCCCTGGAAAATAAATAATTGCACTGTTTCTTATGAAGGTAACATAACTATGCAAACCACTAATTTTGGAGTTTTGAATGGCAGCATCTATGTGCATGGAAACAACTGGACAAGATTTTCCTCGGTTGATGATGATGCTTACAGGGCAGGGGACTGCTTCCTTGGAATACCTAAGAGATATTTCAACAACAGCTATTACTGTGATTATGCTGGAGATGTAGCATTTGCCGTTACAATGTCCAGAGGAATGAATCTTGAGGGAGAGTGCCACGATTCTATTGACAATGACGGGAACGGAAATGCCGATTGTGCAGATATTTATTGCAGAGGCATAACTTATTCATGCATTAATCATTCCTGGGCTGGAGATCCGTTCGGCGGAACATGCACTAACGGGATATGCACTGAGACAAAGTCTGTTGGCGGAAAATCATTCACTTATACTTACACCAGATACCTGAAGCAGAACGGAACACTGAAATTAAGGATTGAAGGCAATTCTTACAGCACTGCTGCTCCTGTATCATTTGCAATAACTGACTTGAAAGGATTCATAGGACACGGCAAGTACAACAGAACAGGATATTTGATGCTTCCAAATGACGAAGTTTCGTTGACTTCATACAAAACTGAAAATCCTTCAGGAGTGAATGGCAACATAGACATGGTGATGTATGTGAATCTGAATTCGACAAATTATTCTGAAGGAACTCATGAATTCTCGCTTTATGTCAGGCAGTACGGAGAGGATTTGCTTATTGCGGGAATTCCAATTGTTGTGAGAAATGACGCGCCTACAAACTGGAATGAGCATGAATCATTGTCTGGAATAATTGACGGGCCTTGCGCTGATTCTGTTGACAATGATTTGGATTATGCGCAGAACTGCAATGATATGAACTGCACCGGATATATCGGAGGGACTGACTGCACAGGCGCTGATGCATTCTGCCAGGCTACTGAATCAACATGCTACGACTGCTTTGACAATGATGCTGACGGCCAGACTGACTGCGCTGATCCAAACTGCGATTTGATGTCGGGAAACTACCAGAATCTGGCGGACCTCTGTGAATACATGGGAGAAGGCTATGGCGCTTTGAATGCGACTTACAATTCAATCTATTCATGGACATCTGCATGCGCTGACTCATTCAACAATGACAGGGAGGATGGAACAGACTGCTATGACACAACACACTGCCGTGGAAAAGGCGGAACTTCAACAACCCTGCCATGCCCTGCCTATGAAAACAACTCCGCTGCATGGTGCTTTGATTTGATTGACAATGATTATGACGGGAATATTGGCTGCGCAGACACTGATTGCATTGGAGTTTCATATGCCGGAAGGCAATGCTATCAGAATGAGACAATGGATTCAGCAGGAGCATATGTTCCCGGAAGATGCTTTGACGGAATAGACAATGACTTGGATGGACAGACTGACTGCGCTGATTCAAATTGCTGGGGCATAACAAATCCAAACAATTATAACCAGACGTGCGAGCCTCTGGAGTTCAATGTAACAATCCCTTATCAATACTGCAATGACAATTTTGACAATAACAGGAACAGCCTGGTTGACTGCAATGACCTTTCATGCAAGACAAAGTTTGAGGTATGCGGGCCATGCCCTTCTATTGAGAATTACACCTGGAGAGCGTGCGCTGATGCTTTAGACAATGATTATAATGGACAGTCTGACTGCAGCGATGCAAACTGCGCCGGCGAGATAGGAAACACTGCCTCAGGGCAGAGATGCGGGACTGAAATATGCAATGACAATTTTGACAATGATGCTGACGGAGCTGCTGACTGCGGCGATTCAGGATGCAATGGCCAGACCGGAGTGAATGGAGAAACTTGCGAGCCTGCTGCTGAGACCTCCTGCAGTGATGATTTTGACAATGATGGTGATGGATTAATTGACTGTGCTGATTCTGACTGTTTTGGAGTCGGCACTTGCGCTTTATCATGGACAGATTCCTCATGCATTGATGTTCCTTACACATCCATCATGGCACAAGTTGCATCAACCACTGTAAGCGTAAGCCATCTTGCAAGGCATTATATCAATACAAATTACACAATTGTGATAATGGGGACTGGAAGCTACAGCGTTGTAACAATCACCCTTGGAGATGCTACAGACTCATCAAAATATTTCCCGTACAATGCAACTACATGCACTCTCAGCGGAAACAGCAAGCTGAAATGGGTGGCATCGCAATCTCAAGTAGGCCAGATCCAGCATGACCCTGGCCAAGTCAGCAGTTCAAGTCCTCTGAATGGATTTGATGTATTATTAACATGCTCTCCTTTGGGCAGCCCTCAAACCAAAAGCTATCCTATAACAATCGCAAATCTTAACAACGGCTATTCAGAGACAGGAGAGACTTCAGTTTCAACAACAGTTTATGAAAATACTGCTCCGACTATCTCGACAATAGAGATTGAGCCTACAAACGGGAATCTTACTTACGGGGGCGCATTGAAGATAAGAGTTGTTCCTGATTCAGATTCATCAGGCATATGCAAATGCTATCTGAATGTCAGCAATATCATTTATGAAAGCTCTGACGGAAACTGCATGATTGCTCTTTCCAACCTGAAGAATGATGCCAGCTACACAATATCTGCAAAAGCAAGAGACGGAGCGAATAATCTTGGGCCATCAAGCACTCCTCAGTCATTCTCGCTGAACATCAACCCTAAATCTTCTACAACCACGCTGAACAGGAACGAGCCATTCTACAGGGCAGGAGACTATTCAACAGCCACTATTTCAGCAGCCTTCACTGCTGCTGACAATGATTTGTTCAGTTCAAACTGCTATTACACATTGAGGAATTCATCTGCTGTCATATCTTCAGGGACTGTTTCAAACACTGGAAGCGGAAATTCTGCTTCATGCACTGCGTCTGTGACAGTTCCAACGACTGACAATCTATATTATATGCAGATGAACATCACTGATTCCGATGGAGCAGATGTAAATTCTGACAGCAAGGTTCTTTATGTGTGCAATAATCTTTCAAGCAAAGATACAGGATGGACTTGCGAAAAGGCGGATTTCGACCAGGATGGATTTACAGAAGGTATTTATACAAGCCTGTTTGGAACCCCTAAAACATGTGATGAACTGCAGGAGATACTATCTCCTCCGGCACCTCCTGTGACAACTATTCCAAGCCCGCCAGGACAGGGCGGACAGCCTCCAGGGCCAAAGGAGATAGCAGACATAAGAGTAAATCCGTCTGACCTGAGAGTTAAGATAAATCCGGGCGAAACCCAGGAAATAACATTTTCAATAAAGAATATTGGGAAGTCTCTTTTATCTCTGGCAATATCATCAAATCTCGGGGAATTTTTCAGTGTGAATGGCCAGACAATATATAATTTCTATCTGCAGCCTAATGAGGAACTGCCTTTGAAGGTAACACTATCGGTGCCTAAAGACCAGGAAATAGGCATTTACTTCGGATATATTTCAATAATCGGAAGCGGGATTGAGAAGATAATCCCTGTGACTCTTGAGGTTGGCATTAAGGAGGAGAAGTTCAGCGTGAATCTGGTGATACCTCAGGAATTCAAGACAATCAGACCAGGCGAGCCGATGACCACGATGATAACTATATTTAATGTCAAGCCGCCTGTTGAAGGAAAGAATGCAACTGTGAGATACACTGTAAAGGACATCAATAACGGAATTGCATTTGAAAGCTCTGAAACAAGAATACTTGAAAACCAGGCTTATTCAAAGACACTGAATCTGCCGGTGCTGCCGGAAGGAGCATATATTCTGTATGCAGAGGTGAGATATGAAAATATGGTTGCAGCCGATTATGAGGAATTCACAATTTCACTAATCAAACCAGCGCCAGCAATCCCTATATTGAGGGTGTCCATATCAGTGCTTTTGGCTGCAATTCTGATTGCACTGTTAATAGCCATAATCTCAATTATGATAAAACGAATAATTAAATATTATCATTCGCTTGGCCCAGGCACCTCAACAATATGGAATCCATTCAAGAAGATGTGATGGAAGAGAGCGAAAGGTTTATAAACAAAATTGCTGAATTAATTATAGAGGTGCTTATTCTGTGATAATCAGATGGAAGATTTAGAAAAAAGCATTGTGAAAACAGGAACAACAACTGTTGGAATTGTCTGCAAAGACGGGATTGTAATGGCTGCTGATAAGCGTGCTACTGCCGACTTCTTCATAGCCCACAAGGATACCATGAAGGTGTTCAAAATAACAGACAATATTGCAGTTACAGTGGCAGGGGTTGTCTCAGACATACAGCTTATAATAAAACTTACAAAGGCGGAATTAAAGCTCAAAAGCGTAAGGACAAAGATGCTTCCAACAGTAAAGGAAGCGGCAAACCTTTTTGCTTCTATCACCTATCAAAATATCAGGAAGTTTTCAACAATTGTTGGAATAGCAGCATTCATAATCGGCGGAAAGGATTCAGACGGATTCAGCCTTTATGAAGTCGGCCCTGACGGCTCTGTGCAGAAGATTTCAAATTATGTCACAACAGGAGCCTATGGAAGTTTCATCGCTTATGGCATTCTGGAGAATGAATGGAAGCCAACAATATCAATTGAAGAAGGCAGGAAGATGGCTGTCAAGGTTATTTTTACCGCAATCAAGAGAGACGCATCAGTCGGAGAAGGTGCAAACATAGTAATAATTGATGAGAAAGGCGTCAGCGAGATAAAGGAAGAGAAATACCCCGAGAAGTAATTTTATTTATATTATCTTTAGCGAAAATGTTTTTAGGATTTTGATTTAAAATGACAGATATTCTGGACAGCATTATGAAGGAATTTCCAAAAGGCAGCATTAGCTCTGCAATTTATGAAGGGGCGAATATAGTCCTTTATACCAAGGACAAGGATTTCTTTTTGACAGGAGAGGAGAAGATAAGGGGAATAGTCGACAAATTCAAGAAAAGAGTGGAATTAAGGGCTGAGCAGGATATATTGATGAATGAGGAGAAGACAAGGGCATTCATTGAGGGCCTTATCCCGCCGGAAGCGGAGATTGCCAATACTATCTTCGACATCCAGAGGAGTATTGTTATAATAGAAGCCAAGAAGCCCGGAATTGCAATTGGAAAAGGCGGAGAGCTTTTGCAGAACATCAAGAAAGAGACGCTGTGGATTCCTCAGATACAGAGATCTCCAACGATCCCAAGCAAGATTACGGAGGCCATAAGGCAGGTTCTTTATGTTAATGATAATTACAGGAAGAAATTTCTGAATAATATCGGAAAAAGGATATACAAAGAATGGAGCCCGGAGAAGAAAGAGGAATGGGTCAGATTGACTGTGCTAGGGGGAGGAAGACAGGTTGGAAGAAGCTGTTTCCTTCTGCAGACACCGGAGTCAAAAATACTTCTTGACTGCGGGGTTGATATTGCGTCTTCTGACCTTAAAGACAAATTTCCTTATCTTAATGTCCCGGAATTTAATATTGATGCGATTGATGCAGTCATAATAAGCCACGCACACCTGGATCACAGCGGGCTTTTACCTTACTTATACAAGATGGGATACAAGGGCCCATGCTATATGACCACACCTACTCGAGATATAGTTTCTCTTCTTGCTCTGGATTTTATCGGAGTGAGCTACAAGAAGGCTGCAGCCCCATTGTATTCAGCTTCTGACATCAAGGAGATGGTAAGGCATTCAATCTGCCTGGATTATAACAGCGTCACAGACATCACTCCAGATGTAAGACTTACATTCTACAATGCAGGACATGCGCTTGGAAGCGCAATGGTCCATCTTAATATAGGGAATGGCCTGCATAATCTTCTTTATACTTCTGATATGAAATATGGCTCTACAAGAACAGTTGAATCAGCAGTGACTCAATTTCCAAGACTTGAAACATTGATACTTGAATCAACCTATGGAGGGAAGGATAATAATCTGCCTTCAAGAAAAGAATCTGAATCAGCGCTTATTGATGCTGTAAAGAAGACACTGGAAAGAAAAGGAAAAGCACTGATTCCATCATTAGGAGTTGGAAGAGGCCAGGAGGAAATTCTGATTATAGAGCAGGCCATGCGAGAGGGAATTCTGCCAAAATATCCAGTCTATATTGACGGGATGGTTTGGGATGTGACTGCAATTCACAGCGCATACCCTAATTTCTTGAGCAATGCAATCAAGAGTAGGATATTCAGAGATGAGAATCCGTTTGCCTCCGATATTTTCAAGCGGGTTGGCAGTGCCATGGAAAGGAAAGAGGTGATTGAAGGTGGCCCTTGCGTGATTATCGCAACTTCAGGCATGCTTGTAGGAGGAGCCTCTTTGGAATATTTCAGGGAAATTGCAGATGGCAAACGAAACTCTGTTATTCTAACTTGTTATCAGGGCGCGAATTCACTGGGTAGACAGATAAAAGAGGGTTTAAAGGAAGTGAAATTGAGCGGAGAAGACGGAAAAGAGGAGACAGTGCCGGTAAATCTGGAGGTTTTTCCGATAGACGGGCTGTCAGGGCACTCATCAAGAAACCAGCTGCTTGCATTTGCAAGCAACTTAAATCCCCAGCCTAAAAAGATAATTATAAATCACGGTGAACAGTCAAGATGCCTAGACTTGGCATCCAGCCTTTACAAAATGTTCAAGATAGAGACAGTCGCTCCCAGAAACCTCGAGACCATCAGAATAAGATAATATATTTTTCCTGAATTTTTTATAAACAAAATCTATTTAAATCTCATTACTTTATATTAAACATATAAGGAGGCAGAATGAAAAGAGGAATTTTTTGGACAGGATTTATTGTGTTCTTAGCCGCAGTTTTCATTTTTTTCCTTTCAGGAGCGACATCGAACGGAGCCCCTGTTTGGCCTTTGGTATACGGCTCTGACCAAGGATCCTGGATGCTGTTGGCATTGATTGGATTTGTAATACTAGTCAGTGGCGCTTTGATGAAGGAGAAAAAGGCAGCCAGAAAAGCAGTTAGAAGGGCAGGCAAGAAAAAGAGAAGAAGATAATCCTGCTTATTGCTGAAAAAGTTGTTAGACTAATCTATATAATTAATTAAGTTATTTCTTATTATTCACTTCTAAGTAGTTACAAATAAAAAGATTTATATAGGAAATATGTCTTTAAAGATGATGAAAAACAATACAATATATCCTATACAAACAAAGGAAACCCAGGTTTCAAAGAAAGATGAAATCAAGTATTCAATCTTTTATATAAGAAATAATGAGATCAAGAGCGTAAAACCTTCAAAAATCAGCCTTTACGAGCTGAAATATCAGGATAAATCCAAATAATCAGAGGGCAAATGAAAAAACTTGTGGCTTTAGCTGCAATATTGGCAATATTTCTTACTAACAGCCCTTCAAGAGCAGAGGACAAAAAGGATTCTAATGCATATCTTAAGGGTTCTTATCAGGATGCCGGAAGATATTCCATCAATTTGGGCGGGCAGCTTAAGCTTGATAATCTTTCTCCTTATGTTGACACTCTTCTTGACAAAAGCTCTCAAAATATTAACGGAGGATTGAAGATTGAAGGCATTGGAGAGATGATTGGAGGATTTTTGAGCTCAAATTCTCAAGAATCAGCTGGAAGGCAGAGCAATTATGACAAAAACTTAACAGTCACAAATGGAACTGCAAGAAACTGGGGCATAACTTCTGAAACTGAAACTCTTGAAGAGAAGATTTCAGGATACAGAGGAGGGGCAGAGATAGGATTCAGGGATCAGACCTTTGGAATCAAAGTTCAGTATTTGAATTCTGGCAAGACCACAACTTCCCAATCCAGCAACCTGACAAAAACAACGGATAATTACCAGGAAAACACCCATGAGAATCCAGGAGTTCCTATCGACATCGAGACAAAGATAGAGACTGATGTCGACGTAAATACAAATGTAAATGCCGAGACAAAGGAGAATCAGAATTCAGCAAAGGTTCAATTAGATATCGCAGATGTTTTCCAGCCGTACTGGATTTACAATGCAGGCTCAGTCAACAGCAGGATAAACACAACAACAAAGGTTGACAGCCTGACTACAGGCTACACAAAAATAACAATCAACAACGGAACTCCTACCACAACTCCAATTTCAAGCACCTCCTCCACAAATTCGACAAATCTGCAGGATATAACTCAGGAGCAGAAGCAGAATCTGTTTGGAGGGATTCTGAAGCTTAATTTCGGAGATTTTACTCCAATAACAGAAGTCAGATACAATGACTCCAGCCAAAAAATAGACTATTCTATTGTTTCTATAACTAAATTTTTAGGCGTAGAGAAAATAGGGTATGAAAATCAGAATGGAAAATCAAATTATCTCTTTGAAATCAGCAATGGCAAAAATAATTATCAAAATGCCATAACTCATGAAGATAATCTGAAAAACATAAATAATTCAATCATTTATGATGATTCAAAAAAGCAGCAGCTGAAAGATATTGCTGGGGATGATTATCTGTCAAAGACTGACTGGAGAATAAAAGTCGGCTACAAGGATTCAGTCACAGCAAATATAGGGGCAAACATCGGACCTGGATTTTTGGATTTAGGCTATGATAACTCAAATCAGACTATAAGCGGAAGATTTGTTGCCCCAGACTATGCTGCAAATATCTCCTATAGTGCTGCAGACAAAAAATTAGAAGGAGGAATCAGATATTTCCTTAAATAAGAAAATATTTATACTAAAATGACATCTATTAAAAATACAAAGATGCACAAAGGTATATTACTCGCCTGCATTTTGTTTACATTTTTGTCAGGGATTGTTTATATCGGCGCTTTTGAGCTGCCGGACAACTCCCCAATAATCACTTTGATTTCTAGCACTCAGGATACGGATATGGTAGCTGTGCTTACTTCTGTTTCAGTTGATACTCTTACAAATGCCGGAGTGAAATTCATAGAAATTTATGAAGACGGAACTCTTTTGGAAAGAAAAGACTGCAATTCTGCCACTTGCACTTTTGTCAAGACAATTGTAAAGACCCAGGCTGAAAGCCATACCTATTTTGCGAAGACACAGGATCTTGGAGGGAATATTGCACAGTCCTCATCAATAACAGTAAATTTCAAGGGAACTGAATATGCCCAGAACCAGCCCCCAACAATCTTATCTACAAGCATCAATATAGTCATTCCAGATGATGACAGCGCATATACATGGAAATATAATACTGGGGCTGCAGAGAAATATGATTTTATAACTACAAGAAACAGAACACTGGACTTCAAGACTGAAGTAAGCGACCCTGAAAATGGCCCTTTGACATATAATTGGTTTGTAAATTCAGAATCTAAATCCTCACAGGATAAATTTAATTATACATTTGAGAATGCGGGAGATTATAATATAACTTTGATTTTAATAGATAATCATGGAAAAATTGCAGCCAAGACCTGGGATGTCAAGGCAGAGCTTGAAACAGTATACGGGCAGGTTGTAGATACTGATACCGGTCTGCCACTCGCTAATATTAATATCTCATTTTACCCCGGTTCAACCTATAATGTAGAGACAGGCGCAGGGAATTACTCGGCTCTTCAGCCTAAAACTGTTCCGGACACCAGAACAAACAGATATGGTTATTTCAGGCATTTTATCGACCCTAACGAGATAGGAAACATGATACATATGCTTTTACAAGGAAGCAATGAGAAAGATTTTGAGATTTACATCCAGAAAGACAATCCAAAACAGCATGATGCGGCTCTGAGTGAGAATCAGACAATTGAGGACAACGCCAATTCAAAAAATTTCAATGCAGAAGGGCACATCTTGCATTCAGGAAGATACGAGCATGCAAACAATTACACATGCGGTGAGGATGTTGAATTCACAATGTTTGGAATCAATCACGGAAGCGAGAATGAGACAATCACCTTTTTGGTTGAGGACCATACTTCTGGCGGGGAAAGCCACGGCGTTATAAAATACAACGGCAGCATTTCAAATCCTGCTGAAAGCCTTATAATACAGCCAGGCGAGACAGTAAACAAAGTTTTCACATTCAGAATACCCTGCACTTATGCGGCAGGACGATATGACATTCATGTTATATGGGAAGGAGAAAAGTGGCATAAGATTGGAAATTTCTTCACTATTCAGGACACAACCTCTCCGACAATAGAATTAATTGACTGCGCATTCAACTGGAAAGAGGCATGCCCTGTATTTGCAAAGCAGAACGCAACAATCGGCTATAGAATACAGGATCCTTGGCAGGACGGAACAATCCCACATATAATGAAGATTCAGGTTTATGAGCCTGAATACATCAATCTTGAACTGACTGCAAACAACGGAGCAGGACAGACCCTCAATTTCACAACAATAAACGGCTCTCTTCAAATGGGAGACATGAATCTCACTTACAACAACAGCGGGCATTATACTGTCACTGGATATGTTAAGGATTCTTCAGGAAATACGGGAAGCGCAAGCATAAATATCAGCATATATCTTCCAGAGAATGAGGCAAACACAACAGCTGTTGATAAAATCTATCACTGGAGCCAGATTTTTATGTATAATGTGAATTGCTCAACCGACCCTTATGGAATTCCATGCACTCCTTTGACAGAACATATCTTGTGGGACAGAGTTGATGCCGGCCCATTTGGAGATGAGTATGCCACAAATGGAGAGCTGAACAGGTCAGTTGTAAGATATCTTGATAATGAATTTTATACTTTAAGCCAAAGCTCATGGCTAAAGGGGCTTTTTCCAGTAACTTATGACGAATTTAATTATACTTTAAGCGCATTCTATACTAACTTTCAATGTTATCAGTTTACACCAAATCCTTTGCCATTGGCGGCCAATTGCTCATGCGGAGCTCAGCCAGTTGCTGGAAATGAAAGCTGCTACAGGAATTTTGTTCCTCAAATATGGAATTATGGCCCTTTGACTAATCCTACTGCACAGCAAAATCTATCCTCCTATAATTTTGGGATAAGTGCAGCTGATCCTAATAAAAAAGACCAATCAATTTTTACAATCAAATGGTATGTGGATAATAATCTGGTTAAGAGCACGCTTGGAAATGAAAGCGGAGCAAGTGGCTATTCATTTGACTTGAATACAACTCCTGGAATTTACACAATCAAGGCAGTTGCACTTGACTACAGCGGAGAAAACGTTACAATCTATTCAAAACACACTGATGACAAGGATTTTATAGTCTATACAAACACAAGGACATGGACACTTAATGTGACTGCATGAGGGAAAAATGGCACAATTTCTAAAATACTTTATTTTATTTGTGATGGCTGCCCTTGTTATCAACATCGCAGTCTATCTTGTCGCAAATCTTCCTAAGCAGCAAATTCAATCAAGCGACCAAAATGCATCTATAACTTCAATAAAGAACAGCGGCTCCAGCTCTATTATTCAAGATATAATCGCCGAGTTTTCAAAGAAATCAGGGCATACAAATTCAAATTCAGAGGGCAGCATAAATATCGCAGTCACTAGCGGAAGTGGCGGAAGCACTCAAGGCAGCCAGAGCCAGGCTAATACCTCAACTACTCAAAATCCTACTGCTCCTGCTGACCTTTGCCTTGCAAGATATAACCTAACTCAGCATACTATAATATTTTATTATGCCAATGAATCACACAGCAATGTGATGCTGCCAATTGTTGACAGCCTTTCATCCAATTACACATTTTACAAGACACAGGAATTGTGGAATGAAGGATTCAACAGCTGTTTTGGTCTTTCAAGCATCACTCCAACATTTGTATGCGCTGGAACCAAGGAAAAAATAAGCGGGGAAATGAGCCAGAGTGCACTGCAGACATTCGCTTCTAGATGCTGATTTTACGAATAGATTTGAGCAAAGAAATGCTTAAATAATCAGTTACACTACCTCTTATCAGATTAAACTGTCAGAAAAGAGGTCAGATGGTGTATAAGAGATATATTAAGAGAGGAGGAAAGACTTTTGGGCCCTATTATTACCATAGCGTCAGGGCCAAAAATGGAAAAATAAAGTCAGTCTATTCAGGCAGGCCCTCAAATCATTCAGTTACACTACCTATTATACTGATTTTTTTACTTGTTTTTTCAATTATCTTCAGTTTCGTGGTGCTTAAGCCATCGCTTACAGGGCTTTTTGTAGGCGAATACACTGCGACTGTAGAGCCTGCTGTTCTTGATGCGATTGAGCAGAACGGTTCAGCCAGGGTTATCGTGATTTTAAAGCCGGAGCCTCAGGCTGACTTATTGCAGATAAGCTCTGATTCAGACCCTGAAACAAAGACTGAAAGGCTGCAAAGAATCAAGGAATCAGTTGAAAGGCAGCAGAATAAGGTGCTTTCAGAGATAAATTTGGGCAGTCAGGGCAATGAAGGGGATTTTGGAATAGAATCCGCTGAACCGGATTTCACTCTCTCCCGCAAATTTTCTATTGCTAATGCATTCGCAGGAGAGATGACAAAAGCGGGCCTTGAAAAGCTTGGCAGAAACCCCAATGTTGATAAGATAGAGATTGATAAAATATATTTCCCTATTCTTTCTGAAAGTGTGCCTATGATAAATGCCACAAATGTATGGTCAAAACAGATTAATGGAATAAATATAACTGGATTCGGAGAGACAGTGTGTATTATTGATACAGGTGTTAATTCAAGCCATGCTGATTTAGGTGCGGGATTCGGAAACAAGGTTATTGGCCAATACTGTTATTGTTCTGATGGATGCTGCCCAGGAGTTCTAAATGAAAGTGAGGATGCAAGTGATGCTAACGGCCATGGAACACATGTTGCAGGGATAGTTGCTGCAAACGGCGCTATAAAAGGCGTTGCGCCTAATGCAAACATTGTTGCAATAAAGGTCTGCGGGCCAGGTGGCTGCGCCAATTCAGACATAATCAAAGGGATGGAATGGTGCATACATAATGCAACTAAATATAACATCTCAGTGATAAGCATGAGTCTGGGGAGCGTTGGAATTACTTATTCAGATTATTGCGATAGCTCCAACACCAATGTAAGGGATGAAATAAATGAGGCAGTGTTGAATGGCATATTCGTTTCAATTTCAGCAGGCAATGAGGGCGAGAGCAGCAGACTGACATCTCCTGCATGCATGCAAAATGCGACTGCAATCGGCGCTGTGACTAAAACTGATGGCATTTCTTACAACAGGTGGGGCAAATCAAACTTTGTGCTTGCCCCCGGCGTTAGCATTTATTCTACTTATTATAATGGGGGATACGCAACCATGTCCGGAACCTCGATGGCTGCCCCTCATGCATCCGGAGCAGCAGCGCTGCTGCAACAGTACCAGAAACTTCAGAGCAGCATGAGCTTAACCCCCTATGAAATCAGGAATTTGCTGCAAAAAGGCGGAAAGACAATCTATGACTCTGGCTCAGGATTTTATCTAAAGAGGATTGATGTTTTGTCGTCGGTAAATTTGATTTTGAAGGTAAATTCTGCTGAAAATTCTGCAGAGAAGGAGAATGTTGCGAAAGTGGTGTTTGATACTTCCACTGACATGGCGGACGCATCTGATGCATTCACAATTTCTAATAATTTAGTAAGCCTGGATTCCTCAAAATATCCAAAATTCAACAAGCCCGCAACCCTGAAACTGTTCAATCTCTCTTTCCAGAAGATTCCTGTGATACTGAAAGATGGACAGCTATGTCCATCACCTTACTGCAATATCAGCGATTATTCTGCTGGAAACATCACATTCAAAGTCGGCGGATTCACAAATTACAGCGCAGGGGCAAATTCAAACCTCACTGCATGGGATAATACTGACCCTGGGATGCCTTTCTACAGCGGAAGCACTATTGCAAGAAAGAATCAACAGGCTTATTTCTTTGCAAATTACACCAACAGGACTTCAGGCCAGACTGTAAGCGATGGAATCTGCAATATTTCATTTTCTGACATGAATGGAAACATGTATTTCAACAGCACAAAGATGGTATTTGAGTTTAACAGGACTTTAAACGCTTCGGGCATAATTCCGTTCACAATAACCTGCAACCACACTGACTTTGAGACATTAACAGCTTCTGACAACATAGAGACACTTGTCAGCGTTAACTGCACATATCCGGGCTCAACTTATAATTGGATAATAAACTCAAGCACTCCTAATGTGATATGCAATGACGAGATTCTTATACTGAATCAGAGCAATCTGGTGATTGACAATTCAACACTTTTGCTGAACAATACAAATCTTTACCTGATAGAGGGGGGAAACAACATTTCAGTAGGCTCAAATGCAACCTTTAATATAATAAATTCAAATATTGAAACACAGGTTAGTGGCTATCTGATGAGCATAAGGGGTTATGGGTATATAAATTCTGAAAATGTCAGTTTCATTAAAGTTAATCTTTATGCATATGACAACAGCATCAACAATCTGAATAATTCTAGATTCTTTGCAGGGGCATCCTTTTATGGAAACTCAGTAACCACAATAGAAAATTCATTTTTTTACAATTCTTCAACCCCATTTTATATCCTTGAAAATTCCAGGAATTATATTAGCAATTCGTTTATCAATAGTTCATATATCAGGGGCAATTCTTATTCGGAACTGACAAATTCAACAATAAACATTTCAGATATCGGATTTAGTTTCGGTGCAGGGAATCCAGTGCTTAATTTCACATCTTCCCAGTCAACTGTCGTGTCAATAAATCAAGTTCGTTATGATACCATTAAAATATACGGCAACGTAAATATGCCTTCAGGCATAGGCACCTGGAGTTCAACAGGAGCGGGAGCAGTTGTCCAGAGATATTATCCAGTTTTTGTTTCATCTGGAGGGATTCCTTCTTCCGGAAAGCCAGTTAATATCACTGATTTCAACGGCAACCTGGTTTGGAATGGCACTACTGATGTAAATGGATATGTTGAAGCCAATCTGACCCTGAACAAGACCAATTACGGGCCGGGGAACTTTACAATTAAGCTCAATCCATCGCAGGATATTTCATTCTTCACTGACACTCCAATCTCAATGGAAGGCTCTGACTTGATTGCGCCTTCCTGGAGCGGAAATAAAACAACAATCTCTGCATTTTATTCCTCATTGCCTTCATACTTTAATATTACTTGGACTGATAATGTGAATGTCAACACTGTTCTTATCGAGGGAAATTGGTCAGGAAGCAGCGTAAATTATACCATGCACAGCCTTGGAGGCAATGTCTACGGTTTTAATGCTTCACTGCCTGCAGGAACTTATTACTGGAGAAGCCATGCAAATGACACGAGCAATAACTGGAACAGCTCTGACTCATGGGTATTTGCAATTTCCAAAGCATCTCAGACAGCATCTCTTTCATTAAATCCTTCAAATCCAACTTACAATGCTTCTGTAAATGCAACATGCAACGGCGAATTATTCAGGAATGATGTTAATGTGACATCTGAGATAGGGTTGAGCAGGATACTTGCAGCCAATTCATACAATTATTCGTGCAGAAAATACGAAAATCAGAATTACAGTTATGATGACGACAATCAGACACTGACTATCAACAAGGCGTCTCCTGTCCTGAAATTGCTACTGAATTCAGTTGAGTCCGGAATTACAATAACTGTCGGCAATTCAGTAAACCTGACCGCATATTTATTAACTCCTTCTTCCGGATATGTGGAATTGTTCCTGCAAAACAGCAGGATTAATTCCGGAACCGGAATATTATACAATCAGATTCAATTCTCTCCAGCAGGAACCTATAACGTGACTGCAATTTATTATTCTACGCAGAACTATTCACAGGGAGCTGTTACCCGTTATGTGACTGTTAATACTATTACTCAGCCTCAGCAGCAGCCAGGCGGCGGAGGAGCAGGCGGAGCGGAATGCATTGAAAACTGGAATTGCACTGACTGGGGCGCGTGCATAGGTGGTAGGCAGACAAGATACTGCACAGATCTGAACAGATGCTGGACATATATCAACAGGCCATCTTCAATACAGCAATGCGATTCTGGAGGATTATTAAACCAATCTCTGCCAGGACAAAATATCTCGCAGCCAGGGCAAGAAGGAGTAAATCAGCCAGAACAGCTGGCCATGCCAAATGTTTACTGCAGCATAGACTGGCTCATGGCTGGAGCAGTTGCTGCATTGTCTATTTTAGATATCTTTATTTTGACAAGATATTATCGCAGAAAGCTGGAGAAAAGAAGCAAAAAAGAAAAGAAGAAGAGCAAACTATGGATTTTAGCAATAATAATTTTTATATCAATTGTCGCATTTTCAGCATATCTCATTTATACATGCTCAAGGAATCTGATTCCTATTGCAGTGATAATCTTTTTCTTAGTATTTGCAATACTCAGGATGAATGTTGCAAACAGGTTCAAGAACGACTAAATCTTAAAGCATAAAAGTGGCAAGCCATCCTATTATCAATCCCGCTGTTATGAAAGGCATTGCAGGGTAGAATTTTCCTTTCTTGCCTATTATGAATAGGCTCAGCAGTCCAAGAGCTGCCCCTAATACCACTATCAATGAGGCCAGAAGGCCTGAGCTTCTCATTACGACTCCTGCAAATATCAATGGGAATGCGATATCTCCTCCGCCAAGTATAGCCACGCTGATTGGAATATTCTTTGCGCTTCTTGATTTTGCGCTTCTCAGGCTGATTTTGTCAATCAATTTTTTTGTCTTTTCAGTCAGGTAAGGCACGAAAAAGCCTGAAAATACCCCCACTTTCTTTATCTGGTATTTGGCCATCTGCACCATGAATCTTGATTTTATGACTGCTATGAAATCATATACTGATATTATAATAAGCAGGATAAGGGTTGTTGTGACATCCAAAATAGGGACAAACAGCGCTGCCAGGCCAGGATATATCAAAAGCTCAGTCATGTTATGAACCAACAGATTCCTTCTGAATACCTTGTAGAATGTCAAAGGAAGGGCAAGGACAAGGGCAATTACATCCCATCTGAGGCTTAGTCCAGGGAATAGCAGCAGAAACACTGCATTTAAGGATATTGAAAGGGTTATCATAATCACTATCATGAACATCAATCTTATTATCATTCCTGCCCTGAATTTCATCAGCGCAAGCATAAGAACAACCGCTATGGTTAATGCTATGACCATTATCCCCAGGGCATCAAAAGGATTCATAGGCTCTGGCTGCATATTATAAGGAATCAGGTTTTGCTGGCTTATAGTAACCCCTGTAGGCAGGGTAATCATATGGGGAGAATAGACGTCTATGACAATAAGGCCTATAAGCTGGGTGGCTATAAACATAGCCATCATGACAAAAATTATCTTCAATTCGTGCTTCATTTCAGCCTCTTTTTTCCCGTAATTTATGGACTATTTAGCCTAAAAACCTTTTTAAACATTCTTTTCCTTAATATGCTAAAGTGTTACCTTTGTCCCATAGTAACAAATGGAAAGGTTTAAATAGTAGTTTTACCTAGTGAAAAGTAGTAAAAATACTGGAACTTAAAATGATAGTTAAAAATGAATTACTAAAGAAAATCAGGCATTTTTTTAGTCTTAATATTTATGAAACCAAGGTATGGTTAGCTCTTTTGGGCAGAGGAGTTGCTTCTGCTGGAGAGATAGCTGAGATATCCGGCGTTCCAAGATCAAGAACATATGATGTTCTGGAGTCACTTGAAAGACAGGGATTCACAATTGCAAAGCTTGGAAAGCCTATAAAATATCTTGCTGTCAGCCCTTCAGTTGTTATCGAAAGATTAAAGACAAATTTGCTGACTGAGGCAACAGAAAAGACAAAGGTTTTGAGCGAGATAAGACAGACAGCCGATTATAAGGACATAGAGCATTTATACAAGAATGGAATCGAGCCAATTCAGCATGAAGACCTGTCTGGAGTTATAAAAGGGAGGGCAAACATTTATTCTCATATGAAAGATGTGATTGCAAATGCCAAGAGTGAGGTATTACTGGTCACAAATGCCGAGGGACTGGCAAGAGAATCCAGATTCCTGAAGCCTTTATCCGATTCATTGAAGAGAAAAAACATTAAATTCAAAATAGGGCTTAATGCTTCTGATGAGGACCTTAAGAGATTCAAGGACATCAAGGCAGACATATTCAAGACAGACATAAACGCAAAATTCTGCCTTGTTGACAGAGAACAGCTTTTATTCATGATATCTGAAAATCTGAGCGATGACCAGGAAAGCGGAATATGGATAAGATCACCATTTTTCTCAGGCGCAATTTCAACATTGATTGACAAGGCCCTGAAATAATAATATAATTTTAATTACAAAGTTTTTCTAAAGCTTTTTAATATCTTTTTTAATCAGAAAAACAAGAAGCTTGTTTTTAGGATGATCAGAAATGATATAATTTAATTTCTGACATCAAAAAGCTTTTTAAAATCATTATGCCTTTCTTTTGAATGAATAAGTCAAAAGAGGCCCGCTCCAAAGAGGGTGAATTAATTCTTACTTTATCGCCCATAGAGAGGGCTGTATTGCCTTATCTTTCCCAGGATATTGACAAGATTATGGAACATTCCAAGCTTGACAGGACAACTGTCGAAAGAGCTCTGAGTTTTCTGGCGAACAAAGAAATTGTAAAGCTTCAGGCAAGCGAGATGATGCAAGTTAGTCTTGGCGACAACGGCGCTCTTTACCTGAAACAGGGGCTGCCCGAAAGAAAACTTCTTAATATTCTATCTTCAACTACAAAGGCTCTTTCCCTTAAGGAAGCATCCGAGAAATCAGGCCTTTCTGAAAACGAATTCAAGATTGCCCTTGGAGTTCTTAAGAGAAAGGCGCTCATAAAATTGTCTAAGGATGCCATTCTTCTTGAGACCACAAAGGATGAGCTGACAAAAAAGCTTATGGAAGAGAAATTTTTAGAAATTTTGCCAATTGACCTGGAAAAACTTGAGCCAGAGCAGAAATTTTCCCTTGAGCAGCTGAAGAGCAGGAAAGATATCATAAGAATTGAAAAAATCAAAAAATTAAATTGGCAGATAACAGACACTGGCAAGAAAATAATCCAGAATTCTGATAAATTAAAGCTTAATCTGATTGAGCAGCTCACTCCTGAAGTGATTATGAAGGGCACATGGAAGAACAAGGAATTCAGAAGATATGATATTCAATCCATCACTCCAAGGCTGTCCGGCGGAAAAAGACAGCCTTATTTGGAATTCCTGCAGGAAGTTAGGGAGCAGCTGATTGCGCTTGGGTTTGAGGAATCGACAGGGCCGATGGTTGAGCTTTCATTGTTTAATTCAGATGCATTGTTCATGCCCCAGGGCCATCCTGCAAGAGGAATCCATGACCTGTATTTCACAAAACCGGAGTACGGAAACCTTTCAAAATACAAGACAATACTAAAAAATATCAAGGAAACGCATGAAAACGGCTGGAAAACAGGAAGCGAGGGCTGGAACATCAAATTTTCAGAAAAAGAATCATCAAGATTAGTATTGAGAAGCCAGGGAACAGCAATTTCAGCAAGAATTCTGGCAAGCAAGCCAAAAATCCCTGGAAAATATTTTGCGATAGCCCGTTGTTTCAGGCCCGACATAATTGACGCAAGCCATCTTGCCGAATTCAATCAGATGGAGGGGATAGTCATCGACAAGTCGGTGAATTTCAAGAATCTGCTTGGAATGCTGAAGGTTTTTGCAGAAAAAATGACAAGCTCAAGCAAAATAAAATTCCTGCCGTCCTATTTCCCGTTCACAGAGCCAAGCGTTGAGATGTATGTCTATCATGACAAGCTCAAAAAATGGATTGAGCTCGGAGGAGCAGGGATATTCAGGCCTGAACTCACAATTCCATTGGGAATCAAGGAACCAGTTCTTGCATGGGGGATAGGGATTGACAGGCTTTTTATGATAAAAGAGAACATCACAGACATCAGGCAGCTTTTTAGCACAAACCTGAAGTATTTGCGAGGATAAAATGCCTATAATAGAAATAAACAAAAAAGATTTGGAAAAGATTTTGAACAAGAAGTTTGATGAGTCGCAGCTGGAAGACTTGATGCAGTATACAAAAGCCGGTATAGAAAAAATAGAAGGAGACATCATAACTCTGGAAATAAAGGACAGCAACAGGCCGGACATGCTTTCAGTTGAAGGTATTGGCCGAGAGCTACTTGGAGTGACTGGAAAAGAAAGGGGTCTTGCAATTTACAAGGCTGCAAAATCAAATTATGAAGTCATTATAGACAAAAAGGTCAGCAAAGTAAGGCCTGAAATTGTATGCGCGGTTGTCAAGGACTTAAAGCTGGATGATTATGGCATAAAACAGCTGATTCAGCTTCAGGAAAAGCTCTGCGAGGGCTTTGGAAGGAAAAGAAAAGATGCCGCAATAGGAATATATGATTTTGATAAGATAAAATGGCCTGTGCGTTACACTACTTTCAAGTCTGATGAGATAAAGTTTGTTCCGCTTGAAATGAGCCAGGCTCTCAGCCCGAGACAGATTCTTCAGATGAATGAAAAAGGAAAAGACTATGCAAGTCTTTTGGAGGGAATAGAAGACTATCCATTCATAATTGATTCTGAGAAGAATGTTTTGAGCATGCCTCCAATAATCAACAGCGATTACACCGGCAAGGTTACAGAGCATACAAAAAATGTGTTTGTAGAGGTTACAGGATTCAATTTTGACAGGATTTCCCAGACCTTAAACATCATCCTTGCCGCCCTTGCAGACAGGAAAGGCAGAATTTATTCGGTCAGCTTGAAAAACAAGTGCATAACCCCTGTGTTCAGGAACAAAAAGAAAAATATCGCGCTTTCAGACATCAGCTCAAGGCTTGGAATTGAATTAAAGCCTGCCGAGATTGTGAAAATCCTTGAGAAGGCAAGATACTTGGCCAAAATCAAGAAAGACAAAGTGGAAGTCGAAATTCCGTTCTACAGGACAGATGTGATTCACGCTGTGGATATAATTGAAGACATTGCAATAGCTTATGGCTATCAGAAGATTCCTGCTGAAGAGCCTATGATAGCGACAATAGGCAGCTTGCTTCCGGAAACGCTCAAGACAGAAAAGATTGCAAAAATTTTGGTAGGGCTTGGTCTTAATGAACTTGCAACTTTCAACATGACAAACAAGGAAGATTTGTTCAAGAAGATGAATCTTAATACAAACGGTATTATAGAGATTGAAAATCCAGTGTCATTAACATATTCATGCCTCAGGAATGCACTGATTCCTTCATTGATGGCGGTGTTCAGCCAGAACACAACCTCAGATTATCCCCAGAAAATATTTGAGATTGGCCAGGCAGTTAGCGTGAATGAAAAATCAGAGAACAAGGCTGATGAGAAGACAAAGCTTGCAATAGCAGTCTCTCATTCAAGCGCGGGATTCACGGAAATCAAGCAGGTCATTGATTATCTCATGGCAAGCCTGAAGCTGAAATTCAAAATCAATTCTACCCAGAACAGCAGCTTTATCGACGGAAGGACAGCAGAGCTCATTATAAACAACAAACCTGTCGGAATTTTCGGGGAAATCCATCCAAAAGTGCTTGAATCCTGGAATCTGGAGATGCCGGTTGCGGCAGCAGAGATTGATCTGACAGAATTGATGAAATTATTCTAAATACTTATTTTGTTACTACTGGATGATAGTGCTAATTAGAAAGATTTAAATACTTTAAATGATTATATTAAAGATAGCAAAATTGATATTCAAAAATGTTAGAAAAAATCATTAAAAATCCAAAATTGAGGAATGCTGCCGCTGTACTGACAACTTTAGCATATCTTTCATGCTTTTCAGGATGCGGAAAGAATCCTCTTCTTTCAATCATAAATCCTCAAAAAATTGATGTTAATACTGAGCAGTCAGGAACTAATTTTTCAGGAGATATAATCAGTGCAAGCGTAATCCCTGTGCAAAAGGGATACCAATATGTCGAAGCCGCTGTCAAAAATTCAAATGACCCAAATTTTTCAGCATATGAAAGACTGACAGAAAACAACGGCAAATTCACAAAATATTTGTCAACTTCAACATATGGCAATTACGAGTTCAAATTCAGGGTTGTTGCCCCAGGCAACACCACAGAATCCAATGTGAATGTCCCGGTTTACATGAATGAGGATCAAAGCGACGCAGCTTTGGAGCAGGCAATCAACGAAATTGGCGTTAACCCGCTTACTGTAACAAAAGGAGATATCAAGGAATACACAATGAACATTGAGCATGACGGGATAGGCGGAAGGGTGGTTGACGCTTCTATAGATATTAGATGCAGGGGGGCTCCAAATTATCTTGGAACTTACACAATAGATGTGCAGGGTTCAAACAGTGATATTTTCAGGCAGAGCGACAAGGACACAATCAATTATTATGGAGAGGGTTATCTGTTCATACCTGCAGCAATGAGCAAAGATGAAATAAAGAACAAGATTTTGGAAGAGAAAAATACAGTCAGCCCTAACAACTGGCCACAGATTTCAGGTTATTGATTATTTTTTATCCTAGATAGCTTTTATCGCTCTTTTTGGAACTCTCTTTCCAAGCATCTTCCATGCTGTTGCATATGGAAACTATCTGCCCTTTGCAAGACATCCATTTTTTGAATATGCTTTTGACTGCCTCTGCTTCAGATTTCTCGTCAAAGCTGATATCTAGTTTTACCATGCTGATAGTTACAGACGTTAGCTCTTTGTAGAGATTCTCTATATGTTTTTTTGTGTCATTTTTCATGTTTTTCAGCACTGCAAACATGAACATTGGCGCAGATGTAGGGTTCATCAACATCTCAAACAGCTTTATTACCGAAGCTATCTTCTCAACCATATTTCTTCTTATATCCTTGAGCATAAAGCTGCCAGATTTCAATTTTTCAATCTCAAAATCCTTGTTAATCTCCTCGAAGCCAGGAAGGCCGTATTTTTTCTGCAGTTTTTCATAGTTTTCCTTCAGCAGCTGCATCTTGTCTTTCTTCTCTTCCATCCCTATAGGATGAAAAGTTGATTTAATAATCTTGTCCTTCTCAAACAAAATAAGGTTTAAATGCTATGAACTTTTCAGACAAATATGAAACAGACAATTCTAGACTCAGTCAGCCAGGTAATAAAAAATTCAGACATTGTCCTCTGCGTTCTGGATGCCAGATACATATCTGAAACCAGAAATCTCTATATTGAGGAAAAGATGAAGGAGATGAACAAGAAGATAATTTATGTCGTAAACAAGACAGATCTGGTCATGAAACTGGACCAGAAAGAATTGGATAAGTTTTCTCCAAGTATCTTAGTCTCATGCCGGACAAGAAAAGGGGCCAGCGAATTAAGAACTAGAATAAAAATCATAGCAAAACAGCTGGAAAAAGAGCCGCCAATCTACATAGGGGTTGTGGGATATCCAAATACTGGAAAAAGCTCAGTCATCAATTTAATACTGGGGAGAAAAGAGGTTGCAAAAACATCTTCTGTGTCAGGATTTACAAGAGGTGTTCAATTATTAAAGTTCAGCGAGGGAATTTATCTTTTTGATTCTCCCGGAGTAATACCTGCAACTGAAAGGTTCACAGATTTAGTAAAACTGGCAAAAATAGGAGTCAAAACATTTGACCGGACAGAGAACCCTGATTTATTTGTTCATGAACTGATGAAACAGCATCCCAACCTTTTTGAGAAATTCTATAAAATTGATGCGGAAGGTGACTCAGAGAAGCTGATTGAAGAGCTTGGAAGAAAGAAAGGCATTTTTCAGAAAAAAGGCGAAATAGATGCTGACAGGGTCGCCAGAATGATTCTTAGAGATTGGCAATCAGGCAAGATAAAAGCAAAATAACTATTATCGCGGGAACAGGATAAGTTTTATAAACTGAGCTTAATTTAAATTATTAGAATGACAGGCATTGAGTGGATTTTAATCGCAATTGCGGCAATTATTGTAATCACTCTTATAGTTTACTTTAACAGATTTGTTATTCTGGGCCAGAGGATAGATAACAGCCTTTCTCAGATTGATGTCCAGCTCAAGAAAAGGGCAGACCTTGTGCCTAACTTGGTCGAGACAGTGAAGGGATACGCCAAGCATGAGAAATCAATCATGGAAAAAGTTTCTGACGCAAGAAAGGCGCTTGTAGGCGCAACAGATATTGTCAAAAGAATGAAGGCTGGCAATGTATTATCAAATGCTCTTGGAAGATTATTCGCGATAGCCGAGAATTACCCTCAATTGAAGGCAAATGAGAACTTCCTCCAGCTGCAGCAGGAAATGGCTGTAATAGAGGACAAGATTGCATACGCAAGGCAGTTCTACAATGATTCAATACTCATATACAATAATTCATGCAAGACATTCCCAGGGATAATGTTTGCAGCAATATTCGGCGTCAAGGAAAAGAAGTTCCTTGAAATCCCGGAGGCCCAGAGAGCTGTGCCAAAAATCAGCTTCTGATTTTTCTTAGTTTAAAACATGGCGGAAAGAATTTCATTTTATGACCAGATTGCAAGAAACAAGCGAAAGTCAGTATTCCTGATGATTCTGGTGTTCATTGTGTTTGTTGCCCTGGGATATGTGATTTCAATGGCATTCACTCCCGGAGATTTCTTTTTTATCATGATTATTTCAATAATATTTTCAATCTCTTATCTTTTAATCAGCTATTACAATTGCGACAAGATTGCTGTTGCATCAGCGGGAGCAAGGCCTGCTGACAGGAATCAGTTCAGGCAGCTTTACAATTCAGTTGAGGGCCTTACTTTGGCAAGCGGAATGCCCATGCCCAAAATTTATATCATGAATAATGAGCAGATAAATGCATTTGCCAGCGGCCGAGGCCCAAGACATGCAGTTGTCTGCGTGACAACAGGCGCGCTTCAGAAACTGAACAAGCAGGAGCTTGAAGGCGTTTTGGCCCATGAGTTGAGCCATATTTCAAATTATGACATCCGTTTCATGACGCTTGTCGCTGTGATGGTTGGAATGATTGCAATCATTTCTGAATTCTTTTTGAGAAGCATGTGGTTCAGAGGCAATGACAGAGAAAGCAAGGGAAATGCAATATTCATCTTGATTGGAATTGTTATGGCAATACTTGCGCCTATCGCAGTGCAGCTTGTCCAGCTGGCAATATCCAGAAAACGGGAATTTTCAGCAGATGCAACAGCAGTTCAGTTCACAAGATATCCGACTGGACTGATGAATGCGCTGAAAAAGATAAAGAATGACAAGCCGATGAAAGTCAGCAAAGCCATAGCCCCGTTATTCATGTCAGATCCTACAAGAAAAAAATTTCAGAATCTTTTCAGTACGCACCCTAGCATCGATATGCGTATTAAGATATTAGAACAGATGTAGATTTCTTTCTAGTTTTTCTTTCTAAATATGGCTTAAGCCCGAGTTCTTTATACAATTCAGAAACGTTTACTATGTTCCAAATATGAGATATACCAAAATGTTCCCCTATTTCAACACCAGAAGGATATTTTTTTCCTTTTTTTACTTCTTCTATTATAAACTTTTTAAAATTTTCTTTCCACAGATTAATCGCTTCTTTATCTGGATTTATGGATCTTGGTCCATGCATATCTTTAGTTGGTGGCGCAATCTTTAATATTTTATATATCTGAAAAAGGTTATCAAAATAACTATACAAACTCATATGCAGATTTTTTTGTATATCTAAATAAGAGGGTTTTTTCCCTTTTTTATTAAATTCTTCATAAACATATTTTAATATTCTTTGTCTTTTAATTTCTCTATAAGGATCTTCTCTATTTATTGAATATTCTCTTATATAATTTAACCTTTTATTAAACTCCTTATTCTTTAATATTTTGGTCAAATCTTTATACATTATTAATTCAATTTTATTTTCATTCCCAACTTCTTTATTTTTTATATCTGTAGTGGTAATAATAATTACTCTATCTAAATTCTCTTTCTGTATAAATCTCTTAACCTGATTTATGTCTTTGATTTTGAGTTTCTCATATTTATTATAAGCTTTTAATTCAATTCCAATCTTCTTTGTACCTCTAATTGCTATTATATCTACTCCTCTTTCATGAACATCTCTTGCCATGATTAGTTTTAAACCAAATTTAGCCAAATTTTTTGTTATTAGCTCTAAAAATAAACCTGCTTTTTTAGCCTTAAGGCTTTGATTTGAAGTAAGTTTATACTTTAATCCGGCAGCTTCATAAAGTGCTTTAATATTTCTAAATAAGCTATCTAATTTAAGATGGAATTTATTTTCTATTTCTCTTCTAGAAGGAATATGTTTTTTCTTATATTCCTTTTTTATATAATCTATTAACTCTTTTTTTAATCTTGCTTGAGAATTATCGGGTCTTTTGCCTTTATAATACAACAGTTTATATTTCATAGTATTAAATAGTTCGTCTTAGTATTTATACTTTTCTACGTTTGCAAATCGATGAAAGAATAAAAGCCCTTAGCGAGATGTAAATAATTCTAAATTCTAGAAAAAGCCTCTGATGAGACTTGAACTCACGACCTCGTCCTTACCAAGGACGCGCTCTAACCAGCTGAGCTACAGAGGCATCAATATTTGATTAGAAAACTTATTGTGCTTTAAAAACTTTTATTTAGTGGGAGGCATCCAGTTTTGGCTCACTGCATAGGTAGTTATTCCCTTTGCATTATTGAAAAGCTGGCCCAGCCATTTTCCATAGTCTTTGAAGAATGCGTCCCTTCCTTCCTTTTCAGAAAGGTTGTAGCCTGATGAGTTAACAATAAGAAACCCTCCGATAACCAGAAATGCAAGAACTGCCGCGATTATCCACCATTTCATTTTTTTACAATCGGTTTTTTCGATTTACGAATGCAAAAAGCATCCTTAGCCAGATTAGCGAGGCGATTGCAATATATAAAGTGAATGCCAAGCTTACGTTTGCAATGTTTCTTGTCATTCCTTCTGTGCCTACAACAGCTGCTGTAATCCGTGTTTCTGTGAAAATTAATGAGAAAACAAATGCTGCAGTGAGAATAATGAAAAGGACAAATGATATCGACACACTCGCTATAATCTGGTTGTGGGTTGCCTTGTCAGCAGCCGCCTCAATCTCATTTTCAGGCCAGCCTTTTGCTTTCAGCACCGGCTTTATGACATCAAGGCTGTGGCCGGCATTGATACTTTCCCTTATGAATGAAACTAATTCCCGGTCTGTCATTTCCTCTTTTTTGTTATTTTATAAAGACAATACCTTTTTAAATTTCTTTCTATTCACTTTTTTATAGCCCCGTAGTGTAGCGGTCAAGCATCAGAGGCTCTGGACCTTTGGACCCAGGTTCGAATCCTGGCGGGGCTATTCATTTTCTGCTGGACTTATCTGTTCATAAGTTTTAAATATAGCCTCTTCCTGATGGAGATATGGCAGAAAAACAAATAGGTGAGGTAACAAACTATTTCAAGAATGTCAATGCAGCAGCTATAAAATTGACTGCGGCTCTCAAAGCCGGAGACAAGATAAAGATCAAGGGCGGAGAGAAAGAGATAGAACTGGTGGTAGACAGCATGCAGATTGACAGAAAAGACGTAAAAAGCGCCACAAAGGGCGATGAAATCGGCGTGCTAGTGCCAGATGCTGTGCATAAAGGATATAAGGTCTTCAAGGCATAAGCTTTAGTTTGTTATTTTTTAGCGAGAAGTTTTTATCTACTGTCTACTTTATATTCGTTTAATCATAGAAAACTTATTAAACAGCCCTTTGTTTCAAATCTTATCAAAGGCTAAAATGAGAAGGATAGAAAAGGAAGTGGAAGTTGAATGCCCAAAATGCGGCAACAAGGGACAGGCTAAGGCCAACAATTTTTCTGACACTGTCTATTCCTGCCAGCAATGCAAGAATATTTTCACAGTAAAGAAGCTTTCAGGGCTGCAGATTGAAGAATAATTCTATACTTAGAAAAACCTTTTAAAGTCAGTCTAATTCTCTAGCGGATAAGCAAAACTATACACTATCAAATTTTTCAAAAGGTTTAAATTTCATAATTTGTTTGATTAAATATGAAAAAATTGTGGGCAGTATTATCATATGTTTTATTGCTTTTAGTAATCTCTCCCATAGTACTTGCACAATGTTCTGTAAATGGTAAAGAGGTCCCATGTAACCAACTCTGGACGAGTTTTGGTTGGATATTCATTGTAATAGGGATTGTGTCTATAGTTGCATTTATTTTTTGGACATGGATGCTTATTGACTGTATAAAAAGGGACTTTAAGGACAAAACATTATGGATAATTATAATAATATTTGCAAATATACTGGGGGTTATCTTATATTATTTTATAGTAAAAAGAAAGAAATAAACTTATGCTTAGAAAGCAGATTATAACAAAAAGTCACAAATTCTTTTTTCTCGCTTCTTTATTCTAACTGTTACAATTTTGTATACTGTGAACAAATATCTTGACGCTTGGAGTAGGGATTAAATCAGAAAAGTTTCAAATCCATTCAATTCCTTTGAATTTATGCTTAGTGGCAATCAAAATTAAATCAATTAGCCACCAAATACCTAATCCTCCAAGTGTTATCAGTTTAAGAATACCAAGACCTATTTTACCCATCATAAATCTATCAACACCAAGCGACCCAAAGAATATGGACATTATGAGTGTTAAGGTCCATTTAACTTCTTTCACCTGCCCTCTATTTGTTATAGAATATGAATATTTTTCAGTTGGTTCTCTATATACAGAAGTTGGGGGTGTTGGTGTAAAAGTAGAAGTTCCTGGAGTGGCTAAAGTCATAGCATCATTGACATCATTTTCAGCCCAGCCTTTTGCAAGCAGAGTTTGTTTTATCTGTTCCAGCGTAGCGCCCTCTGATAATGCCCTTTTTATGAAATCAACTAATCTTTGTTCTGCCATATTAGCTTCTTTCAATAATTTAATCTTTATAATCTTTTTGAAAAGTTTTAAAAGAAGAAAGGTTTTTAATACAAATAAGGTGTTCTATTCCTCATAGGTCTAGGCTTTCAAAACAAAGCCTTAATCTATAGTGGTGGAAAATAACAAGCCCCTATAGTCTAGTGGTCAAGGATGCGGCCCTCTCATAAACGGATGAATGACCAGGCGTTGAGCTGAAATCATTCTTGTCTCTCAAGGCAAGTCCGTCCCTTTTAGGGAACGGCCGTGACCCGGGTTCGAATCCCGGTAGGGGCATTATTTTTTTATAAGACTCCAAATCCATTCTATTTATAAATAAGTCTGGCTAAATTTTCATATGGGGATATTCAACTTTTTCAGGAAGAAACCAAAGGAAGAAGCAAAGGCAAAATTAGATTTTAATGAGCTTGAAGGCTGGCTGAATAAGGAAAAAAAGGAAAACAAGGAAAAAGAAAAGGCCAGGCTTGATCAGATAGGCAATATGATTTTGAATCTTGTTAAAGAGCTCAGAGAGGGAAGAGCTGCAATCCAAAAAATTAGTCTTGATGAAAAGGACATAAATGAGAGAGTAAAATCAATTGTTACCTCGAGCCTTTCTAATTTGGTAGTATACCTAGGAGAATTAATCAAAACTCTTGAGAAAATAAAAAAAGATGATTTCCCTAGTCTTATAACTGAAATAAACAGGATATTCGTGGTTTTCAGGCAAAAATCTGCAATAAACTATACAAAGGCCTCATTCGTCATGGACAAAGAGCTCAGAAGTGTCAATGAAAGCATAAGAAAATTTCTTACTGGGATGAATTGGATTGTTGAGCAGGAAAAATCGTTTGTCCAAAGGATTACTGCACTAGGTCAGGCTGAAAACAGCATGGCTGAATTGGAAGGCATCGAGAGACTAATTTCTGGTGCCAATGAAAAGATTGAAAAAATCAGAAGAGAGAAAAAGAGTCTTGAAGAGAGAAAACAGAGCATTGAGAGAAATGCCATTGAAATAAAGGAATCTAGGGAATACAATGAGGAGAAAAATAAAAAACTCGGGGCGCTGTCAAGGAAAAATGAGGTGGAAATGAAAATTATTGAATTAAGGGGATTAATTGATTTCAAGTCTCTTGCCAAGACATTTCATGAAAATGGAAAAAAGATGAATGTAATCAAAAGCTATGAGCATGATTTCAGCCAAATTTTTGAAAATGATGCAGATTTGTTAAATCTGCTGGATGGGGATAAAAGAGGGCAGATAAAGGAAAGGATAGCGGAAATCAATCAAATGAATACTGAAATACAAGGCGTTCTTGGCAAAAAAGACAGGATTGAGGAGCTTAAATCTGAAATTGCAAAGACAGAAAATGACCTGAAAATCATTGATTCAGATAAAATGAAAGAGCAAAACAAGCTGCAAAAATTTGATGATAATCTGAAAGCTAAGAAAAATGAGATAATAAAAATTTTAGCAAGGATTAATATTGAGCTGTCCCAATAGCATTCAGAAAAGATTTAAAACTTTGAATTTCTTGGAATTATCATGAAAAAAGAGGGTGTGATGAAGTCTTTCATTTATCTCGGCTGGCTTCTGATTGCAGCCGGGGCAGTAATTGATTTATTCCAGAATCCCCTTGGAAGTCTGGGCTGGATTTTGCTTCTGACCTTGCTGGTAACCCTTTATTTCGGGCTTAAAGTGCCTTCATACATGCATTTGCTGCTTTCATTCATGGTCATTCTTGACATTCTTGGAGAGACAATAGGCTTGTTTTATTTTGTAGAATATTATGACAAATTGCTCCATCTGATAAACTCCATCATTTTATGCATTCTTATTTATTATCTATCTAAAGATAAAATCAAGGACAAAAAAATGCTGGTTCTGTTCTGTGTTTTTGCAGCGATTTCTTTGTTGGTCGGATGGGAGATATTTGAATATGGATATGACAGCTTGTTCGGAGGGAGGATGCAGGGTGTCAATCTTGTTGATGGGGTTCACTTTTCAGTTTATAAATCAGTTGTAAGCGCCTTTGATGATACCATGGAGGATTTTATATTTGATGTAATCGGGACGCTTATATTCTCGTTGGTATTCTGGTTTAAAAATATAAAGAACAAAAGAAAGCGGAAAGCCAGAAAACACAGTTGAATTGAAATAAGTTTCTGTGACTTACAAGATTATCTGATTAGGGAGTGTATTCTAAGAAGTATGCCCTGCCGTCACTGACATTAATTTTTTCCCCTATCACGCCATTTATTACATTTGTCTTATAATTTTTATAATGTTCTTCTAGATTCAGCTTATATTTTTTTAGTTCCTTTTTATAGCCCACGCTCCACTTATTTTTTATCTTACTCAGCTGATCATGAAATGTTTCAAATACCTTCTCTTGCGGAGACTTCTCTTCATTCTCCTCTTTTTTATCAGATATGTGATATAATATTTTTCCGGCAACAGAAGCAATATCTTTAATCTCTTTCTCACAGCCTACAATTAGTTTTCTATCTATTCTTTCAATGATATATTTAACATCTACGTTGCCTTCATAAAAGTCGACAGTTTTAAATTCCTCTTCTTCAACAATCTCCTCTAAACCACCATCCTTATTCTCTAATTCATTGTCCCTTGCCATCTTTCATTTTATCTCTCAACATATTTAAGGATTATTGCATGGCAAAAAACATTTTTAAACTAGGGCTATTTTAGATAATTATGATTGACGAAAAAGAGCTAACTGAAAAGGCAAAAGAATACCTTAAGACAACATATAATGAGAATACTCTTGCCTTTAGGATAACCAATAACGGCGTAAAGGAGGGTACTGGAGCTCTTGAGGTAGACTGCGAGGTTGACGGGATTTATGCTGGCAGGTGGCATAAATGGTTCCATTTTAAAGACGGCAAAATTACCGATATGGATGCCAAAAGGCTCTGAAGGAAAGATTTAAAAATTCACAATTGTTAAGTTCAATATGGCAAGCACAAACTCTTGGAGGTTTGTTCATTCCGAGTAGGAATTTCAGTAGCTTTGCCTGTTTTTCGTTCTATTTTAGCAATCTTTTTAACCCTAATTTTCTTAGAAATAAATATAAGAAGTATGACGGTAATAGTTTAATGGCAGAATGTTCGGCTGTGGCCCGAACGACCTGGGTCCGATTCCCAGTTACCGTCCTTCAATTTAAAAAAGAGACGGAGGAAAAATGCCCCAGAAAGTAAAAGGAACAAGAGAATTTTGGCCTGAAGACAAGGCCAGGCAGAACTACATTTTTGATACTTGGAGAGCTGTATGCAAAAAGTTCGGATTCCAGGAAATTGACGGCCCTGAAATAGAAGACACTGAACTGTTTAGGATAAAATCAGGGGATGAGATTGTAAATGAAATATTCAATTTTAAGGACAAGGCTGGCAGGGATATCTGCTTGAGGCCCGAATTTACCCCAATACTTGCAAGGATGGCTGCTGAAAAACAGCTTCCAAGGCCCCAGAAATGGTTCAGCATAGGCCGTTTTTGGAGATATGAATCCCCCCAGCAAGGCCGTGAACGCGAATTCTGGCAACTGAATGTGGATATTACTGGAGCCAAAGGCACTCTGGCGGATGCTGAACTGATAACTCTTGCAATACAGATGATGAAGGCATTCAAAGTGAATGAGAAAGAATTTTTCATAAGAATAAGCAACAGAAAACTTATACAGTCAATCTTGCAGTCAATTAATTTAAATGAAAAGCAGACTGCGAAAGTCTACAATCTGATTGACAAAAGATGCAAATTAAGCGGCAAGGATTTCAAGGCCGCATTAAAAGAGGAGAAGTTAAGCGAGAAACAGATAAAAGAAATTGACAAGATGATGGAGATAAATGACCTGAAATCAGTTGAAAAATACAAGCTTGATCCTCTTGGGCAGGAAGGTTTGAAAGAATTGAAGGAGTTATTTGATTATCTCAAGGATTACAAGAAATTCATAAATCTTGATTTCTCGCTCGTTAGAGGGCTTGATTATTACACAGGAAACGTATTTGAGATATTTGACAGAAGCATGGAATTCAGGGCAATCGCAGGCGGAGGCAGATATGACAGCCTGATAAAATTGCTTGGAAATGTCGACATGCCTGCAACCGGTTTTGCAATCGGCGATGTTGTCCTTTCATTGTTTTTGGAAAAGCTTGGAAAAATGCCAGATATTAAGAGAGAAATTGAGTTTTATATTGCCCCTGTGAATGAAAAGGTTCTTGGAGAGGCAGTGAAGATTGCAAATTCACTTCGTGAAAAGAATAATGTTGAGATTGATTTGATGAATCGCTCTCTTGGAAAGCAATTTGAATACGCAAATTCAATCGGCGCGAAAAAGGTTATCATCGTCGGAGAGAAAGATATGGCCAAGAAGAAAGTCACAGTAAGGGACATGAAGACTGGCAAGGAAAAATTAATTGGAATAAAAGAATTATTGAAGTGATTTCTTCTTATCAGCATTATTAATCAAGTCCTGCGCTGAAATCTTGTCAGGGTCGATGATTTCTGTCTTTTCCGCCTGATTTTGCAGCGATTGTGTTGTTTCTTTGTTATCTTTGACTTCCTGAACCTCTTCCTGCACTTCCTCGACTGTCGTGGGCTTGAATATGGAGATAAAAATCTCCTCGAAAGGCTTTTGCTGCTCCAGCGAGATTTTTTCATCCTTGTCAAGATGCAGGCATGGCACGAATGTTGAGATTTTACCTTCTCTTGTCTCTCCGGCAAGCTCTGAAAATTTGATTATTTCCTGCTTCTGGAATATTGCCATTATTTTTCCGTAAATTTCCCGCACCATTTCTCTCAGCCTCCTTGTCTTCTTTGGGATATACATCATCGCCAGTTTTGTGGCATGCCTTATGGCAACTTCTTTCTTGATTCTTCTCTGCTCTACCATCATTGCATGCTCAAGCGCCTCCATAAGTTCAGCCAAAGTCACTTTTTTCTGCCTTGGGATAGGGGTTCTTGGAAGCAAATCCATCACTCCGCTCAGGTCAAACTCAAATTCCTTTTCTTCCTTTTCAGGCTTTTTGCCGAACAGAATTTCGTCTAAACTCTTGATATATTTGTCGATGAGAATCTCTGATTTTATCCTGAGAAGAAGAGCAGCTGCAAGAAGAACTTTGGACGAGATATAGAATGAAGATTCTTCAAGCTCCTGGATTTTCTCCATATATTTTTGTGTCAGCATGGCAAGGTCGATGTCCCATGGATCAAGCTGCTCTGTGTTGATAAGGTCAAGGATGATGGTCTGCCAGCTAAGCTCTCTGCTTATCAGCAGATTGTAAATCTGATCCTGCCCGACACGGTCTTTTGAGTCCATTTTCTCTTTTTCAAACCTCTTCAGCACTTATTTAGATTTGGTATCACTTCAAAATTACTACAATCGAAAGGTTTAAATAGTATTGTCACTACATAATAGTATCACCTCTTTTTGCCCAGAAGAAGCCGGTCTAGCATCTTTTTGACCGCTGGGTTGGCTTCTTCGAGGGTTTTAACCGCGTGATGTTAATCTTCTTAAGAACAATTAGAAAGGGTTAATCAAAGGGATTCTTGATAGAATCTGACGTATTATTATACAAAAAACCCTTATCTAATTTTTAATTATTTAATTTATTCTAGAATTATCTGCCAGTTATTATTTGCTTATGAATTCGGTGTAATGGCATTTGCCGCAGTACAGCCTGTTCTTCCCGCCTGCAAGGAATATTCCAGGCCCGCATCTCGGGCATGATCTTTCTCTTTCAACTTTGTCGCCAACTATCTTATATTTTTTCCATTTCTCGCTGGTTGGCTTTGGTTTTCTCTTCCTTTTTCCTTCGCTTGCTTTTGCTTCTGGCATTTTTTATTTATGCAGCTGACGCAGCTGCTTGTGCTCCTTTTTTGACTTTTGGCTTTGGCTCGAACTTTTTCATCACTTCTTCGCTGTCGTAGATATAAGCCTCAACCTTTGCTTCTTTTTTTCCGAATTCAGGGTTTGCTCTTTTTATGACTATGACTCCTATTGGCTTGCTGAATTTTTCTGAAATCAGTTTTTTGGTTTCATCGTAGGAGACCTGGGGCTTGACTACTACTAATATCTCTTCCCTTCCTATTAGGGCATTGTGTTCCTTCTTAATTATTGAAAGTTCAGCCATTTTGATTATTATCTTGATTTGATTGCATATATGCCCGGCTTGGCCAATTTAAGCTTTTTGGCTATAGTAGAACTTTCCGGATTGATTACATAGACACGCCCTTTCCATGTATCAGTAAGCTGGGTGCCTCCGCATTGAGGGCATGCACTCCCTTCGACAAATACTTTGCATTTTTTGCACACTTTCTTCATTTTTATTCTTCCTTTTTCTTCTTTCCTTTGGCTTCTCCGCCGACAGCCTTTGCAGCCTTCTCAGCCTGCAGCTTGGCTCTTCTCTTGTCATCGCTTATCCATTCGACCTTTCCAAGCCCTGGTTGTCTCATTGTTATCCCTATTTTTGGCTGATCAGTCTTGAAACTTATTGCGACGATTCTTGCCAGGCACAAATCTCCTTTCTTCAGGGCTCTCTTTGAATTCTGCCCGAGCAATGTGTTGCTCTTGCTGAAGCTTACAAAGTCATCCATTGTCTGGCTTATGTGTATCATCCCTTCGATTGCTCCAAGGTCCATGAATGCCCCGAAGTTTGTTATCTCTGAAACTTCGCCGAATATCAGTTCCTGAAGCTCAGGCTTGAATGTAAGCAGTTTGAATGTTGATTTGTAATAGGCTGCGCCGTCCCCAGGTATTATTATGCCCTCGCTCACCTGCAGGACTTCCAATACTGTTATCACAGCTCCGATATCCTTGTCTATAAAATTTTCATATTTTTCATTAAGCTGCTTTGAGACAGCTTCGTCCGTCGGTAAATTGAATAATGAAGGTGCGACCCTCACATAGTCCTCAATTTCATAGATGTAGAACATTTTTCATAATTATGCCGTTTTTTTGATTTTTAAACCTTTCTCTACGGCTATTCTTCGGAAATTCTCTTTTTCTGCCTTATTTTAAGTATTCCAGCACCCAGCCTCTTGATTTTGTCGCTGAGCTTGATGTCCATTGTACCTACTCTTATTTTTTCTGATTTGTTGATTTCTTTCAGTTGTTCGACGAGCTTTACAATCTCATCGTCTGCATTTTTTGATGATAATCCCTGGATTTTCATTTTTTTTTCATCCAGCATCTTTTTCATCATCTCAAGTGCAAGGGATGCTGCAAAATTGTCTTTGCCGTGCCCCTTTTTCAATTTTTGCAGCTCATTGAATACCTTTTGAGGAACCAAAACTTCATATTTGGGATAAATGTTGCTAAGTTCAGACAGTAAATCTATCTTATACTTTGAGCAATATATCAGAAAGTTTGTATCTACAATAATTATCATTTGTTATTTGATAAAAGTAATAAAGCTTTAAATATTTCTTCTTTCTCTCTTAAGGGTTGAATATGGAGTTTAGAGGATGAAAAGAGGGATATTCATTGTAACAGAAGGGATTGACGGAAGCGGCAAGAGCACCCAGGCCAAGATGCTTGCCTCATGGCTCAGGAAAAGAGGCAGAAAAGTGCTTCTGACAAGAGAGCCCTATACAGACCGGCTGAGAAAACAGCTCAGGAGCGGCAAGAATTACAACTGGCTGAAATTATTCACAGAAGACAGGCTTATCCATCTCAAAAAAGAGGTCCTTCCAGCATTGAATAAAGGCATGATTGTTGTTTGCGACAGGTATTATTATTCGACTTTGGCATATCAGCTTCAGCCAAAAGAATGGAAAAAATATTCTTCCAAGTTTATCAGGCCTGATTTGGGGCTGATTTTTGATGTTCCTGTAGGCATCGGACTTAAAAGAAGGCTTGAAAGAGACACAAGAATACAGCAGAAAAGGAGTTTTTTTGAAAGAAAAAAGATTTTGGAAAGAGTCAGAAAAAAATATCTGCTCCTGCCAAAGGTTTTTCCAGAGATTAAAGTGGTAAATGCTGTTCAAAAGCCAAACAGCATATTCAAAAATGTTAAAAATGTTGTCCTACAAATGGAAAAAATGAAAATTAAGAATTTTCAGTCATATAAATCTCAGAAGAAATTTAAATAAAATGAAAAATTCCAGAAAAAAACTTCAGATTGTGATTTCAGGCATGCCAGGGAGCGGAAAATCAACAATTGCAAGGCATCTGCTGAAGAAATTTGGCTTGAAACATTATTCAGTAGGAGATTTCATGCGGCAAATAGCCCGGGAAGAGAAAAAGACACTGCTTGAACTGAGCAGGGAGTCTGAAAAAAGCTTCAGGGTTGACAGGAAACTTGACAGCATGACGCGCGCATTAAGAAACAAGGACAGATTTGTGATTGATTCAAGGATTGGATGGCACTTTCTTCCTGAGTCAATAAAGCTGTTTGCCAAGGTTGACATAAGGGAGGCAGCGAGAAGAATATTCAATGAGAAAAGAACCGTCGAGAAAGAGAATTTATCCTACAGTCAGACTCTCAGGAACATAAGGCGCAGAATCAAGTCGGAAAGGATGCGCTACAAAAAATATTATGGCATTGATGTCAATGATCTGGGCAATTATGACATTGTGATTGACACAACCGGCATGAGCATCAAGAAAATGAATGAATCAGTAGAAAATGCAGTAGAACAATTTCTTTTGTAGGTTAAACTTTTTGAGCACTATATATTTATTATCAGTTCTGAAAATGTTATCACTCTTGTAGGTTAAAAATCTAATTCACTAGAAAAAAAGATATTTAAAGCTTAAAATTGTCATTTTCATAAGAAAAGAGCTAAGGAAAAAAAGAGGAATGGTGCACCAGAAGTACATCAAAAGAGGGGGTAAAGTTTACGGTCCATATTACTATTCAAACTCCAGAAAAGACGGTCAGATTGTCACAAAATACATTGGAAAAGGCAGCTCTGAGCTGAAAGCCAATAAGGACCCGGAAAAACTTCAAAATTTTAGTAGGTTAATTCTGAAATTATTTCCTTTATTTATTGCATTGATTTTAGTTTTCGGCTCTCTGCTTGTCATCAAGGAGATTCCTACAACTGCTCATATTGTTTTCGGAGTTCCCGAAGAGCCTGCGTCACAGGCTCATTCTGAACCAGTTATCTCTGAATCTCCATCTCCACCATCTTCATCTTCTCCAGATTTCGGTATTCCCGAAAATCCCCCTTCTCCACTAGTTGAACAGCAGCCCCCTGCTGAACAAAATCTGACAACCCAGCAGGAATTCCAAATTCAAGGAGATATAAGCTCTTGTCAGAATCTTAACAGCGCAAATATGGTTTATACTTTGACTCAAAATGTTAATAGTTCTGCGACTTGCATTACTATAGGTGCGAATAATGTGACATTAGATTGTGCAGGTTACAAAATCAATTACACCCAGATCTCTGCAGGACATGGAGTAAGTGTGTCAGGTTATAATCAAACAACAGTCAAAAACTGCAATATTATAGGGGGATCCAGTAATAATTGGAATTCTTATGGTATAAATATCGATAATGGTGCAATAAACGCTTCAATCTTAAATAATAATATAACCACTTTTGGGGATTATGGCTATGGCATTCTTGTTCAGTATTCAAATTATGCATCCATACAAAATAATCTAATAAACACTTCTGGAGGAGACTCCAATAGCGTATTTTTAAACCAAGGATCTAATAATTTAATTTATAACAACCAAATACAAGCAACCGGAGGTTACGCTAGTACTGTCTTTTTGTTAAATTCCAATAATAACAATCTTAGCAATAATATTGTAGGAATTCCTTCTTCATCAAGTAGAGACAATGCAAATTTCTGGCTTTCTGGCAGTTCTAATAATATTATGTATAATAATAAAAATCTTAATCTTGCATACTTGCGTGGCTATGGTTTTTATCTTGGGGGGACATCCAATAATTCAATTCTAAATAATAATATAACTGTTTTTTCAGAGCATGGGGGAGATGGAATTTTTTTAGAAAGTTCAAACGGAATCATCATCATAAACAACAATCTTACCTTTATAGGCACTGATAATGGCTGGGGGGATATATATGGAATCTATTTAACATCAAGTTCAAATAATATTTTTAAAAATAATAGTGTTTTATTTTTTTCAGACCAGGATTTTCATTCTATAACTAATTCATTAAACAATACTGTGACAAATCTTTATTTGAGAAGCGTAAATGTTTCATTTACCTCTTCAGATATTTCAATTAAATCAGTGAACATCTCCTTAATGCCTGCCGATCAGTCATACAAAAATATTAGTAAGTATATTAACATAACAAATAATTCAGCATTCAGCTGGGCTTATGTAAATTTTTCTTACAACGATGTAAATATTCCTTCAGGAGTTGATAAATGGACTTTGAAGATTTATAGATATAATGGGACAAACTGGACTGTGGTGCCTGGATCGAGTGTTGATACTGTGAACAGAATAGTTTATGGTAATATTACTAATCAAACTGGCTTCAGCATATTCGCTCCGATGGGTGGTGAATCCACATTGTCTGGTCCTAAATCAGACGGCTGGACAAATAACGCCATCTATTATGTTACAAGCGATATTCAATGCCCGGGCATATGTTTTGATATAAATGACCCTAGCTCCAATGTAACGATTGATTGCCAGGGGCATTTGATTAATTATTCCACAACAGGCACCGGTTATTTCTTTGATGATAGTGGCAGTACTAATTTGACAGTAAAGAACTGCAGAATAACTGAGGCAGTACGTAGAGAATTTAATAATTATGGGGCATTGTTCCAAGGCACAACCGGGTTCACTTTCATAAATAACACTTTTATATCAATGAGTAATTATGGAAAAATATGGGTTTTCTTAGGAAGTGACTGCGTAATCTCAGACAATAACATTACTACTTATGGAGATACGTTTGCGCCAGGTATTTATTTAGAAACACAACCTTGTAATGTTTCGAACAATATTATAAAATCAAACTCTTCATCTGCAATATACATTACAGGTAGTAATCCGGTAATTTTATCTTACAACTCTATAAATTCGTCATTATCTATGGGGGTTGAGGGGAGTTCGAATATCATATTCATAGGAAATAATATAACCTCTTATGCAGAGGCAGTTTTGTTTGACTCCAACAATCTGCTGATAAACAATACCTTGAATTCTGTTGGCACGTGGGATTTGTCGGCTTCAGGATCAAACAATATTGCAACAAATTTAATGCTTAGAAGCGCAAATGTGTCATTTGTCGCTGAAGACATCAATATTGATGCCAAGACTTCCGGGCTTGCTGCTGACGGAAGCAAGAAAAACATCAGCAAATATGTAAATGTGACTTCCTCCAACCCTGTTTTCATGAACATAAGTTACTCTGATTCTGATGTATCCGGCGTTTCAGAATCTTCATTGAAGATTTACAGATACAACGGTACTGGTTGGGAGCTTGTGCCTGGCTCTGGCGTTAACACAACTGCGAATTATGTTTATGGAAACGTCACCTCGTTCAGCATATTTGCTCCAATGGGTGAGCCTCCTTTAACTTGCCAGGACTTGACAACTGAAAATCAGACTTATACGCTGGGTAATAATGTTAATTCATCCGGGACTTGTTTCAATATCAAAGCTAATAATGTTACAATTGACTGCGCAGGCTACATTATCAATTATTCGCAGAGCGCTGTTGGTTATGGTGTCAATTCTACTGGATATAATTATACAACTGTAAAAAACTGCAACATTGTCCAGGGTTCCAACAGCAACGCGAATTCATATGCTATTTACCTCAGAAATGTAAATAACAGCCTCATAACTAACAATAATATATCCACTTCATCATCCTCTTCTTTCCTGATATGGATGCGCTATTCTAATAATTCAAATATAAATGCAAACAATTTAACTTCAACCGGCTCCTCTTCTCATGGAATCCAGGCATGGTACAATGCTAATTTGACATTTTCTGGAAATAGTGTTTTTACCACTGGTGATGGGAGCATTGGGATTTATCCTGCAGTTAATACCAATATGACTATAGCTAACAATTTTGTAGTAACAAAAGGAAATGCGAACGGCATTGAAATCAGGGAAAACCCTATTGTCATAAACAACACAGTCTACGTCTATGGAAACAGTTATGCATTATATGTTCAGGATCCGGCAAGCAATATAGTAAACAACACTGTCCTTTCAAACAAGACCTGGGATTTTTACTCATTAAGCGCTTCTCAATCAAATGTGACTAACCTGTATCTGAAAAACATTAATATCTCATTCAACAGTTCTGCTGTTGCAATAGATGTTGTTTCAGGCATTCCTATTGGGGCAGGGAATATAAGCAGATATATCAATATCACCAATATTTCGGATTCCAGCTGGATTGATATAATCATCCAATATAACCATTCAGATATAGGAAGCCTGAATGAATCGAGATTGAAATTATACAGGTATGATGGGAGTGTTTGGCGGTTTGTTTCAGGTTCAGGAGTCGATGCAATCAATAATTTGGTCTATGGAAGTATAACAACTTCGCTCGGATTTGGTGTTTTTGCTCCATTGAGTGATGCGCCTCTGACAACTGGAAAATTAGGGGGCTTTACTGAAAATACAGTTTATACCCTTGCAAATAATATAAGCTGTTCAGGAATATGCTTCAGCATTGACGCAAACAATGTGACTCTGGACTGCCAGGGCTATACCATCAATTATTCTCAGAGTGCAGCCGGTATTGGTGTCAATTCTACCGGATATGATCATACAACTGTAAAAAACTGCAACATTGTCCAGGGCTCCAGCAGCTCAAATTCCCCAGCCATTTACCTTGGATGGGGAAATAATAGCCTCATAACTAATAATACTATCACCACTTCTTCATCTATCTCGGATGGGGTTTATTTTAGGTACCACAATAATTCGATTATTTCTAATAATAAAATACTTATTCAAGGAACCAGTGACGGGATTAAGACAGTTTATGGGGTTAATACAACAGCCACCTCAAATAATATAACCCTAACTGGAAGCGGCGGATATGGAATTCACATACAAGTCACCTATAACTCTTCCATCACTCATAATTTTGTATTAATGTATGGAGACAGCGGTGCCGGTATTAATATAAGGGAGGATTCTTTAGTCTTGAATAACACTGTTTTTACTTATGGTCTTAGCAATGCACTATACTCTGAGGGTTCAAACAATCAGATAATAAACAACACGGTATTCTCAAACAAGACATGGGAATTCTCATCAAGATTTGATTCTCAGAATAATGTTACTAATTTGATGCTGAGAAGCGCGAATGTGACATTCAGTAGCTATGCTGTTGCAGTTGGTTCGCTTTTAAAAGGCCAGCCTGCTGACTCCGGCGGATTGAAGAACATCAGCAAGTATCTGAATATTACCACAACTAACAATTCAGCGCCAAGCTGGATTTATATAAATATAAGTTATGATGATGGAGATGTAATAGGCCTCTCAGAATCATCCTTGAAGCTTTACAGGTACAACGGTACTGGTTGGGAGCTTGTGCCTGGCTCAGGCGTGAACACAACTGCAAATTATGTTTATGGAAACGTCACCTCGTTCAGCATATTTGCTCCGATGGGTGAGCCTTCGACATTCTGCCAGGAACTGAGCACTGCGAACCAGGTTTACACTCTGAATCAGAATGTCAACAGCTCTGGGACTTGCTTCACTATTTCTGCTACTAATGTGACAATAAACTGCGCAGGTTATATAATCAACTATTCACAGGGCAGCTCGGGCTATGCTGTTTATTCTTGGGGAGGGTACCATTATCCAACAATCAAGAATTGTAATATTATGCAAGGAGTATATTACAGTACTTCCACAGCCATTTATATTAGCTCATCTGAAAATGGAACTATTTTAAATAACAATATCACTACCTATGGAGAAGGCAGCAGTTCAGCCGTATCTATTTCAAGCAATAAAAATATGAATATCGCTGGAAATAATATTTTTACTAATGGTTCGAATGGTGCTTATGGTATATATGCATATTCCGGATCAAATATAAGCGTATTTAACAATAACATTACTGTGAATGGTTTTACTTCTTCTGATGCTGTTGATTTTGATGGCGCAGTTTATAATTCTA
>Ga0315274_10000313_pt1 | contig 75916 bp, 64 predicted proteins | sample YL17G02_20_MG_FD_203700 | JGI IMG/M metagenome (GOLD analysis project Ga0315274, IMG submission 203700) | Sediment microbial communities from Yellowstone Lake, YNP, Wyoming, USA - YL17G02_20 | ecosystem: Environmental > Aquatic > Freshwater > Lake > Sediment | place: USA: Wyoming | collected... | reverse complement strand
CTGCGCAAGCACGACAAGATCTGCGGATACGTATACACCGAACTCGAAGACATCGAGTGGGAACACAACGGCTTCATGAATTACGACCGCTCCCCCAAAGAGTACAACTATCCCGCGGGGATCACGCTCGCCGACCTCCAGAATGAAGAGTTTCCGGTGCTCGATTGCCCGCCGTACCAGCGCGTCGACCCGTTCGCCCACGTTGCCGTCCCTATACTTGTCAGCCACTGGTCCGAGCGCGCCGGCCTTAAGTTGCGCGTCTCCGCCTTCGGCACAACCGTAAACGGGACGCCATGGAGCGCGTGGTTCAAGCCTGTCGAACGCGATATCGACGTGAAGCCCTTCACTGTCGGCCAACAAGGAAGCTTCGATGTCAACATGCCCGGCGTGACGGGAGTCCTGACCGTCCTTGCCGAGATCCTGCAAGACGGCAAACGCATTGCCGCAAACTACTGCGTCATCGATGCCCGCGGCGAAGCGTGGTTCAAGCCCGACGAATACGCCGCGTCATTCCCCGTCAATGCCTTCTCCGCATGCAACTTCCCGGCAGGCTCAAGCTCCCACTCGACAGTCCACTCCGTCCATTCCGTCCACCCCTCAGATCAGCCGGTCTCCGGTTCGATCGCGCCCAAACCCGGAAAAGCGTTCGGCCTCAAATCGGGATTCTTCGAGTATCGGATCAAACTGCCGATGCGCCTCAAGCCCGACAAGATCGCCGGATGCAAACTCGTCGCCGAGGTCGCATCGAAAGCGTCGACGGAAAGGCTCGACTGGCCCGCACGCACAAATCCCCTCGACTACCCTCAGACGGACGGAAAGCTCTGGCCCACCGACATCACGATCTCACTTAACGGCATTCCTTTCCACCAAGTCACCATCAACAACGATTTCGCGGATGCCTTGGGGATCCTCTCGCACGTCGCCAACTACCAACACGGATCACGCGGAGAAGTGCTCGACATACCCATAACGGACAAAGCCCTCGATGCACTCAACGCCGCCCTGAACGGCAACCGCGTAGTCACACTCCGCTTCGAAGTCAGGCCCGATGCGCAACACGTCGGAGGCATCGCCCTCTACGGCGCTGACATGGGAGCCTACCCGTCCGATCCGGCCCTGGTCTTTTCACTCGCGCCCGGCGCCAGGAAACCCACCCGCGAAGCAAAAGTCCTCAAAGTCAGATGATGCCGTAGGTCCGAGCTCCAGCTCGGACAATCCGTCTCATACCAAGTTACTTTCAAACGGATACATTCCGGGAGGGCGAGGCCCCTGCCGAGCCGGGGTAAAGCGTGTGAGGGTGGCTCACCGCGAGGTTCGCTCTACCACCCGCACCGTCATTCCGATATCCGTTTGAATGCGAATTGGTACGATTCCCTCTCCCCCTCCCGTCATTCCCGCGAAGGCGGGAATCCAGTACAGAAGTTACGGTGCGGAATGTGCCCTCTGGATTCCCGCCTTCGCGGGAATGACGCGCAGTATCTGCGCCGTCCGATTACCATCCAATCCCTTCCACAACGGCGCACTCGATTTCCGTCACGCCCTGGATACTGTTGACGAGACAATCAACTATTCGACGGGATCATCGATCTCCAAAGCAGACTGCCATTCCCACGGCATACCAAGCCTCGGGGTCTTGCCTCGTTCAATAGCGGCTATCCATTGCTTCAGCAAGGGAAGGTCATAGATGCGGCGGCGCCCTGACCACGGGTTTAGGCGCGCGGACAACGGCAAGCTCGCCTTGCGGTAGGCCAAACAGCGCCGGAGAAACTCAAGTACGGCATCTCGCTCCCCGCGTTCAAGAAGCTGTTGAGGCAAGGCAAACCCCATCATCCATTCGATCGGCTCCGCTACCGCTTGCAGCATGTGACTCTTCGCCGCCTCAACATCGCCTTTTCTCAACGCCAGTTCCCCGAGCCGCAAGTGAGCAACGAAAACAAGATAAGGCATAACGCCTTTCCGATGGGTCGCCTCATGCTCTTCGACCAACTGGATCGAGTAATATTCCGCTTTGTCCCATTGCTTGGCAATGATGGCCCTCTCCGCTGAATCGTCTAGCAGAGAAAGACGCTGGCGTGGATCCTGTTCGAGTCGGAGCGCCAGATCCTGAAGCTCGATCATTTTCGAGATCGCCTGTGTGCAGGCCGCCGAAGCGTCACTATCGGACTCGGGCAAGCGGAGGAGTTTACGGCTTTCGCGGTTCAAGAAGGCTCCAGCCTTGTCCGCCTCTCGCAGCGCGAGACCTACGAACGGTTTCGATTTCGCGGTAACCATCTCTCTCACGAATGAATCGTACAAACGGACGAGGCTTAGGACCCACCTCGGTTCCTTTGGGTCAAGATTGTGCGCCTTCTCCAATAGGGATACAGCCAACTCCGGGTCTTCATCCTGGATGTTTTCCGCCGCGTAATTCAGGATCAGAGGATCTTTCGGGTCGTTGGCGATGTGTTCACGCCAAAGACATCTCACTTTGCTGAGAAACTCGTGGTCATCGCCCCGCACGAGAGATCTCACAGAGGAGCAACATATGCAGTCCGGCCTGTGCTTGATGAGCCATAGCAGGTGGCGTTTCGCACCTTCTTCGACTACTGCCGCGGTCTCACAATCCGGCAAAGCTGTTTCGCCGCTGAGTCTGTTGGCGTAATTCGTAAACAGCGCATAATGTATCCGGAAGGAATCAGGGTTGGACCTCAAATCCTCTTCGAATGCGGTCATCTGCCCGGACGTAAGCCGCTTGACACCCAAGGCGCCCCGATTCTCACTCCCGGCGGAGCGTGGACGGACTTCCACTACAGCGGCCTCGGTGATACGCGGCGGCGCGGTCTCGAGACCGGGCGTCCATCTTTGGGCTGCCGCATTGACGGCGTAAATCCTTCGTCCGCTGCACCAGAAGACGGCCTTGTTGTTCCTGAACCGAATAACGAAGCCGCCGCCAAGCCCCTCGAAGTAGAACGCGTCGTCCGGATCGAGGTCGGAGTGGCCTCGCAGGTACTTAACGGCAACTCGAACATCCTTGGGCCAGCGGTGACGTATTTTGTGGAGGCCGTCGGCAATCAGACCCAGCGGTCGGAGCATGGGTTGTCATCACCTCCCTTCCCTGCGCTGCACATCGGCTGTCTTCATCTTCTATCGAAAACCGGAGTCTTGCCTCGTTCAATGGCGGCTATCCACCGCTTCCAAGGAGGATGACTCAAGCGGCGCCAATGCGACCATGGGTTGATCCGGGCGTACCAAGGCATGAACCGCCTGTGATATCTCCTGCAATACCTCAGGAAACGGACGACTGCATCTCGCTCGCCGGCCTCGAGCAGTTCACGCGCCAAGGTGAGGTCCGGCGCATGCATGCTTGGCCTCCGAACCGAGAGAAGCAAATGCTCTACGGCCTTTCCGCGTTCCCCCTTCTTCAGAGCCAGTCTGCCGAGTCGCGAGTGTGCATACCCTATGAAATCCCGCATGAAGTAGTCCGACCACCGTCTTCTCCCCATCTCAGTGAAGGCCGTCAGCATCCTATTCGCGTATCGCTCGGCCCTGTCCCATTGCTGAAGAGAAAACGCGAGCTCGGTCAAATCGGGGAGCAGCGAGCAGTCGGGGAGATCGTCCTTGCCAGACTTAAGTTCGGCGGCAGCATCGTACAGCGCGAAGGCTCTTGCGGCCACCTGTTCGCAGAGAAGCGGCTCAGCGCCCGATGCCTCCTGCAAGCCGAGAAGGTCTCCCACCTCGCGGCTCAGTTCCGGGCGCGCCGTGTCACCCTCCCGCAGCATACGTTTCATCCAGTGACCGGATTTCACTTCCCCCAATTCCTTGGCCAGAGATAAGTAGGCCATTGCGAGTTCGCGCGCCCACTGCGGTTCATCGGGTTCGATCGCATGAGCTTTTTCGAGAAGCGTCATGGCACGTCTTGGATGAAGTCTTGCCAGGAAGCCCGCGGCATTGCCCAATATATCCGGATCGTCAGGGTGATTTCGGGCGTGCTCAAGCCACAGCGCCGTCACTTTCCTGCAGAAATCCTTGTCCCCCATACAATGTGTCGAGTAGAACTCGGGACTGTTAGGCCTAAACCGAGGCCTGTTGGTTATCAGCCACAGCAAGTGCGGCTTGATGGCCTCGAGGGCATCGATCTCCGCGGGAGAGGCCTTGGGCAATTCTGCTCGGAGGGACATGGTCGAATAGTGCCTGAACAGTATCAAATGGAGACTGAACGAATCGGGATTCCGCTTCAGTTCCTCCTCGAGCTTCTCGGCCTGTTTGGCCGTGAGAACCGCCGGCCACAACGCAGCGGCCCTCCAGTTTCGGCTGCGGTCAGAAACCGCCTTGACCGCAGCCTCCTCAATGATTCCTATCGGCGCTCTCTCAAGTTGCGGCGCCCACCGCTCCGCCGTGGCATTGATTGCATGGAGCTTTCCGCCACGTACCCAGAAGAAGGCACCACCTTCGTGAAATCGAATCAAGTAGCCCCCCTCGAACGCGACAAAACCGAACCCGTACGAGGTTCCCACATCGGCATTGATCTGCAGATACCTCTGGGCCGCTTTGACGTCCTTGGGCCATGGATGAAGCAGCGGTTCCAAGGCCCGCCTAAGTTGAAGTAGTCTCATCCTCAACATGGCCGGACTCTCCCTCTCTAGGATCATTCTAGCACAATCTATCGGTATCCGGATCTACCGCATGCCTGCGGCTGCGGCTGTGGGGAACCCGTGAGGGATTAGCATGATAGCGTCATTCCCGCGAACGCGGGAATCCAGAATGTAGATTCCGCGCCGCAGACGTCGCACTGGATTCCCGCCTTCGCGGGAATGACGGGCGGCGTTAGTCGCTTTCACTCTATGCGGATTTCGTAGCGGCATTATATCCTAGCATCGGAGAAGCCGGTGCTCTTCGAATCACGGCGTCGCGATGCGGGCCGACGGATATCAGGTGAATCGGGACACCTATCAATGCCTCGATGCGTTCGATGTAGCGTTGTGCCTGATGCGGAAGCGCCTCCCAGGAACGTGCAGCCGAGATGTCGCATTTCCAGCCGGGCAATGTCTCACAAACAGGCTTTGCTTGTTCCAGAAAAGCTGGCACAGGAAACTCACGAGTGCTTCTTCCGTCAATCTCGTACGCAGTGCATATGGGAATCTCATCGAGGTATCCCAAAACGTCCAAGAGTCCCAATGCCACTTCAGTGGCGCCTTGTATCCGGCATCCGTAGCGCGTCGCCACGGCATCGAACCAGCCCACTCGCCGCGGGCGGCCCGTCGTGGCCCCATATTCACCCGCATCGCCTCCTCGGTTCCTCAACGCGTCTCCTTCTTCTCGTAATATCTCCGTCACAAACGGCCCGGCCCCTACGCACGTCGAGTACGCTTTCGTAACGGCTATGATGGTCTGAATGGCGGACGCCGGCAGCCCCGCGCCCACAGCCGCGAACCCCGCAAGAGGCGAAGACGATGTCGAGTAGGGATAGATGCCGTGGTCCGGGTCGCGCAGCGCCCCAAGTTGGCCTTCGAGAAGAATTCGACGGCCTTGAGTCAGTGCGTCATGGAGAAGGACGGTTGTGCCGCAGACAAACGGATGCAGTTGCCGGCCTGCGTCAAGCAGATCAGTCATAAGCGAATCGACTGCGATAAAAGGCTTCCCGTACAGATGCTCGAGCAATACATTCTTCACATCGAGCGACCTCTCGATCCGCTCCCGCAGACGCTTTTCGTAATACAGATCGGCCACCTGCACCCCCAGCTTGAGATACTTGTCCGCATAGAACGGTGCAATGCCGCACTGGGTTGAACCGAACTGAGCCTGTCCAAGCCGCTCCTCCTCCAACTTATCGAACAACACGTGATAAGGCATCACCACCTGCGCGCGATCTGAAACCCGCAGTTTGGGCTCAGGAACGCCTCGCGCCATAAGCGTTTCGCGTTCCGCAAGCAAAGCGCGGATATCCAGCGCTACGCCAGGACCCAAAACGTTGACCACGTTCGAGTGAAAGACGCCCGAAGGCAGCAGATGCAGCGCGAATTTCCCATAGTCGTTGATAACGGTGTGGCCCGCATTGCGCCCGCCCTGGAAGCGGACAACGAAATCAGCTTCCTCTGCCAACAGATCCGTGAATTTGCCCTTTCCCTCATCACCCCAGTTCGCGCCCACAACAGCCGTGACAGACATCGCTTTATCTCCTCGGTTTAGACCAATTGAACTCCGCCAGCAAATCATTTTCCGTCTTCTCACGTGGGTCCGAGCTCCAGCTCGAACCTCAATCTCATTACAGGTTCGCGGTAACCATTCAGTCACCAGTGGATTGCCGAGCGCGACTCTTATCCTTCGGTCCCTTGGGTCCTTTATGTCCTTGGGGTCCCTTCAGTCATACCCCGCGCAAATGCCACCTTGACTGAACCTTTACAGGTTCGCGGCGCTTGCCGCTTGTATTTCGAGGGTAATCCAAGTCATACTATAAGTCCAGTCGATTCTTTTTATAGGAATTAGAAGACATGCTTATAGCTCTCGACACTGACCGTCTGAAAGCTTTCCTGGCCGTGGCCACCGAGAAGAACTTTTCGCGCGCGGCGGAAAAGCTCTTCCGAACTCAATCTGCCGTCAGCCAAGCCGTTCGCTTGTTGGAGAGGGAAGTCGGCGAGACCCTGTTTCTACGCCTTGGCCGAACCACGGAGCTGACACCCGCGGGCCGGGTTCTTCTGGAACACGTCGAGGAAGCCTTCTACGCTCTTGAGAGAGGCCGGGCGCGCATCCAGGCGTTGAAGGAACTCCGGGAAGGCGAATTGACCGTAGCTGCCAGCGACACGACAACCTGCTATATATTGCCGAAGACACTCGCGGCGTTTCGCCGGCATTACCCGGGGGTCGAGATCCGAATTTTGAATCGGCCCTCGCCTGTAGCGGCGCAACTGGTCGCGGCCCATGACGCCGATGTCGGCATTGTGACTCTTCCCATTGAGCACCCGAAGCTTGCTTCCGAGCCGCTGCGGGTCCGGGAGGACGTGGCAATATGTGCCGCTGCTCACCCGCTGGCGCGACGGGCAAAGATATCGATGAAGGAACTCCTCGGATATCCATTGATACTGCTGGATCGCGGCTCAAACACGCGCAGCTTCATCGATCGGAAAATGGAGACGGAGGGACTCACCCCCAATATTGCGATGGAAGTCGGAAGCATCGAAGTCATAAAGAAACTCGTCGAGTTGGACTTCGGGATCTCCATCGTCCCGCGCGTGTCCGTCCAGCAGGAGGTCAGGCAGGGAGCGCTGAAGACAATCCGCCTCTTTGACAAGAAAGACTGGCGCGTCACGGGAATCGTCTATCCCCGGAAGGGAATGGCCAACGTTGCCGCGGAAGCTTTCGTGAATTTGCTGAAGAGTACCAGCACAGATTTACAGAGTCGTGCCTAACCCGTTCATCGTGTCAGAATGTGAAGCAAGGCATCCAGCCGTCGAATCTCAAGATCGGGAATTATGTCCCGCCTGGGACGTGGCGCGCCGGTTGGGTTGAACCAACATGCGAGCATGCCCGCTTGCTTCGCTCCCACGACGTCCCAATCGAACAAGTCGCCCACGTACAGACATGCCGAAGGCTCGACCTTCAGAGCTGACGCGGCGTGCTGAAAGATCTCCGGCTCAGGCTTGGCAGCTCCCGTTGCCTCCGAAAGTATGATGCAGTCGAAGCGATCTCGGATCTGTAAGGTCTCGAGCTTGCGGTATTGAACGTCAGGAAAACCGTTCGAGACCACGCCAAGCTTGAAGATTTTTCCAAGCTCGCTTATCACAAACTCGACACCGGGCACCGGCGCGTATACTGTTGGATAGCGTTCGACGTATAGCGCGTTGATATCCTCCCAGAACGACGGGTCCATATCGAGCAACTCGAGAAAAAGCTTGCTCCTGCGGGAACGAAAACCTTCTTGCAGCGTCCCACCGTAATGCTCTTCGTTCGTGATGCGATCCGACTCCGCGAACGCACGCCGAATCCTGTTCATATCTAGCCCCTCGAAGAGGTCCGCGCGCTCCTTGACGATGATATCAAGGACCATATCTTGCGCGGCCGCACGGTCGAACAAGGTGTCATCAACATCGAAAAGCACCGCTTCGACAGACTTCATCTGACCGTCTTTCCTGTGCCCAATACCATGCCTGGAAGGCGACATGATTCACTCCCACCCGGATTCCGGGCCATTCTACCTTAACCAGGAACTCCTCGAGTAAGTTCTCACGTGAAGCAAAAGGCTGTAACCTGAAGGCTGAAGGCTACAACGTTCATCCTTCTTCCTTCTTCCTTCTTCCTTCTTCCTTCATCATTTATCCTTTATCCTTCATCCTTTATCCTTCATCCTTCAGCCTCCCTATGCATGAAAGTGTGTATTTGTGGTATAGTCACGCAATTCCGTTTTCGTGATTAGGGACGAGTGTATGTTGGAGGCGGTATTTGATGCCCAGCGGAGCCTATGATTTCGGGGCCATCGAGCCGAAATGGCAGTCATACTGGTTGAGGAACAAGACCTTTAAGTCGGATATCGACCGCGGCAAGCAGAAGTACTATGTCCTGGACATGTTTCCGTACCCGAGCGGCGACGGACTGCACGTCGGACATCCCGAAGGCTACACCGCCACTGACGTCGTCGCCCGGTACAAGCGTATGAAAGGCTTCAACGTCCTGCACCCGATGGGTTGGGACGCCTTCGGCCTTCCCGCCGAGCGGCACGCCGTCCGCACAGGCGAGCATCCTGCGGTCGTGACCAACAAGAACTGCGAGACGTTCAAGCGTCAGATTCAGGCGCTCGGTCTCTCGTACGATTGGGATCGCGAGATCAACACGACTGATCCCCGGTATTACAAGTGGACACAGTGGATCTTCGAGGTCTTATTCAAACGCGGCTTGGCGTATCAGACCGAGGCGGCGGTGAACTGGTGTCCGGCCCTCGGCACCGTGCTTGCCAACGAGGAAGTGAAGGACGGCAGGTACGTCGAGACGGGCGACCCTGTCGAGAAGCGGTACATGCGACAGTGGATGCTCAAGATTACTGCTTACGCGGAACGCCTTCTCGAGGATCTCGATGAGCTCGACTGGCCCGAAGGCATCAAAGCCATGCAGCGCGAATGGATCGGGCGCAGCGAAGGCGCCGATGCCGTGTTCAAGGTCGCGGGATCTAACAAGGAGTTCATGATCTTCACGACGCGGCCCGACACCCTCTTCGGCGCGACGTACTGCGTGCTGGCCCCCGAGCACCCGTTGACGATGGAAGTCACCACACCGGAGCATCGCGCGGAAGTGCAGGCCTACGTCGAAGCGGCGTCGAAGCGGAGCGCCCAGGACCGCATGAAAGAGGAGCGCGACAAAACGGGCGTCTTCACCGGGGGGTACGCGGTCAATCCCGTCAATGGAAAGGAAATCCCCATTTGGATCGCCGATTATGTGCTCGCGGAGTACGGCTACGGCGCAATCATGGCCGTGCCCGCCCACGACACGCGCGACTATGAGTTCGCAGGAAAATTCAACCTGCCGATTATCGAAGTCATCAGCGGCGGCGACATATCGAACGAGGCATTCACCGGCGACGGCATTCTCGTGAACTCGTCGATTCTCGACGGGCTAGACGTCGAACAGGCGAAGAAGAAGATCAACACGTGGCTCGAGGAGCGCGGCCTCGGCAAAGGCACGGTGAACTACCGGCTCCGAGACTGGCTCTTTTCGAGGCAGCGCTATTGGGGAGAGCCCTTCCCGCTTGTGACGCTCGAGGACGGCACGGTGCGTTGTGTGCCGTTGCGGGATCTCCCCGTCGTGTTACCGGAACTCGATGAGTACAGGCCCACGCCGGACGGCCAGCCTCCGCTCGCGCGCGCGAAAGAATGGGTCCACACAACCGATCCGCAAACCGGCAGGCCCGCCGTCCGCGAAACCAACACGATGCCGCAGTGGGCCGGCTCCTGCTGGTACTTCATCCGATTCTGCGACCCGCAAAACGACAACGCGGCATGGTCGAAAGAGGCGGAATCATATTGGATGCCCGTGGACCTTTACATTGGCGGCGCGGAACACGCCGTACTCCATCTGCTCTACTCGAGGTTCTGGCACAAGGTGCTATACGACGCCGGACACGTCTCGTGCAAGGAGCCCTTCACAAAGCTGTTCAATCAAGGGATGCTTCTCGACTATTCATATCAAGACGATGCCGGGAAGTACTACTACCCGGATGAAGTCGAGAAGCGCGGCGAAGAATGGTTCGTGAAAGAATCGGGAAAGCCCGTCACCGTCCAGATCGAGAAGATAAGCAAATCGCGATACAACGTCGTCAACCCGGATGTCGTCGTTCGGGATTACGGCGCGGATTCAATGCGGCTATACGAGATGTTCATGGGACCGCTCGAACGCGATAAGCCCTGGAGCGACGAAGGCATCCAAGGCGTTCACCGGTTTCTCAAGCGGGTGTGGGCATTGTTCATCACCGAGAACGGCGAACTGCATCCCCGGATCGTCAAGGACGGTGGCGATACGTCAATGCTCCGCGTTCTCCACCACACCATGAAAGAGGTCACAAACAACATCGAGGGTTTGCTCTTCAACACGGCCATCGCGCGCATGATGGAGTTCGTGAATGCCGCCCTCAAGGTCGAAAAAGTTGACAGAGATGTTATGGATAAGTTCGTCCTCATTCTTTCCCCCTTCGCGCCGCACATGGGCGAAGAGCTATGGGAGCGCCTCGGACACGACAATACGCTGGCCTACGAGTCTTGGCCGCAGTACGACGAGACCATGCTGGTCGAGGACACGATCGAGATCCCCGTCCAAGTCAACGGCAAACTCCGCGCCGTCATCACCGTCCCCGCCGCCGCCGACAAAAACGCCATCCTAGCCGCCGCCAAAGCCGATCCAAAGGTCGAGCAACACATCCAAGGAAAGACCATCGTCAAAGAAGTATTCGTTCCTGGAAAACTCGTGAGCATTGTGGTGAAATAGGCGCGCGATGGTTACCATCACCGAAGATATCATCCGGGAAATCACGGACAGGATTGTGCGGAAGGCGGCGCCCAAACAGATTGTCCTCTTCGGATCTTGTGCACGCGGCCAGATGGGGAAAGACTCGGACGTGGATCTTCTCATCGTAGAGGATCAACCATTCGGTCTCGAACGCTCGCGTTACCAGGAAATGGGCAGGGTCCGTCATGCACTCAAGGGACTGGGCGTGCCCATCGATCTGCTCATCTTCAGCAACGACGAAGTCCAGAAGTGGAAAGACACCACAAACCACATAATCCGATTCGCGCTTCGGGAAGGCAGGACTCTCTATGAGCGACCGTGAATTGGCCAACGAGATGCTCTTGATGGCCGGTGAAGACCTCGACACATTGCGGAGGATGCTGAGAGATCCGGGGTTCCCCGAGAATGCCTTCGGGTTTCACGCGCAGCAAGCGGTCGAAAAGGCGCTGAAGGCATGGCTCACAGCGCGAGGCGTCGAGTTCCCCAAGACGCACGATCTCGAGATTCTGGAAGACCTCGTAAGTGACCATGGCGCAAGCATACCAGAGGAGTTCGAGCCATTGCTGAACTTGAGTGCCTTTGGTGTCAAGTTCCGATATCAACCCTACACGGGACTCTACGAAGCACTTGACCGCGCGGAAGTCGCTCGCCTCGTTGAGCGTCTCATTTCGTTCGTTAAGGGCCCTATCGAAGAAACGTAGGCGTACGTCGGCTCCGCCGCTCAGCTTCAACGTTAGGCCACATCGAGGTTGCCATGCGAGTTCGCACCAGAGTCATCGTAGCCGGTATCGGAATAGCTTTCCTTGTTGCTGCCGCCCTCTTCGTATGGCACATCGATGGCCCGAGAGTTGTCGCGCGGGCAGTTGCTCCGGATGGCACGGAGTTCTGTGTCGTCCAGACCTGCAATTGGGATTTGGAGTTTTTCACGACAAGTTGTTACTATCGCAAACCGGGCAGACGGTGGGGCTGGTTCTACTACGATCATGAGGATTGGTATTGGGGTCACGGACGCACTGAGGTCGATACTGTCGCGAAGCGCATCAGCGTTTTTCGAGGCGGTCACGTGACGGTCACATTTGATTGGGAGCCAGAGCGGTTTCGGCTCCTTCGCACTGACTTTCCGCAGCGGGAGTTCACTGCCCCGCAGAAGTTGATGCCAGTAGGGTGGAGCATTGCACAGAAATGACGCGGCCCAACAAAGGCAGTCAAGGCCTGGCTCAGCGGTACCGTTCACGCAGATAGGTTTCGAGGGACTGCAGGCGGTGGGCGTGGGTGTGATGGGCGGCGATGCGGCGCTGGGCTTGTCGGACGAAGGGGATTCTCGATTGGGGGTTTCTTAGGTAGTAGGCGACTCGGTCTTCAAGTTCGTCTAGGCTCGAGTAGGTCACGAGTTCGGTGGCCGGGTCGAAGTGTTCCTCGAGATCCTGTTGCGCATCGGTGATAAGGAAGCCTCCGGCTGCGGGACAATCGAACACCCGCTGGTTGACCGCGGTCTTCATTTGTAGGCTGGTGCTGTTCAGGTTGATCAAGGTATCCCGGTAAAAGGGGGCGAGGTCGTCAAAATAACCGACGGGGCCGTCGGCCTTGGATGCCACGTGACGCCAGTGGAGGTCGCCGCGAATCTGGAGGCCGTACCGTTCGAGGCGCACGGCGAGTTCCGCGCGTTGCCGGCGCGTTGCTTCGTAGACGATACAGAGCTCGATTGTCCGCAGCTCACTCGACGTGCAATCTCGAAGCAGGTCGGCGGAAATCATCGCGTCAATCCCCTCAGCGAAGCGATCTGGCGTGACACGTCCTTCCGAGAATGCATCTAGAATTGCGCGCACGACCCGCGGCCGCTCCTCAAGCTTTTCCCAGGCCTCATTCGCGAATTCGATCATCGAGTTGCCGACGAACGCCAGTGGGCGCGCGCAACTCTCTGAAGGCCTGCCATTGAACAGCGAAAGGTCCGTGGCAAGGGGCATGTAGAAGGTATGTTCAAAACCCAGGCGCTGGAAATGACCCGTGTAGGCGCGCTCCCATGTCGCGGCCACGGAATAGTGAGAGCAATGGACTTTGCGATCATATAGGATCATGCGCGGGGTGTCGGTGAACCAGCTTACGTACGGGATGCGCGCGTCCTCGAGAAACCGCCCAAAGAGACCTTCCGCATCCATCCCGGCAAAATTCGAGGCGAGAATGAAATCCGGCTTGAACTCGACCAGCATCGCGAAAAACTTCCGCACGTCCTCGCGAGAGAGGTCGCCAACCATTGCGGAAGGCACAGTGGCCGCTTGCCATCCCAAGGATTCCGCCGCCCGAAGCCAACTTCGCTCGAAAAAGTAGTTCGTCTCGAGAACAAGCATGCGGGTCGGGCCCGCAAACTTGCAGTAATCAAGCATCGACCGCATGCGCGCCGTGATCTCGAGGCGGGGAGCGTCCATGAACAGCATCGTACCGGCTCAAGAATAGAGGCGCAAGTGGCTAGTGACTGGTGGCTGGTCGCAAACCACCCGTCACTAGCCACTAGCCACAAGGCTTTACCTTGACTCGGTCGAGAAAGCTGTGGTAGCGTGAATGCGTGGTCGGGGATGCAGGGCTGCATCCATTTGCCTTGGAGACACGGTTCGTGTATCTCTGCGCCGAACCCAGCCTTCAGAAGAAGGCCCCCGAAATCCTTGTGGTGGGTAGCGGAAAGGGCGGTGTGGGCAAGAGCTGTCTTGCCGTCAACACGGCCGTCGCCGCCGCCCGCAAGGGCTGGCGCGTGATCCTTGTCGACGCGGATCTGGGCTGTTCAAACGTGGAGACGATCCTGGGCACCCGTTCCGGGCGCCGGCTCGATGAGTTTTTTCACCAAAAGGGACGCAAGGAACTCGCGAGGCTCCTGTGCGGCACCCACTACGAGAACCTCCGGCTGATCCCGGGCGCCACGGGCCTGCTCGACGTATCCAATCCAAAGTTTGCGCAAAAACTCGCCTTTCTGAGGGAGCTCCGGCGGCTTGATGCCGATTTGATCATCGTCGATCTCGAGGCTGGCACCCATCTCAATGCCCTTGACATATTTCTCATAACCGAAACGAACGGGTTGTTGGTCATAACCCCGGAGAAGACCAGCATTGACAACGCGTTCAAGTTCCTTCGGGCGGCGTTATTCCGCCGGATCGAGCGTTTCTACCAGTCGCCTGAGGTGGACCTTCTCCTGAAACGGAATGAAACGCTGGACGACTTCATCGAGTGTATTCGCGGTTCCGAGGCGTTCGACGAGGCCACATCGAACCGAGTCTGCGGAGAGATCATGTCATTGGCGCGCTCGATCCGTCCGAAGGTCGTTGTGAACAAGGCGCACAACGCCTATGAAGCCCAGATAGCCGTGAATATCCTGTCAAAATACGCACGCCAGCATCTGCGCATCGAGCCGACGAACCTCGGTTTTCTCTTCTTTGATAAGTGCGTGCCGGAAGCGGTAAACTCCGGAATACCGTTTGTGGTGAGTCATCCGCAACTGAAGATCTCCGGCTGCGTCACGGATATTGTCAACCGATTGGGGTATGTCTAACGTGAACGACAAACGCGAGGAACAACCGATTCGCAAGCCGCTGAACGTGGACAGGGATCATCCGTCCGAAGCGGGCGCTTCACACACCTTTGAAGAACTGTCGAAGGCATCCCAAAAGTCATCGCTCTTCCACCGGCTCGGCACCTCTTTCTCGGAGATGCTCCAGACCAGCCGAGGCACGGAACGCGAGCCGCAACCGCTGGACGACACGGCCGCCGGCATTCCGGCCACGGCCGACGATCTGGCTATCCGAAGGGCGAAGGCCGTGGGCCCAAAGCGGATGATAGTGCCGGAAGGCGTGGTCATCGGCGGGCCGATGTCGAGCGGAGCGGAGACCGAGATCTCCGGACGCGTGGACGGTGACGTGACCGTGGACGGCCGGCTTTACCTGGGAAGTACCGCCCTTATCTCCGGCAGCGTGAGGGCCGTCTCTTGCCGCGTCGAGGGCCTTGTCGAAGGCAAGATGGAGTGCTCGCAGGAACTCGAGCTCGGGCAGACCGGACGGCTGAACGCGGATGTTATCGCCGGCAAACGAGTAACAGTCGCTGGACAGATCCACGGGAACGTGTCAACCGGCGGCGTGCTGCGACTCGTTGCTACAGGCAGAGTTGAAGGGAATATCCAAACAAAGCAGCTTGTTATTGAAGAAGGCGCTGTGTTTAACGGCGTGTGCGCTATGAGAACGCCGGCGCAAAGGAGTGAAAAGTAGTGTATTGGTTTTGGGATCCAACGTTTATCCTGGTGATACCCGCGCTCCTATTGGCGATTTGGGCGCAAGTGAAGGTGAAGTCCGCCTACGCCAAGTACAGCAAGATCGGCGTTCGCTCCGGCCTTACGGGAGCGGAAGTGGCCGAGCTTATTCTGCGCGGCGAGAACATCCCCGTGTCGAACAACCCGGAGAAATATCCCGGCAACGTCGCTTGCGGAATCGCAGCGATGCCGGGTCGGATGACGGACCACTATGACCCGAGGACACGGATGCTGAACTTGTCCGAAGACGTCTATTACGGGCGTAGCATTGCCGCGCTGGGCATCGCCGCCCACGAAGTGGGACACGCGATTCAGCACGCCCGGCTCTACGGACCGCTGGCGGTTCGGAACATCATCTATCCCGTCTGCGGAATCGGATCGAACCTTGCCTTCCCCTTGTTCTTCATCGGGCTTATCTTCAGGTACGGTGTGTTGATGCAAGTAGGGATCGCTCTGTTCACCCTTGCCGTGTTTTTCACCTTGCTCACGTTGCCGGTCGAGTTCAACGCGAGCCGCCGGGCCCTGCGAGTCCTGAGCAGCGGCGGCTACCTTGAAACGGATGAGTTGGCGGGCGCGCGGAAGGTCCTCAGGGCCGCCGCCCTGACCTACGTCGCGGCGGCAGCCATGGCAGCGCTGCAACTGATCCGGATGCTGGTCCTGGCTCGCGGCAGAAACTAGCCGTCGGGGAAACCTAATGTTTGTTGTACCGGCTTTAGCCGGGGGATTCCACCAACGACCCCGCCACCCCAAAGGGCGTACAACGAACACTTTCCCCATTTCCATCATGTGTCCTGTGCTCTTCATCATATCCCTGCTATTCGCGACACCGGCCCTCTGCGCTCCCCGCGACGAAGAATTCATCAAGGTGCGTCTCGAAGCGAAGGCGCCGGGGACGGGCATCGAGGCGCGCCTCGCGGCAACGCGGAACGCGCAGCATGAGATCCTTGCCCGCATCCTCAAGACCTCCCTGGCGCTCGAAGACGCATCAACGATCGATTCTTTGTTGAAGGCGCCGGAACGCTACATTCGCTCGACGCAGTTGGTGCGTTACGACTCCGTGGATAACGAGACCCGCGTCGAGGTCGAAGTTTTCGTGAACCGCAATCAACTCTTGAAGGATGCAGCCGCGCTGATTCTGCCGCGCATGCCGTCGCCTCCAAAAGTCCTTGTCCTCGTTGCGGAACAGGCGCCCGCGAATCCACCGTTGATCGTGGCCGGCCCCGGGACGGCCGAACGAGAGATCGGGAAGGCCCTCGCCAAAGGATCGGTCGAGGTCGTGGATCCCTCGAGCGTGCGAGCATCTCACACGGACGCTGAACTGCTGGCGGCAATCAAGGGCGACAACCAAACCGCGGGCGACTTTGCGCGGCAGGGGTTCGCGGACGTAGTCGTTCTCGGCGAAGCCGCCGTCAGTTCCGAGCCGTCGACCTCGGGACAGGCGGTGCCCGGAAGCCGCGGCAAGGTCACGCTGCGCGTATTCCGCGCGCGCGACGGAAAATGCATCGACACGTTGACCCGCGAGGCGGTGGTTCACAGCGCCGACCCGGCGGAAGGCGCCGCGGCGGCATTCGAGGACGCATGCGCGAAGCTGACCGAAGACACCGTGGTGCTCTGCGTGATGGCCGTCGCCGGCCAACAGCATGCCCGCGACGAACTGATCATCACCTTGGAAGAACCCGGCGCTCGCAGCCGGTTCGACGCGTTCACGGAGGTCCTCGCGAAGGCCGCCGGCGCACAGGCGCCGGAGGTGCTGTTCTACTCGGATCGCCTGGCGCGAGTCCGGGCAAGGTATGCGGGCTCCATGGTCCCGTTGATGGATGCGCTCACCCGCAACGCTTATGAAGGGCTCACTCTGGAAGTCCAAAAGGCCCTCCAACGCGACGTAACCATGCGCTTCGTTAAGAGGCCGTTAAGCTGAAGGTGGAGTCCGAAAGGAACGCTATGAGGCCGATAAATGTCTTCATCGCGACCCTCGCCATGACTCGCGTCCACTTCGTCCACCCCATCCACGTGATAAGCATCTTGTTCGCGACGCTCGCCACGACTGGGGCGCTTGCCGAAACGTATCCGTTGACGGTGATGCCTGCGGAACACAAGCGGATGAACGATCCCGTCACGAACACCGAACTCACGTTCCTGACAACAGCGCCGGGCAAAAACCTGAACGCCTACTTCTATCAGCAAGCATGGCTGCACGACGGCTCGGCCATTCTGTTCAACTCGGATCGGAACGAAGGCGGAGCCATGGCCTACCTTGTTCAAACCGGGGAGCTCGTCATGCTGAGGACCCCAAAGGGCCCCCTGAGGCAGCCGGTCGCTTCGATGAAACGCCCCGTGTTCTTCGCACGGCGCGGCCGCGAGGTGTTGGAGTTACGAATCGATCTCACGATCTCGGCGGACCTTGCGAAGACGCCTTCGACCGCAACGTTGGAGGAACGAGTCATCTGCCTCATGCCGGAAGGTTCCCATTCGTCATACCTGACAGAGAATCCGGACGGCACGAAACTGACGCTGGGCATAGGAGGCATCAAGGGTGAGAGTCGTTCCGCCATATTCGTGGTCGATATCGCCTCCGGCGAGGTCAAGGAGGTGTGCAGTTTTCCCGACCCGCCGGGATTCGCATGGCACGTGCAGTGGAGCTGGACCGACCCCAATCTGATCAGCTTTGCGGGGCGCCCGCAACGCCTCATGACGGTCGATATCCGCGACGGCCGGCCCCGCAACATCTACAAAGCGTGGGATGACGAATTGGTCACGCACGAGTCGTCATGGGTCAACGGTCAAGTCCTCTTCTGCGGCGGCACGCATCCGAAACCGGCCGAAGACTCCCACGTGAAGGTGCTCGACCTTGCGACGGGCACCGTGCGCGTCATCGGCCCGGGCGCTTGGTGGCCCGGCGCGAATGCGCCCGACTTGGCCAAGGTCAACTGGTGGCATGCGTCAGGCAGCCGCGACGGGCGATGGGTGGCCGCGGACAACTGGCACGGCGACATCATGTTGTTCGACGCAAAGACGGCGCGGCCACGCCTGCTCACAACGGGCCACCGCACGTACGGTCACGGCGAGCACCCCCATGTGGCCTGGGACCAAACCGGCAAATCGGTTATCTTCGGTTCGCACATGCTGGGCGATCCAAATGTCTGCGTGGCCAAGATCCCGGAGGCCTGGCAAGAGGAAAACCCGTAGCCGCGGCTTATCCGAGCTTGTGAAAAGAAGCTGAGCGTGTGGGGCGGGCTTCCAAACCCGCCGCTGAGCGTGTGGGGCGGGGCTTCCAAGCCCGCCGCTGAGCGTGTGGGGCGGGCTTCCAAGCCCGCCGCTGAGCGTGGGGTGGGCTTCCAAGCCCGCCAGGCCATGCAGACTTGGAAGTCCCGCGCCACAAGGTTTGGGACATTTCTTCACAAGCTCTCCGAAGCTGTGGGCAGAGACCTGCAATCCGGAAGCCAGTCCGGGCGCGGTTTCGGAGAAACCGGCGCTACTGAGACTTGCTGACGAAAGGGATACCTGATGACACCGCGTGAACGATTTCTTGAGACGCTGCTTTTTGGGACACCGGACAAGGTCACGCTATCACCGGGCGGACCGCGTGAATCGACCTTGGCTGCATGGCATCGCCAGGGTCTTCCAAACGATCGCGATTACATGGACGTGATCCACGAACTCCTGGACGAGAAGCGGGCGGAAAAAGGCCTTCCGCCGGGAGACTATCGTCCCCGGCAGCCCTGGGTTGACCTGGGCGTCTCGTTCAAGATGATCCCCGAATTCGAGGAGAAGGTCCTCGAGCACAAGGACGGTCACTATATCGTGCAGGACTGGATGGGGGCCGTCACGGAGATCTCGGACTGCTACGACTACAGTTACATCCGCTCGGCGAGGGATTTCGTAACCCGAAAATGGCACAAGTTCCCGGTCGAAAACTGGGACGATTGGGAAAGGATGAAGAGCCGCTTCGACCCGAAGCATCCTGACAGGTTTCCCGCGGATTTCGAGGAACGCTGCGCCCGGCTGTATGAACGCGATTATCCACTCGTCGTTCACTTCAACGGACCGTTCTGGCAATTGCGGGAGTTTTGCGGTATGGAAGGACTGTGCATGATGATGCTCGAGCAACCGGACCTCGTCCACGAGATGGCCTGTTTCTGGCGCGAGTTCTGCAGCGCGGCCATGGCCCCTATCCTCGAAAAGTTCGCGCCGGACATGGTGCACTTATCCGAGGATATGGCATTCAAAGAACGGCCAATGATCAGTCCGCAGATGACCCGCACGTTTTGTGCGCCCTGTTACCGGCAGTGGGTGGAGCAGGCCAGGGCGGCGGGAACGCCCTTGTTCGCCGTCGATTCGGATGGCCGCGTCGACCTGTTGATCCCCGTGTGGCTCGAGTGTGGCATCAACGTAGTGGATCCGATGGAGGTTGCCGCAGGGAACGACATCAACGCCCTGCGCAAACAGTTCGGAAAACGTCTCGCTTTCCAGGGAGGCATCGACAAGCGCGCCATAGCGGCTGGGGGAGCGGCGTTAAGGGCCGAGATCGATCGGGTGCGTACCGTAGTGGAAGGCGGAGGATACATCCCCGGCTGCGATCACGGCGTTCCGCCGGACATCTCCTGGAACAACTTCCAGGATTACGCCCTGCAACTCGCGGCAATCACAGGCTGGATCGATTGACGATTGAGGATTGACGTCTTACCTGTCTGACCTGTCCGACCCGTCGGACTTGTCCACTCTGTCCACCCAGTCCACCCCGTCCAACACCCTCCAACGCTTCCAAAAGGACCTGACAAAAAACAGTGCGCGGCATACCCACCGGGTAATGCCGCACACTTGATTCAGCTATAAACTGTGTAACTCTCGTTATTTCCTGCGGATGGACGCAGCACCGCCCATTACACACGCACCGGCCAACAAGGCAAGACCAAGGATACCCGCAACCGGCAGAGCCGGGTTCCCGGCATAGAACACCTCGGCGCCCGAAGCCCGTGCAACGAAGTCTCCACGGTCGCCGCCGCCGGCCACAACACCGTCGTACACGTCTTTGTTCGTGTCGCCGTTGCCGTTGTAGTCACCCAGCCCGGAGAACGGATCACCCGCTGCTTTCCCGGAAACGCCGTAGATCGCCATTGTCGGCAGGTCGCCGGAAATCGAAGCCAGCGCCGCTCCGCAAGTGTTGGCCAGGCCCGCGGCGGCAGCGGCATCAGCCGCAAGAGCCGGGAACGCCGGGTCGCCGATAAGCGCTGCCACACCCGCTACGCCCTGAAGGGCCGGCTTATAGTACCCAACCATCGCTGCACCGAACTGGGGGAACAGCCCAAAGAATTCCGCCCACACGGCCACAAGAGCTTCGTTGCTTTCCGTGCTGATGCCCAACTGTGCGGCCATGTACGGGATGAACACCGGCAGCACCATAGTAATCTCCTGGGCGCCATCGAGCGTGTCGGCAAGGTCCGCAAGATTCGGCAGCGGGCCGCTTCCCAGCAACAGCAGGCCAAAAGCCGCCGGGGCACCTGGGATGCCCCCAATTTGCGCCGTATGCGCGGCATAGAAAGCCGCGATGACCGGAGCTACGGCCGCAAGCGCCGCACCGGTCGCAGGCTCGGCAGTATTGAACGCGTTCATTGTTGCCAAGTACACGCCAATCGCCTCGCTGTTGTCGGTCCATTGGCCGAGCACAAGCGGGTCGCCCGCACACAGCACAGCGCCGAGCATGCCAAACTGGAACTTATCCGGTACGCCGTCCGCGTCCAGATCTGATACCTCGTACGACTCACCCAAGTCAAGCGCGGGAATGGCGTTTGTAGACCACATGTCGATATCATTCGCATACGAACAATCGCCCGCCAGTTGTACCGGCGGCAGGGCCCAACTTGCGCTCGGAACCATCGCGAGCGCAACCACGGCCATCATTGCAACAGTTAATTTCTTCATAGCGATCACATCCTCCATTCTTTTTTGATGCACCCAAGTCAGCCTCATTATTCAAATCTCTCTACCTACGCTACGTTGTTGAACACCCCTTCCCTGCCTTACGTGGGAGTCAAGAGTGTAGACGCCAAGTTAGTGAAACCCTTCCCGCGCTTCGTTCTAAGTAACTGCACCCAACATCCGCCCCACTTGCCGAGGAAACCACACTCTTTCCTCTGCGCCTGGGTAATTCTCTATTAGCCTCCGTACACAAGAGTAAACCCAAAGACCCGGTTTTGTCAAGAGGTTTTTTTACGCAGGTTTTTGGCCCAAGACCCAAGGCGCCGCGGACACAGGAAAGACCACCACAAGCATCATCCGTGCCAATATCGGAGCGGGTTTGAAGCGGACGAAATGGAAAGGATAAATGGGATGAAAAGCCGCCCGCTCTCAGACCCCAATATGTCCCTTTCGTCACTTTCGTCCCTTTGGTCCTTTCTATCGCTTTCATCTTTGAGGGGGGACTTTGTCTCGGCACGGTCCCACTTTTTCGGTAGCTCTTGCGGCTCCGGATATGCTATGTTGTGTGGCGGCTTGTCTGGAAGGAGACACCCCTTCATGAATAAGGCCCTCACGCGCGACCAGGTTCTGTGGCGGTGGCGCATTTTCATCTGCACATACGTCGGCTATGCGGGCTACTACCTGACCCGGAAGGTTTACAGCATCTGTAAGTCCAGTCTGCATGAGCAATTCGACTGGAATTCACAGCAGCTCGCCCACATCTGGACCGTATATCTGATCGCCTATTCCGTGGGGCAGTTTATCAACAGTTATTACGGGCGAAGATTGGGCGCCAGGGCCATTCTGCTGACGGGCCTGGCAATTTCGATTGGATGCAACGTCGTTTTCGGCGCGGCCAACTCGTACCAGACCTTTCTCGTCTTTATGGCCGTCAACGGTCTGGTCCAGGCAACCGGCTGGCCGGGCGTGGTGGGAACGATCTCGCGGTGGATCCGACCGGGGGAACGCGGCACGATCATGGGCATTTGGGGGACAAGCTACCAGCTTGGGACCATTCTAGTGGGTTTCATAGGCGGTTTTCTGTTGGGCCGTTTGGGATGGCGCTGGTCGTTCTGGGGCTGCACAATGATAACGTTAGGGATCTGGTGGTTGATATTCCTATGGCAGCGAAATAAGCCTGAGGATGCCGGACTCGACCCGATTGTCGGTGTAGCCGAAACCGACACCCGCGCCGTGAGAGGCTCCCAAGCGGACAGCATCACATTCAAGGAATACCTCCAGATAGCGTTGAGCCCCCTGGTACTGCTCATGGGGGCCAGTTATTTCTGCATCAAGTTCGTCCGCTACGGGCTTGACTCCTGGCTGCCGATGTTCCTGAACATACTGGGCATGTCCAAGGAATTCTCCAGTTACTATTCGCAAGTATTTACGACCGCGGGGCTTCTTGGCGCGGTGGCCACGGGCTTCATCCTGGATCGTTTCCTGAAGGGACGCTGGGCGCTCCTGTCCTTTATCATGGGCATGGGCATGGTGGCAGGCTGTCTCGCGGTGATCGTCCAAGGGACCTCGCCCATGGCGATTGCGCTCTACTCGGGCATTATCGGTTTCATGATTTACGGGCCGGACACGATGTTGTGCGGGTTTGCGTCCATAGTGCTGGCGGGCGAGAAGAACACAGCGGCGGTCGCCGGGGTCGTCAACGGAATCGGCAGCATAGGGCCCGTTCTCGCCGAAGAGGTGGGCGGCTGGATGATACGCGAGGGCGTCGACCCCCAGGTTGGGATCCAAAACACCAATATGGTATACATGTTTATGAGCGCCGTGTTCGTGTGTCTCATGGCGGTCGCAATGATTGCCCTTCGCAGGACGCATGCAACCAACGCGGCACGTGACGCCCTCGAAACCAGCGGAAAGGCCCCCGGATGAGTCCATTCCGTCCACTTCGTCCACAATGAGCGCCTAAGATGCCCTCGCTCAGTATCGTGATCATCGTCAAGAACGAAGCCGACTCTCTCGCTGCGTGCCTCGACAGCGTCCACGACATCGCCGATGAGATCGTAATTGGCGACACCGGTTCCACGGACGATACGGTTTCAGTAGCGCGGCGTTATGACGCGAAAGTCCTGAATGTGCCGTGGAGAGATGACTTTGCGGCGGCCCGCAACGCCGTGCTAGCCAAGGCCGCGGGCGATTGGCTGCTCCACGTCGATGCGGACGAAGTTGTTGACCCTGACGGAGCCAAACGCATCCGCGAGATCGTCGATAACGATGGCGCGGGCGCCGACGCCATCGAAGTCGTCCTGGCGAATTACAGCGACGACATGCGCGCATGGCGCTGGGTCCCCCTTCCGCCCACTTCGTCCACCCCGTCCCTCATGGCCCGCGGCCACGCCGGATACATTGCGGTCGGCCTCCTGCGCCTCTTCCGCAACCATCGCGGATTCGAGTACCGCGAAGCCGTACATGAGACCATTACCGAGAGCGTCGTCGAACGTAACGGTGTGGTGTGCCGCGAACCCATCGTCATACACCACTACGGCTTTGCCGGCGATCCCGCAAAAGCCCAGGCCAAAGCCACCTTCTACCGCCGCATCGCCCAGACAAAAGTCGAGCACAGACCCAACGATCCCAAAGCCTGGTACGACCTCGCCGAGCAATCGCTCGCATGCGGCGACGCGGCCGCCGCTGAGAGCGCCGCCCGCAAAGCCCTCTCGATTGCCCCGAACGACCTGTCCGCCGCAAGCATCCTCGCCAACATCCTGCTCACCCGAGGCGAACTCGACGAAGCCCGCGAACTCTTCGAACGCCTCGAACAGAGCGGCATCTCCGCGCATCACGTCGGAACCGTGCTGGGCGCAATCGCATCCAGGCAGGGCCGCCTCGAAGAGGCCCGGCAAAGGCTCGAAGGCACCATCAGCCGCTGTCCCAACGCCGTGCAAGCGTACCTCTACCTAGCCAGAACCCTCGACCAGCTAGGCGACCCGCAGGCCGCGCGCACCCAACTCGAAAAAGCCCGCGCCATCGCCCCGAACATTCAAGAGATCGCCGACCGCCTTCAATCCCACCACCTCCGCCAAACCGGCGAACGTCAGTTTAGGGCTGGCCATCCACAAGACGCCCTCCGCACCCTAGTCCAAGCCCTAAAACTCGATCCCGAAGACCCCCTCACCCACAACAGCATCGGCACAGTGCTCACAACCCTCGGCCTGCACGACAAAGCCCAAGAATCCTTCCACCGCGCTCGCCTCCTCGCCCCCGCCATGTCTCACGCCGCCAAAAACCTAACCAAGGATATTTGAGGTTTCACCATATCGAAAGGGCAGGGATTTTGAGAACGCTGTCCTGGACGCTGCCTGCGAGCCTAATGGCAAATGGTAACACATAGGGCGTGCCATAGCGTGTAGAATTGAACGCAGCGACACAACCACAGGATACTTCACCGGGAGTAGATGCCGACACTCAGCTATTTATAATACATTTAATAAGATTGTCGCGAAATCGCGTCAATCAAATACCCCTCGTTCCCCACCGCACAGCTCAGACCCGCAGCGCCATCCCCTTTCCTCCTGCCCACAACCATTCCGCATCCCGCATTCCCACAACCCCTTGACCCCGAACCCCATACCCCAATCCCCTACCCCTCCAACACTGCAACCTCGTGGGCTATATTATGGAGGGAGTTACATGGAAACCACCGACACCGACAGGACGGTCCACCCAGTCCACCCCGTCCACTCAGTCCACCTCGTCCGAGCGGTCCGTGCCCGTCCCTGTTCGTCCTTTCGGTCCACTCAGTCCACCCCGTCCACCTCGTCCGAGCGGTCCGTGCCTGTCCGTGTTCGTCCTTTTGGTCCCTTCCGTCCCTTAGGTCCTTTTAGGTCCCATTCAAAGGAGCTCACATGAACGCCAACGAGCACACCACCCAAGCTCAGGATACACAGGGCACTCCCAATGATCCGCCGGAGCCCTGGCAGGAAAACTTCGCCCAAGATCTCCTGAGCCGAATTCTCCCTGACAATGACCCGAACCAGACCAGATGCGCCAAAGAACGCCATCTCACATCCATGGGCACGCCATGCGCCCGGTCCTGGGACGACGCCTGGGTCGCGAAGGTCGAGGAAATCGAGCAACGGATCGAGCGCCGCATCTGCGGGGCTCGGATGATGAGCGGGAATCCGTGTGAGCTTGCGCCCAATCATGAGAATGGGCGGTGCCGGTTCCATGGCGGGTTTGCGTTGACGGGCGCCGCGCCGGGTAACCGGAATGCGGTCATTCATGGCTTGTATTCGCGGCGGCTGCGTGTGTGCGACTCGCAGTGTCCGCTGTGGGGACAGTGTCCGTGTGCGGGACCGGACGTCGAGGCGATCCCTGCGGTGGATCGTCCCACGTGTCCCTACGAGCAGACGGAGTACAACACGGTGTTGACGGACGCCCTCAGCCGCGCCGCTGTGGACCTGAATCGGGATCCGATGTCCCTGCACATCGCCCACAACGTCGCCTTGTTGCAGGTCATGTTGACCCGGGCGTCGCTGGCGTTGCGCAATGCGCCGCTCGTCGACACGGTTACGGCGACGCGCGACGCAACGGAGCATGCCGGCGCGTACGAAATGCAGTCGACGAAACCCAGCGCGTACTTGCAGGCGTTCACGCGGATCGCGAGCGAGTACCGCCGTTTCGCCGCCATGCTCCACTCCGGCAAGACGGCAAAGATATCCGTCGCGGAGCATCTCAACCGCACGAGCCGGACCCTCGCCGATACGGACCTCAGCCCGGACAGACAAGAGATGCTGCACCCCGACGCGTTCGGCGCACTGAACGAGACGGAACGGCACATGCGCAACGCCGTCGAGCAAGCGTTCGCCGGCGACAACGCCGCCGCAACGGAATCGTTCCGCACCGCCTGTCGCCTCTCGGAGCAGTGCAAGTCCGAGTGGGATCACCCCCTCAACGGCCTGCGATATCCCGATCCCGGCAAACTCTCCGAGGCCACTGTCAGACTCCTCCTCGACCACATAAAGAAAAGGCATCCGCTGCAAGACGTGCACCGCAGATGAAACGCAACACAGCCCGTGGGGCAGACTATCCAGTCTGCCGTGTCAAGGCTCGCCCTGGTGGGCGTTCGATCAGGCCCTTTCCGCAGGACACACGAGCAAAAACAGTACGCGGGAAGCACACGCACTTCGCTGAAACGGAAACGTGATAGAATCGAGAACAGGGTTTCCGGGGAGTGCCAATGAAAATGGTGTACCTTACAGTGGACGACGCGCCTTCAAGGGGATTCATACAAAAAGTAGACTTCCTCAAGCAAAAGAGAATACCGGCGATGTTCTTTTGCATAGGGAAGTTGATGGAAGACCATAGGGATGAAATCGCCTATGCAACCAGGCAAGGCGCTATTATCGCCAACCATTCATGGTCCCATAGGGATTTTGGCGGCATTTCCTTTGATGAAGCAAGGGAGGAGATAGAGAAGACGGATGAGGTGATTGATGAAATCTACAGAGAAGCCCACACGGAAAGAAGAATAAGGAGTTTCAGGTTTCCCTATGGGAGCAAGGGAGTGGAGAACAAGGATAAGCTCCAAAACCTCCTGCGGGAAATGGGATATCGCCAACCGGCTTTCGAGGCGATCAGATACGATTGGTTTTCTGGAAACGGTTTGAGCACAGACCGGGATGTATTTTGGACGTTTGACGTGGCCGAGTATGAGTTGGGGTGGGAAGAGATAATGGAGAGCATCAATTCGAGGTGCCCGAAGCAGGGCGGGAGCCTGGTTGACGAATCATCCAGCGACATTCTGCTTATGCATGATCATACGAAAACAACCGGCTTATTCATCAGAGTGATTGACGAATTCCTTTCGAGAGATATCCAGTTTCAAGAGATGGTTTGAACACGCATCATAGGGAATCGCGTCTGGGCCCCTCGCGTATCGCGAAGTCATTCCCTGTCGCGGACGAGGCGATCCAGGACTCTCTGTTCGCGTCTCAGTAGTAGCGTGCCCGCGCGACGCAGGCTGAACTTGTAGATGATGGCGGTTGTGCCCACCATCGCAATGGAAGCCGGCAATCCCATGGGCAGAGCGGACGCGTAACCAAGGGCGGCCAACACGCGGTCGAGGTAGAAACAGAGCAACGAAGGTAGGAGGAGGATTCCCGTCAACGGGATAATCAGGAAGCCCATGAGATTGGCTTGGGACATTCTACCTTGTCCGCGCATCCCTTCCCAGGAAATCCGATAAGGAAAGAACACGGACATGAAGTTCCCGGCCGTGCAGAACAACAGGTAGGTCTCGACAACTTGCAGGAATGCGATCGAGAGCGTGAGAGCGCCCATATGGAGGATCAATGAGGCAAGGACGACGAACAGGATGCTCATTCCTGCAGCCATGGGGAACAGGGCAAGGTGTTTGGCCAGGAAATACTTGCGCCGTTCGGTGGGCAGCAATATGAGAGCGCGGAAGCCGGCCCCATCCGTTCCAAAGACGTTGAAAATCAAGATGCCGATGTTGAGGAACGGCCAGACGGTCACAGCGGCCAGCATCCATTCCGGCGCCGCAGATCCCTGTGGCATTGATCCCTGCCTCATGAACATCAGCAGAAATACGAACCCCATCACGAACGGCATGATCAACATCATGTAGACGCTTGGCAGTCGGAGGTATGACAGGAAGCAGGCCATGGTCATGGCCGAGGTATCATCGTCTACGATTGGCAGCGTTCGGGCCGTCAATGGCGGTTTGGCTGATCTCGAGGTGACGGTTTTGACGGGCGGCGCCTTGACGTTGACACCCATGTAGTAGCGTCGCGTGGATCTAAACCCGAGGGCCAATCCCAGCGCTGTCAGCAGGCCCATGCCCCCGAAACACCCCGCGGCGGCGATGAAACGGCGTTCGACCACGGCGAAGATGCCATAGGGCAGCCACGCCAGCGGGATGGCCGCGTGAACGATCCGGCCTGTTGCGCTGAGGTTCACTTCAACGCCGCCGCCATCGCGCGAAGTCCTCTCGATGGTCTTGGAGGCGGCATGTTCGAGCGATTTCGCTATCCTGCTGTCCGACCGAACCATACTCTGAATAAGATTGGGCAACTGGCCGGCCAACACGAACGCCAACGTGAGTCCGACCACCACGAGACGCCGCCGCCTCTTGTTCTCCATTATTGCGGCCAATGCGCCACGGACATAATAGGTCCACGCCCCGATCATCAAGTAGAACATTATGGCCAGGGGGAACGCCGCCAACAGCCGAGGGCCGAAGCTCACTGTCAGCCCGATAATGATCCCCAGAGCAGGCAGTGCGAACAGAAGCAATGCAGGCGTGAACAGCGCAACGCCATAATTCAGCAGAAAAACCATTCGCAACGAAACAGGCAGGAACAACATTTTCCGGAAATCGATCACTTCCGAACGCTGGAGTTCCATGAGCAAGGCAAAACTCCAGAAGAACAGAAACACGAGTACGCAGACGTCGGATATCAATAAGACTGTGCTTACCGCTTTGCTTTCCAAGTTTATTGCGAGGACGAAAAGGCCGACACCGATCCCTGCCGCGAGGATGAAGGCAAAGAGGGCCACCAGAATCATCAGGGCGAACGACAGCGCCTTCCCGCCGGTAAAAGTGTGGCGAAGGATGGTGAACCGCAGCCACAGCAGCACCCTGAAGTGTTCAAGCATCCCCGGCTCCCGTCAGCCACGACAGACTCGCCGCGGGTTGCTCCGGCGCGCCCACTACTTCGACAAATGCTTGTTCGAGAGAACCGCCGGCCGCGAGTTCGGCCAGCGGCGCCTCGCGCACCAGAGCGCCATTCGCAATAATTCCCACGTCCGTGCAGAGCTTCTCGACGATCTCCAGAATGTGCGAGGTAAGGAAAATGGTCGAGCCCCGTTGGCGAAAGCGTTCCAATACGCCCCGGATGGCCCGCGATGCAATTGCGTCGATCCCCTCGAACGGCTCATCGAGGACAAGCAGATCCGGATTGTGGATCAGCGCCGACGCGAGCGTCAGCTTCTTTTTCATCCCGTGTGAGAATTCGATCACGAGTTTCTTGCCGGTGTCATCAAGTCCGAGGAGGTGCAGCAGTTCATCGCAACGATCGTTAATCACGTTTCGCGGCACACGGTACATCCGCGCCATAAACGTGAGATACTCGCGGGCCGTCAGATTCTCAAATAAGCATAGGTCCTCCGGCACAACGCCAATCCGGCCCTTGATCGCCAACGGTTCACGGGCGAGATCCAGTCCCAAAATGCGTGCCGAGCCCTCCGATGGGGCAAGCAGTCCTGTGAGAATCTTAATAGTAGTGGATTTCCCCGCACCGTTCGGGCCCAAGAAGCCGTAGAAGCTGCCGCGCTCAACGTGCAGGTCCACGTGATTCACGGCGCGCAGCGAACCGAAGTCCTTAGTAAGCCCGCATGTCTCAACAGCGTATTCCACAATCCCTCCTCAAGCGGGGCGCATTGCCGCGGAGACTCAGTTTCATCCCGCGGGCAACTCGGAATTCGGAATATAGAAGAAAAGAGGATTGGAAACAAGGGAGGAGCTATGCGTGCGAGCGTTCCAGGAATGAGTACGCGACGCCGAGCACTACGCGGCGTTTACCCCTCGCGCCCGAAATATGCATACGAAAAGCCAGTAGCCGCCACTTGAGTAGGCTGTTTTTACCAAGAACCGGCTCTTTTCGGGCAGGATTGCACTTCCGCTGCGTAATAAAACCCGCGCAGAGCCGGTTTTGGAATGGCCGGCCCGCTTCTCACGTAGCCTTCGAGAGAGTCCGAGGGGCGCGGTTAGCTAAAGTTCTTGAGGTCCGGGGCCGAAAAATAAGATACAGACAAAAGGAGAGCCCGACGCACGAAAGGAGGCCCAATATGGCAAACATGGCTTCAATAGGCGGCGCCGGGGCCGGTCTGAGCCAGGCTGCTTTCCAAGTGCAATATCAGGTACGTGTGCTGAAGGATCAGCAACAGGTAGCAAAAGCGCTGGGAGCGATAGCTCTGGAGCTAATGCAATCCGCATTGGCGGTGACGCAGGACGGAGCGCAGAAGCACGACCTCGACGTGATAGCCTAGCACTCAAGACACTCCTTTTGTGAGGGGCGTAAAGCATGGAGGCGATACGCCCCTCATGCTTATTGGGGATTGCGGATTGATTGCCCGAGCCGGCGCGGCCCACCGCATCCGCTGGCGCTGCTTGTTAGGCGGATCCCTTCAGGTATGTGGACTCAAGGTGCCGGAGGAAATCGCTCCACGCCGGAAACTCCAGGCTCTGAGAAGCGCCTGTCTTATACTGGCGCAGGTCGCCAAGCTGCTTCACCCAGGCGATTTCAAGCTCCGGATTGGCGTGGAAGTAGTCTCGCACCCGTGTCTGGCACCGCTCCGCAAGACGTGCGGGATCATAGATGATCTCTCCGTCCAATAGCGGATATGTCATATGTGGCAGCGTTTCCAGCACCCAGTCAAAAGCATGAATCGACCAATAGGCCACGTGAACAGGGAAGGGATGCCGTCGAAGCTCGAGCACCTTGCACCCGTTCTTTTCGGACACAACCTGAAACTCGACGAGCGCCTCAGCCAGTCCCTCTTCCCCAATAGCGAACAAGTCCAGATCCGAGTCCGGTCGCTCGTACCCGTACCGTACGCTGCCTCCAAGAATCAGGCCGGTGGCAATTCCCGACCCCGCTATTCGCCGGGCAATTGCCGGTATTGTCTCACGCTGTATACCCATTTTTCATAGCCGAACGGTGTGCGCATCGGCGATGCAGTCCGCTGCACGCACTGGCTAACTCTTCGCTGGATACCCCACGGACTGCGCGAAGAGCACGCGTTGTTCGGGCCGCAGCCTAAACTCCTTGGCCGTGTTCTCCTTGTCGCAATTGTGAAACCATGCCGCTAAGCCTTGTGAGGCCGCGAACAGGTATACGTTTTGGGCGATGAGACCTGTGTCGGTGTAGTAATAGGACTTCTGGACCTCCGGGTCTCCGATGGACCGATCCGGCTGCCCTGGCCCCAGGCTGTACCGGCTGAGGTCCACGATGTAGAAGATATTGACCGGCGCCGTGGCCGCGCCGCGTCTTCCGGCTCTCGAGCGAAGGTCTCCCGCAACCAGGGGCGTCAAACGGTGAGGAACCGCCTCGTATAGGTAGACGCCTTCGGGCATGGCAACGTACAGGTCGATCTCCTGCGAATTGCTGGCCGATGCGGCCGTTCTTCCCGGCTTGCCAAACGATCCCGACTCGCGGTTCACCCCAAACGCCGCCCAGAGAAGATTCGAGAGCATCTGCGGAGGTAGCTTCTCTTCGCTGATATTGCGAATGGTCTTCCTTTCCCACAACGCCGCCAACACGCATTTTCCCCCGTCCTTCTCGGGCTTCGGCAGGATGATCGGCTCCAAGTCCTCTGCAAGACTGGACGTCGCGCCAGCCAACGCGGCCATGGCCGGCAGAGTCTTCATGAACGTTCTGCGATCCATCTGAATCCTCCTCTCTATGTTTTCCTCTATCCGGATTTCGAGATGATTGGCATAAAGTCTTGTGCGTCAGCGGCCAGTGGTCCGCTTCATGCGCTGGTTGGGCGTTTCCGCTAACACGACCCGGCAAGCGATGCTATCCGTTCCAGATGTATCCGAAAGACCACGCTGCTTTTCAGTAAACTTGTCTTAACGAGCGCCACCTCCCTTGGCATTCAGATCGATCCATATCCATAGCGCCAACAAATACAGCACCAATAACAGCGTTCTTGCCAGCCACGGAAGTGCGCGTGTAAAGTCTACTGGATGTTCGTCCGTATACTCAGCCTCTTGATGAGTGTCTACGGTCTCGGCAGAGAAGAGTCGGAAGCTGCTGATGCCGCTGTATCCTCGAAGAGTGACATAGCAATGCCAAAAAGCCGCGTTGAGCCCGGAGTGGTGCAGCCATCCGGACAGCCACCACAGAACTGCGAATGGTACGGTCACAGCGACTACGAAGAGAACATCACGCTGAGTGCTCATACGGCTCCTATGCTGCGAACTAACCCGATGATACACCATAGAATCGCAGGAAGCAGCACAACAACTAGGGAGAATGACAGTCCAAGTCTTAGAAAGGCGGGGCCGACAATCGCCGACCTTTCGCGCCACACTATCCGGAGGAGTAGTTCGGCCATCCAGCCAGCCGTATAGGCAATATTGATGGCAAACGGCGCGGCCATCAAAGCCAACGGTTCAACTGCGTCTTCGCCGGGTTTGAGCTCATGCGCCAGGGTTATGAACAGGAGGAATAGAAGCAAACTGATGAAGCCGACAAGGCCCACAACAAGGTTGTATGGGATTCGGCGAACCTCCCACCACCATATCACCTTAAACCAAGGACGTGGTCCCTCGGGTGTGGCGAAATACCAGTTGAAGAATCGTCTGCCCATCATTGCCCCTCCATCGGCTCAACGATCTCAAGCTCCGTGGCCGCCATCGGATGATGCTGCAGTGCGATCAGTCGCCGGACATAGGTGCGCGCAAGCCACAGCGGAAGGAATCCTACCACGCCAAACGAGCAATCGATCATCCGCCAGAAAACGGGAATGCCGCGCAAGGGCCCAAAGATGACCGCCATCGGAATCACCAATACGCACGCTATCATGCCGAACTCGATGACCCATAAGTTCTTGACCGGGTCACGGAGCGGTCCCAAGAACGCAATGGCGATGACGATATGACCGAACGCCAGCCAGTCGGTTCCGTAGAAAAGAAACGGGTGATCTGCATTAGCGTTGATCAGGCCTTGGTATACCGATGAGATCCATTGTGACATCGCGGGCCACCTGTATCCGACAGCAGTGTTGGGCCCCATGAACCTGTGCAAGATGGTGATTTCCAAAACCAGCGGGACCGCAGTCAACCCGCTGATGACAAGCCCCACGACAAAGAGACTCAGGAGATAGCGAATACACCTACGAAGCTTCCGAGCATCCATGTGTCTTTCCGAGCAAACAAAACGCGCGTGCCGCTGCCAACATTGTGGGCTTATGCACGCAAGTTCGACTTGATCGTCAACCTTGTCAGCTACGATGCCACTTGATAGATGGCTGGGCGAAAGTGGGGTTCGGGAACGGGGCGTCCGTCGGAAAGAGCGCTCTCAATCCAGAGCTTCTTCGCAATAAGGACTTCCCGGAGCGCCTCTTCCGGCGAGTCTCCGAACGCCGAACAGGAGGCCAGGTCCGGAATATCGGCAATCCAGCCCTCGTCTTCCTCACTGTAGAACAAGTTGATGTGGTAATCCTTCATTCGTCATCTCCAAGTTTCAGGTCGTTCTGTTCAACGATCTGCAAGAACTGCCGCACCTGATACGGTTTTGCCTGTCCGTTGCAGTCCTGGATGTCAAGGCGCTTCCCAATGTCCGAGCGTTTGAAAATGTGATGGCTGCCTTGCAGCATACACCAGACACCGCTATACAAGCCATACAAGACGCCCGCGTGACAGGGTCTCGTTCCGGCATGGACCGTGATCCGTGTTGTGCCTTTGAATGCGGGCAAAACGCCGTGATAGCATGCGAGACGGAAAAAGAGCACACGACGCAAAGAAGGGCGGCATGTCTTATGAAAATCGTCGTCATTGGAACGGGCTACGTTGGATTGGTGGTGGGCACGGGGCTGGCGGAGAACGGTCATTTCGTTACGTGTGTTGACCGGGACACCGAGAAGATCGAAACGCTGTCGCGGGGGAATTTGCCCATTTATGAACCGGGGCTCGAGGAGTTGATCACGCGGAATATCGAGGAGGAGCGGCTGCGGTTCACGACGGATCTCGAGGGGGCCGTGGCGGGTTCGCTGCTAGTTTTCATCTGCGTGGGCACGCCGTCGCTGGAAGACGGGAGCGCGGACGTGTCGGAAGTAATGTCGTGCGCGGAACAGGTGGCGCGGGCGATGACGGGCTATCACATCATCGTGCTCAAGAGCACGTGTCCCGTGGGGACGGCGGACAGGATCCGGGAGATGATTGCAGGGATCTCGGCGCACCCGTTCGACGTCGTGGTGAATCCCGAATTCCTGAAGGAAGGGGCGGCGGTGGATGATTTCATGCGGCCGGATCGCATTCTCGTGGGCTGCAACGAGGTGCGCGTGCAGGAGATCATGAAGGAGCTTTACGCCCCGTTCCTTCGGACGGGCAAGCCGATTCTGTGCATGAGCGTGCGGAGCGCGGAGATGACGAAGTACGCGGTCAACGCGATGCTGGCTGCGCGGATCTCACTGATAAACGAACTCGGGAACATCGCGGCGGCGCATGGGGCGGACATCGCGGAGGTCCGTGAGGGGTTGATGGCCGACAGCCGGATCGGATCGACGTACCTTTTCCCGGGACTGGGCTTCGGGGGCTCATGTCTGCCGAAGGATCTGGTGGCGTGCGCTCGATTTGCCCGCGAGAAGAACACGCGGAGCGACATGCTGGATGCGATCTCATCGGTAAACGATCATCAGCGTGCGATCTTTATCGAACGCATTCTGAGCCACTACGGCGCAGCCATCGGGTCGAAGCGCGTCGCCATCTGGGGCGTGAGCTTCAAGCCGCGAACCGACGATATCCGGAGTGCGCCGGCGTTGTGCGTCATAGACGCGCTGCTGCAAGCGGGCGCTTCGGTGGCGGTGTACGATCCCGTGGCCGGACCGAAAGCGCAAGCCCTTTACGGAGATCGCATCACGGTGGGCATGAAGAACTACGCGGTGCTGGACGGCGCCGACGGATTGGTGATCGCGACGGAATGGCGCGAGTTCCACAACCCCGATTTTGAGCGGATGGCTTCGCTCATGCGTGAGCGCACAGTTTTTGACGGACGCAATCTCTACTCGCCGAAACAGGTCGCGGCGAAAGGATTCCGCTATTTCAGCGTCGGGCGCCCGGCGGTGTAAGGATTGTGGATTGCCGATTGACGATTGCGGATTGAGCTACGCGTTGACGGCGCCTCGATGCAAACATCCGGAGCTGGCGGCCCGGATCACTCCGCAAGAACAAGGATGTGATGAGTACTAGTCCAGATACGTCGGGCGTCGATCGGTTGCTCCGGGCGGGAACGGCCATCCTTGTGTTCCTTGTGGTGTTGGCGCTATTCCCGTATGTACGCGACCCGGCCATCGACGCCAAGATCCTCGTCTACACTTGGGGCGCGGGCATTCTGACGGTGGTGTGCGTAGTATGGCGCGCACTCCACGGCATGCCGTTCCGCCGCCCTGTGCTGTTTCATGGCATCCTTCTCGTCTTCCTTGCACTCTTTGCAGTTTCGGGGGTGTTGTCGAGCTATGTTGGCAACAGCATTCAGGAGATCAGTAAGTTCCTCGCATTGTACCTTCTCTACATTGTGGCTTCTCAGGTGTATAGGACGCCGGAACAGGCCGGCCGGCTGATGCTGGTTGCGTGTAGTGCGGTGGGCCTTTCGGTCGCGTATGGGATCTTGCAACACGAGGGTTGGGATCCGTTCCCGTGGAATCCGAGCATGACCTCGGCGCTTGAAGAGGCCCCTGGCACGTTCGGCAACGGGAATATTGCGTCTCACGCGACGGTATTGGGCACAGTGATGGCCGTGTACATTGCGTTGAGCCAAGGCCGCCGGTATTGGTATCTGGGGTTTGTCGCGCTTTATTTCGTGCATCTGGACTTGTCGAATCAGCGCGGTGGAATCGTGGGGATCGCGGCGGCCGGCGCGCTTGTGGTCCTCGCGGTTGTCCTGCACCGGCGTCTGAAACATCCGCGTGCGGCGATTTTCACGAGCGTGATCTTGCTTGGCGTGCTCGGCGCGGCGGCGATCGCGGGCGTGATGGCACTGAAGATGTACCGCACGGGCGTACCGTACCCGATCAGCCTTCCGATCCTCCTTCGCTATCACGGGTATTCGGGCGCCTCGAAGATGATCCTTGAGCACCCCCTTCTCGGCTATGGCCCTGGCAACTATCGATATGAGAACCCAGCGTTCTGGACGCCGTTCGAACAGGAACATTTCGCGCTTAAACACAAGATGAACTATCGCGCCCACAATGACGCGCTCGAGATTGGCACGGAAGGGGGCTTGGCGGCCGCGGGTCTTTATCTCACTTTTCTGTTTATGGGGATCTACTACGGATTACTTATGGGCCTGACCGACGCGGACGCGCGCCGAAGAAAGGCCGGCCTCTTCTTCGCGGCCTTCTTCTGCACGTTTATGGTGGACGGTCTTTTCGGGTTCAACCTCCGGGCGCCTGTCTCGGCGATGCTTCTGTTTCTTATGGCGGGCGCCCTCGAGGGCGTCTGGTCGGACAAGGGAGCGGTGACCGCGCGGCAGGGCATGCTGCTTCCCGCACAACTCGGCCTTGCGTCCCTGGCACTCGCCCTTGTGGTCATTCAGACCGTCAGCTTCGCTTCGGAAATAGAGTTTCAACGGGGCTTGGGGGCGATGTACTACAAGGCTTTCGACAAAGCCGACCCGATACTCGCGGAGGGCGAGTCGTTGACGCCGTGGAAATGGGAGTTCGCATATCAGCGGGGCGAGGCGGCGCTCCGTGCGTACAAACCGGATGAAGCGATTGGCCACTACGAACGCGCGCTGCGTATGAACCCTTACTTTCCACCGCTCTATGTTGCGCTCGCGCACGCACACGTCATGCTCGCCGAGATCGGCATGACCGATAGGGCTCTGGACGAACGCATGAAGATCCTGGATAAGGCCGCGGAGTATGCGCGGCGCGCCCTCGAGTTATGCCCGCCACTCGCTGAAGGTGAGGATGTATTGGGCCGATCCGCGTGCCTTCGCGCCGTCCTGCTCACCGAGAAGGCGGGTCCGGGAAAGGACACCTCCGAGGAGGTGCGTAATGCTTGGGAAGAGGGGGCGCAACATCTGCGCCGCGCGATTTCGGATAAGGTCCAGGATCCGGATCGCGTGTACTTGATGCTGGGCCGGGCGGAAATGGCCTTGAACGACAAGCTCGCGGCCCAAGATGCTTTTGTGCGCGCCGTGACCTCGAACCCGGCAAATGCGAGCGCATGGTCCGGGTTCATGCACTTCGCATATGTCAAGGGACAGCAGCGGGTCTTCCGCGACGCGCTTACGTCCGCCGTATCGAGACTTCGTAGGGAGGGTAAGGAGGTCCCGGCGGATCTGGAAGTGGCGGCGACAGCGCTAGGCAAAGACGCGGCGGGATTGCGGGCGGCGGTAATGTCATTGGCGCAGACGGCGTTGGCCCCGCGGCCAAATGAGAGCGGGACGTCCTCGAAAGCCGATTTCACATGGACGGCTGAACTCATCCTCGAAGAAGCTTCTTCCGCCGAGACGTCCAAGGACGACCTGGCGTTCATCCAGTATTACGCTGCACTAACGTACATGGGCGCCGCCAAATGGCAGCAGACTTCCAACCTGTTCGAAGCGTGCTGGAAGCTGCTGCCGCCGAAGGAACTTGCGGAATGTGCGATCGTCTGGACGCAGGCATTGGGCAAGCTCAACCAGCCGGACCAGGCCGTCGCCGTCCTGCGCGAGGCGATCAGCCAGACGGGCGACAGTGTGCAACTGCAACTGACCTTGGCGCGCGCACTGGCCAAGATCGGCCGGGGTGCTGAAGCCCGCATCGAGTACGAGTTCCTGCTGAACCGGTTCGGTCTCCAAGATAAGGACCGGAAGATGGTGCAAGGCGAGTTGGATGCGCTGTCTTCTGGGCCAAAATAGGGGGGCGCTTCGCCGAGCCTGCGGTATTTCCCTAATGGGAATGACATCACGGACAAAAGAGACGAAATGGACAGAGTGAACAGATACACGGGAGATGGTTTTATGGGGTGTGTTGTCTGGGGATGGATTCCGATCTGTTTGCTGGCGAGCGGAGCCTTTGCAGCGGATGCTCTTTCTTGGGGCGGGATGCTGGATGCGGTCAGAGGGGAGAAGTCATTGCAGCCGCGTTGTGAACGTCTAGTGAAGAATGCACGGGAAGACGCGCAGAAACCTATCATCAAACGGGCGATGACACTCGCGGAAGTGGGGCAGAACCGAACGTGGCTTGACGGACGCGCAAACGCCCTCGAGCCAGAGATACGCGAGACTTTCGCGCTGGCGATGTCTGATTTTGGGGCCTGTAGCTCGCTCGCCGAGGAGTTGCCGCTTCTCGCTGCCGCATATCGACTCACCGGGAAAAAGCTGTTTCTCGATCGGGTAGTCGCGCAGCTTCAGGAGATGGCCGCGTGGTCGCCGTTGCAGCGGCCCGGCTGGACGCTCTATCACCCTGGCGCACGGCTGCCCGCTGACGGCAAGGATGGAAACTGGCTGGCAACCGGGTGCGGGGTGCGCGCAATCGCCGACACCCTCGAGCTGATGCCGGAGGACGCCATCCCGAATTCACTCTTCGAGCGGCTTCGCACGTTGCTTCGAGGGGAGATAGACGGCGTAGTGGACGACTGGCGCACGAAACGGCCGTGGTTCGTGTCGTCGAATAACGCTATCACGAACCAATGGGTGCTGCCGACGGAGGGGCTCGTGCGCGCATGCCTCGTGCTCGGAGTCGAGAGCTATCGCGACGCGTATGAGTTGGGAGTCGGGAACCTGCTGCAGGCACTCAATTCGCACGGCCCAGCGGGCGAGTTCGAGGAGGGTTTCGGGTATGCGTCGTTCACGGTGACATCGATGCTGCACGCGGCGCGGGCCATGGCCGCGAATGGCGATCGCCGCGCGGTCGATCACGCATTCCTCAGGAATTTTCCGACCTGGCTGGTGCATCATTTCCAGCCTGCCGACATGATCATCAACTGCTTCGACGCAGGCGCGGCGCGCGGAGGAGCGGACCGGTCGCGTCCGCTGCTGTCCATGCTCGCCGCCTGCACAAGAAGCCCTGTGGCGCGGTGGGCGCTAGCCGCACAGACCGCAGGAGCGGCGGACACCATCGCAGGACTGGCGGCTTCCGCCTTGCCGCCGGTGGGTGCGGATGCGGCGCCGCCGCTATTCGCGGCCTATGAACGCGCCACGCGAGTCAACTGGCGGAACGATTGGAGCACGGACGGCACGGGAGTCTGGGTGCGAGGCGGCCATCCTCTCGACCAACACGACCACTGCGATCGGGGCCACGTCAACTTCATCGCCCGCGGCAAGCCGATCCTGATCGAGGCGGGCACGCCCTATTACCATCATCCGCTAATGGGCTCCCAATTCGCGTCGGGCGTCGGGCACAATTTGTTACAAATCGGCACGGAGGAACCACGCGTAACGAACGCAGGCGAGACGCTTGTCTTGCGCGGGTGGCAACCCGTGGGCGTCGTGGCGCCAATCTCAGTCCGCCGCCTAGATGCAAGCGGCGGCGATGTGACCGTCGAGGTCGTCGGCAGCTATGAGGGGCTGAACAAATGGACCCGGCGCGTTGTGTGGGATTCGGATCTGCTTTCCGTTGAGGATGCCGTCTCGCTCAGCGCAGACTGTCACGAACCGTTGCTGTTTCGCTGGCATCTGGGCACGGATGACGCAGTGGATTTGAAGGGAAAGGGCCGGAAATGGGAGATAAAATGGCCCGCGGCCCGGATCGCACTTAAGGCATCCGCGCCCATTATTGTCACGCAGGAGAAGCTGCCCGACAACACGATAAACGACCTTGGCAGCGATCCGGCGACTGACCCGCGCCACACGTGCGTCGTCGTGAAGTCTGAAAAGCCTCAGCAGTTGTTCGAGATCGTGACACTGGTCGTTGCGCACTGAGCGGAGGGCCTGCATCACGAAACTTCGTGCTCGTGCTATTCCGAAAATGGGAACGTTCGTTGTACCGGCTTTAGCCGAGAGCTCGCTGCTGACCCGCCACCCTAAAGGGTGTACAACGAACATTCCCATTTTCGGAATAGCACGAGCACGAGCAGGACACACGGAAACGCATTTCGCGCCGCAACGGTACGGAATCGGCCGCATCCACTTTGGGCGGCTTCACTGGTAACAGTTCGCGGAGCTTGTGTAGAATACGCGAGGTGTCACATGTGGGAATGGCAAAGGTGGATCGGATGAGCCTGTCGAATAATGCGATGCCGGAGCCCGAATCAGAGCCGGTACATGAGGCCCTCGGGCAGTCAGATATCTTTCTTGCGTTTCAAGAGCGGCTGTCGCGCGCAGCCAAGGTGGATCGCCCGATACTACTGGTCGGCGAACGCGGGACGGGCAAGGAACTGGCCGCGTCCCGTATCCATTACCTGTCGCCGCGATGGAAGGAGCCGTTCGTCACGCTGAACTGCGCCACGCTATCGCCGACGCTGATCGAGTCGGAGTTGTTCGGGCATGAGGCGGGCGCGTTTACCGGCGCGCGCGGGCGGCGCACGGGACGGTTCGAGGCGGCTCACGGCGGCACGCTGTTCCTGGACGAGCTCGGGGCGGTCCCACTCGAGGCGCAAGAGAAGATCCTTCGCGTGGTCGAGTACGGCACGTTCGAACGTGTAGGGGCATCGCAGCCGGTACACGTCGACGTGCGGATCGTCGGCGCAACGAACTCGGACCTCCCGACCTTGGCGGCGCAGGGCCGGTTCAAACAGGACCTCCTGGATCGCTTGTCGTTCGAGGTGCTGTTCCTGCCGCCGTTGCGCGAGCGGAGAGAGGACATCATGTTCCTCGCGCAGCACTTCGCCGTGCGCATGGCGGCGGAACTGGGGCGCGCCGGGTCTCCTGAGTTCAGCGAAGGGGCCGTTGCGGCGCTCGAGAACTACTCATGGCCGGGAAACGTGCGCGAGTTGAAGAACGTCGTCGAACGAGCCGTATACCGCTCGGAAGAAGAGAACGTCAGCGAGATTGCCTTCGATCCGTTCGAGTCGCCCTTTGCACCGGCGGCCGAAGTCCCGGAAGCGCCCACGGTTTCGGAAAGCGGCACGCCTCCCGCGCCGGCCGCGAGGCCATTCAAGGAAACGGTCGAAGAGTTGGAGCGTTCGCTGATCCGGGACGCCCTGGTGCGCGCAAACTACAACCAAAAAAAGGCAGCGGCACTGCTGGGGCTTACCTACGATCAATACCGTGGTTACTACCGCAAGTACATGAATCAGGAGCGCTGAGTGGCATGTCAACGCTGAAAATCGCCCGGGTGCGGACTTTTCTGACGCAGCCGGCTGGATGCCCGCTCATCGTGGTGCGCGTGGACACGAGTGAGCACGGTCTGTACGGTCTGGGCTGCGCCACTTTCACGCAACGGCACCGTGCGGTTCAAGCGGCGCTCGACCATCACATCGGGCCGTTCGCGGTCGGGAAAGATCCCGATGACATCGAGGACCTCTGGCAGAGCGCGATGGTCAACGGATACTGGCGCAACGGGCCGGTGCTCAACAACGCCATCAGCGGCGTGGACATGGCGCTGTGGGACATCAAAGGCAAGCGGGCCGGCATGCCGTGCTATCAGTTGTGGGGCGGAAAGTGCCGCGGCGGTGTCGCCGTGTACACGCACGCCGACGGACGGGACCCGCAGGAAGTGGCTGAAAACGCGCGGAGGTTTATCACGGAAGGTTATCACTACGTTCGGTGCCAGATAGGCGGCTATCCAGGTCTCGAGGGGCGCCAGACGCGTCCGGCCGGTGTGGCCCCAGGCGAGTACTTCCATCCGCGCGAGAAGCTCTATCAGGTCCCGCAACTGTTTGAGACGTTACGCAAGGAGTTGCCGCAGGAGATCGAGTTGTTGCACGACATTCACGAACGGTTGGCGCCCATCGATGCGGTCTATCTTGCCAAAGCGCTCGAACCATACCGGCTGTTCTTTCTTGAGGACATCCTCGCTCCTGAGGATCTCGAATGGTTCGCGAATATTCGCGCGGTGTGCGCGACGCCGCTGGCCATGGGTGAGCTGTTCAATCATCCGCGAGAGATCACGCCACTCGTCTCAGGCCGCCTAATCGATTTCATCCGCGTGCACGTGTCGCAGATCGGCGGCGTCACGCCCGCGCTCAAACTCGCCCATTTGTGCGCCGCGTTCGGCGTGCGTACGGCCTGGCACGGCCCGGGCGACGTGTCGCCGGTGGGCATGGCCGCCAACATTCATCTCGATATGGCCTGCATCAATTTCGGTATCCAGGAATGGGCGAAGCGCGCCGAGATCGAGTACGAGATGTTTCCCGGATTGCCGCAGGTAAGGGCCGGATACGTCTATCCGAATGAGAGACCGGGACTCGGAATCGAGTTCGATGAGAGACTCGCCGCAAAGTTCCCTTGCACGGATGAGAACACGGCATGGACCGTGTCGCGGCTGCCGGACGGCACGCTCTGGCGGCCGTGAGGGATCGGGGGTGGGAACGCTGATGCGTTGCGTCACGGCAGGGCTCGCGCTTTTCATGAGCACGTCGATGGCTATTGCCCTGAGTGTTCTCCCTGAAGAGATGGCCGAGAAGGAAGCGTGGGTAGCGGGGAAGTTTGGGGGAGTTCAGTCGCAGGTGCCCTCGTTTTCGTTCGACTACGATGGCAAAGCGTTCGCTAATCTTCTGAAAGACTGGGAACTCGACCGCAGCGAGAGGCCCGTGGACAAGCAGCGCACGGAGCGGACGTTGACGTACCGGGACCCGAAGACGGGGCTGGTCGTGCGTTGCGTGGCTATCGAGTACAACGATTTCCCGACCATCGAGTGGACGCTGCACTTCAAGAACACGGGATCCGCTGAAACACCAATCTTGTCCAACATCGAGGCGCTGGATGTGCGATTCGAGCGCGATGCCCGCGGCAAGTGCGCGCTCCATCATTGGAACGGCACGTATGTCAATCGTACCGACTACCAGCCCCATCAAACGGAGCTCAAGCCCGGCGAAAGCGGCACGTTCACGCCGACGCAAGGCCGCCCGTGCGCGGGCGAGTTCCCGTACTACAATCTCGACTGGAACGGTGAAGGTGTCATCATCGTCGTCGGCTGGCCGGGCAAGTGGGGCGCGACTTTCACGCGCGATGCAGGCACGTGTGTGCGCGTCACAGCGGGTCAGGAACGCACGCATTTCAAACTGCTGCCCGGAGAGGAAGTCCGCACGCCGCTGATCGTTCTTCAGTTCTGGAAAGGCGACGTGGTTCGGAGCCAGAACGTGTGGAGGCGCTGGATGTTCGCGCATAACCTGCCACGGCGAAACGGAGCGCTCCCGCCGCCGCAGATGCCCGCCGTGAGCGGTAATCAATTCCCTGGGCTGTTATGCAACGAGGCGGATGAGATCCGGTACATCAACCGATTTGAAGAGGAAGGGATCAAGATCACGCACTGGTGGATGGACGCTGGCTGGTACGTCAACAAGGGCGACTGGACGAGCGTCGGCACGTGGGAGGTGGACACGGGCCGGTTTCCTCGCGGGATAAGGGCGGTGGCCGATCACGCACACGCGAAAGGGCTGAAACTCATTGTTTGGTTCGAACCGGAGCGCGTCACGCCGGGGTCGTGGCTGGCGGAACACCATCCGGAGTGGGTACTGGGCGGCAAAGGCGGCGGCCTGCTGAACCTCGGGAACCGCGATGCCTGGAAGTGGCTCGTAGACCATTTTGACAAGATCATCACCGAGCAGGGAATCGATTTCTACCGGCAGGATTTCAACATGGACCCACTGCCCTTCTGGCGCAACAACGACGCGGAAGACCGGCAGGGCATCACGGAGATACGGTACGTCGAGGGGTATCTCGCGCTTTGGGACGAACTGGTGCGCCGGCATCCGGACATGCTGATCGATTCATGCGCCAGCGGCGGACACCGAAATGACCTCGAGACCCTGCGCCGATCTTTGCCGCTGCTCCGCAGTGACTACATCTTCGATTGGACAGGCGAGCAATGCCACACCTACGGCTTTGCTTCATGGGTCCCGTATTGGGGCACCGGCCTGATCGACTTCGACGCTTACAGCTTCCGAAGCTGCATGGGACTTGACACGACGCTAAGCTGTGACGCGCGTAGAAAGGATCTCGACTGGGACCTGCTGCGGAAACTGACCTCGCAATGGCGTGAGCTCGCGCCGAATTTTGCCGGAGACTACTATCCGCTCACCTCATACAGCGTCGAGGATGACGTCTGGATGGCGTGGCAGTTCGACGTGCCCGAAAAAGGACAGGGCATGGTGCAGGCATTCCGCCGGCCAAAGTGCAACTATGAATCTGCACGCTTCAAGCTGAACGGCCTGGAAGCCGATTCCATATACGTCGTCACCAACATCGACGAAGACAAGCCACAGGAGATTTCGGGCCGCGACCTGACGGGGAATGGGCTGCTCATCATGCTCCCGGCTTCACCTGATTCCGAAATCGTCACATATCGTAAGAAGAAGTGAGCACACGATTGCGAGAATCTCGTCGTCAGAGTGCACTGAGCAGGCCTGGAAGATCCCTCCAGTGGCGGAGAATCGCGTGAGGCGTTATAGCTGCGTCCCCTTCTCCATCCGGACAGTACCATATAGCCGTCATCCCCGTACGCAACGCACCCGCTATGTCCGCCCCGAGTGTATCACCGATGAACCAGATGTCCCGAGGGGCGATGCCGAGCTTTGATGAGGCCGCGCGGAAGATCGCGGGATGCGGTTTGCGGATGCCGTAGTCGGCGCTGGACATTATGAACCGGAAGAAGTCCAGCATGCCGTGGCGCTCAAAATCGAGAGCAAGACAGCGCCCGCTGAATGAGCTGTTGCAGACGGCCCCCATTGGAAGGCAGAGACTCTTCAGGTGTGCAAGGGCCCCGTAAATGCCCGGTTCGGGAATCGCCTCATACGCAGCCTTCAAGAACTCGATCTGGACCTCCTCGATGGGGATGTCATACGTCAGCCCAAGGGAATCGCTGACGAGACGGTCGAATGATGTCATTGGCAATTCGAGAAGAGCCTTGTCGCGGATGTCCCACTGCTCTTGCAGGTCCGGGTGGCCTGCGAAGGCCTCGTAGTCGTCGATCGTTACGTTTCTCGGATTGTGCGCAATTTCAAGGAGGCGCGCTTGCCCCTTCGGGATGTCGAAACGGACCTGTCGCAGCAGCGTGTTGCCCATGTCGAACAAGATGCCTTTGGGGGATGGCAAGACTGTCATTGATTGCACTCCGATCCTCTCCTGATCAAAGCAACAGCCCGTTTGTCCTCCGGCAGAAGATCTGATTTACGGGCGGTATGCGAGGAGCATTCCTGAGTCTTTTGTAATATGCATTTTCCCGCCGAGCGAAGCCAAGTGTCGCTCAACAAATCGCAGGAACTCCGCGCGACGGTCGTAGTCTGCGCCGGCGACTGAAAGCACGTATGAAACCAATGGTTCCGGTTCGCATACCTCCAATGCGTCATCGTAGCGAGACAGAGTCACGGAGGAGAAGGCCGCAGCCATTTGAGACAAGCCATTCTCCAAGGTAAAGCTCTCGGCATCATTTCCCAGTTGCAGGCGCGGATCGAACGAGCGCGCGAGTTCCCGCAGTTCCTTCATATGGTTGCAGCCGACCGTTGTTGCATATACCCGGCCTCCAGGTTTCAGCACTCGCCGAATCTCAGCGAAGGTACGGGGTTTGTCAGGAGCATAGTAGAGCACATGGTTTGCGATCACCGCGTCAAGACTCGCGTCCTCCAAAGGTACGGCCTGTAGATCCGCAAGGACGAACTGGAACCCGCCCCCACACTCTGCGACGTTCTCGCGTGCCCCGCGCAGAAGCGCTTCAGAGCGGTCGGTTAGCACAAGCTGCCAAGATGGATGAATACGATATTCGTTTTCGCTCCAGAGCCTGCCCGTGCCGCAAGCGATCTCGAGTATGCGGCATGGTTCGGGCAAATCGAAGTGATCGAAAACCCAGTGATACCAGCCGTGCGGGTTTACGCTGAACCTCGCGTGCAGGTCAATCCGTGCGCGCAATCTCTTGTCCGTTCGATATTGCTCTTCAATCGAATACATTCGGTGTGAGGTCCCTCCTGCCGCCTTCTTAAGCCCAAAGGGCTATTACACTACACTACCACGATGCTTATCGGCCAGCACGCGTCGAGGCTGTTTGCCGACGAAGGGAAGTGTTGGCGTTTCACTGTGAATACATTACCATGAGTCCTACTTCATCCAAGACAACAGCCGTAGTTCCCCTGGAACGCGTCGAGCGGGGCATCTTTGTCATACGCGGCCACAGAGTGGTTCTCGATGAAACCCTTGCCCAGCTTTACGGTGTCTCCACAAAACGGCTGAACGAGCAGGTCGGGCGTAACCGAGAACGGTTTCCCGATGACTTCATGTTTCAGCTTTCCTCTCACGACTGGAAATCTTTAAGGTCGCAAATTGCGACCTTAAAGCGTGGTCGCGGCCAGCACCGGAAGTATCTGCCTCACGCATTCACTGAGCACGGGGCAGTCATGGCGGCGAACGTCCTCAATAGCCCCGTGGCCGTCCAGGCAAGCATCCAAGTCGTACGGGCGTTTGTGCGACTGCGGCAGATGCTCATCTCTCACGAGGAACTTGCGCGTAAACTCGAAGGCTTGGAGAAGAAGTACGACCAGAGTTTCAAAGTGGTGTTCGATACCATCCGAGCCTTGATGACCCCGCCTGAACGCAAACGCCGCCCGATCGGGTTTACTGCCAACCGCCCGGACAACCACGACAAGTAAAGCCGCCGGTTCTTGAGCAACTCCACGCCTCATTCGATATATGTCAGTATACACCCTGCACAAGCAAACCTGAGATTGCCAAAAGGGGCCGCGGTGTGCTAGATTCGCCGCCCGAAAAGGTAAGAGATATGAAGGCGATTCTGGCACTCGAAGACGGAAGCGTGTTTGAAGGCAACGCCGTGGGCGCAGAGGGCGAGTCGTTCGGCGAACTCGTGTTCAACACGAGTATGACGGGCTATCAGGAAATCCTGACAGACCCGTCCTATGCCGGACAGATCGTGACGATGACCTATCCGCTTATCGGCAATTACGGCTGTAACCCGGAAGACGTCGAGTCGCGCAGGCCGTTCGTCGAGGGCTTCGTGATGCGCGAGTGCTGTCTCAAGCCCAACAACTGGCGCGCGAAACAAACCTTGCCCGAGTACCTCAAGGAGCATAACATCGTCGCGATCGACGGCGTGGATACGCGCAAGATCACGACGCTGCTCCGGACGAAGGGCGCGCAGCGTTCCGTTATCAGCACAAGCGATCTTGATCACGACAGCCTTGTGCGAAAGGCGCTCGACTCGCCGTACATGTCCGGGAGCGACTGGGTCAAGGCCGTGACAATCGATAAGCCTTACGAGTGGAACCCGGAATCGCAGGGTAAGTACCGGGTGGTCGCCATGGACTACGGCATCAAGTACAACATCCTGCGGCTGCTGGACGCCTCGGGCTGCCGCGTCATCATTATGCCTGCGACGACCAGCCTCGATGAGGTACTGCACCAGAAACCGGACGGTGTCTTTTTGTCGAACGGACCCGGCGACCCAGCCGCGCTTCCATACCTTTACCCGACGATCCAGGGCCTCTTCGGCAAGGTCCCGATTTTCGGCATCTGCCTCGGACACCAGTTGTTGGGCCATGCTTTCGGCGGCACAACGTACAAGCTCAAGTTCGGCCACCGCGGCGGAAATCAGCCGGTCATGAACCACATCAGCGGGCGTGTCGAGATCAGCGCGCAGAACCATGGGTTCGCCGTGGACCCGAAATCGCTCGACCCCGACAGGGTCCTCATTACGCACAGCAACCTGAATGATCAATCCGTCGAAGGCATGCAGCACAAGGCGTATCCCATCTTCAGCGTGCAGTATCATCCCGAGGCATCCCCCGGCCCGCATGACAGCCGATACCTCTTCCGGCGTTTTATGAAGCTCATGGAAGAGCATAAGGTGGGCGGTTAACGCGGCGCTCTGCAAGCACTCCGGAACGCTCCGTTCGTAATCGTACTCGTAATCATGATCTAAATCGGAATGTGGCCACAGGATTTGTGGCGGCGCTAGACAATGAGAGGGCAAGCCTTATGTCAACGAACGGTCCGTCCGTTGTCAAGTTCGCATCAGCAAAGGTAAAGGAATTGCGGCGGCACGCAACGCTGCCCGTCAAGTTCGAGAAAATGCTCGAAGGGTTTCAATTGGAGGCGATGTTCTCCCGCAAGACCGTCGCCATCAAGATCCACGTGGGCGGCGATATGGGCTTCACGACCATTCACCCGCTCTTCATCCGAATCGTGGTGGAGGCCGTAAAGAAGGCCGGTGGACACCCCTTCGTGACCGACGGCAGCGGGTCCCTTCCCGGCGCAAAGGCCCGTGGATACACCGAGGAGGTCCTCGGCGCGCCGCTGATCGCCGCGGCGGGCGTCGCAAACAACTACGCCTACACAAAACCCATCGGGTATCGCAGTCTCGAGGCGGTAGACCTCTGCGGCAACATTGTGGATGCCGATGCGATGATCGTCCTCAGCCATGGAAAAGGACACGGCAACAGCGGCTTCGGCGCGGCTATCAAGAATCTCGCGATGGGCTGCGTCGCCCGCAACAGCCGAGGCAAGCTGCACAAGCTTCAAGGCGAACAATTCCAGTGGGATCCCGACAACTGCGTGCGTTGCCGCGCCTGCGCAGAGAACTGCCCTTCGCCTGGCACGATAACTTTTGACGACAAGGACAACCTAAAGTGGTTTGACCACCACTGTCGTTACTGCCGCCACTGCGAAGAGTCGTGCGAGCATAACGCGATCAAGATCGACTCGAAAGGTACCGAGTACTTCCAGCACGGCATGGCGCTAACGACCCGCGAGATCCTGAATACGTTCGAACCGAACCGCGTCCTGTTCATCAACGTCCTCTTGAGCATCACGCCGTTCTGCGACTGCTGGGGCTTCTCGACGCCGGCACTCGTGCCCGACGTCGGCATTCTCGCGGGAACCGATATCGTCGCCATAGAACAAGCCAGCCTCGATTTGATTCGCGTCGAGGATTTCATTCCGAGTTCACTGCCCGAATCCATGAGCCTCCGCGGAGGCAATCATCTCTTCGAGCGCATCCACGGCAAAGACCCGTATCTTCAAGTCGCCTGCGCCGCCGAAATAGGCCTCGGCTCCCGCGAATACCGACTCGAGACAATCGAGTAGGAGGTCGAAAAATGAAATGTAGCTATTACCCCGAAACCGACACACTTTACATTGATCTTTCCGACAAGCCCAGCGTTGACTCCCAAGAGATCGTTCCAGGTGTCGTACTGGACTTCGATGAGAATGGCCGATTGGTCGGGATCGACATCGACCGAGCCACACATCTCATTGACTTGTCCCGTGTGGATCTTACCGCTCTGCCGATTGCCTCGCTGACCTTGGCCGCGGAACCCGCAGCCCCTGTCCGTTAGAATTGTCGCCATCGGAAGATGCGAATTCTCGCGGGCACAGATGCGCAGGTTCAGATGTGCTCTTTGACAGCCTCGGCGATGTTCTCGGCGTTGATGCCGTAGTGGGAGGCGGACCAAACGGCTTGTCCATTCTTGATGAGGATCAACTGAGGGGATTTGTGCTGGACGCCGAGGGTTTCAGTTATGGCGTTGGAAACGGGGCGCGACTCGATCACTTTGACCAGATGAAACTCCGGCCCTTCATTGCCAGCCTTCGCCATGTACCTTGTGACCGCGTCATGCGCGCCCGCGGAGATGGGACAGCGCGTGCTGTGTTTGAACATGAATATCGGCTTTGCAGCGGCGTCGACCAGACAAGACTCCCATTCCTCAATTGTAGTGATCTCTTTCACCGCATATCTCCATGTTGTTCTTCTCTTACAGCATCACGCCTGTCTACGGGCTGCCTTTTCTACATCATAGCATGATGCAGGCGTCATTCGGCATCTTATTCTACAGCGTCTCAATGACCGCTTGCGACATTGCCAGAACGTTTTCCGGAGAGACGTTGGGCAGGAGGGCCTCGTGACTCGGGCTGACGATGAGCCTTGGTCCCAGCAACGCCGTGATGCGCCGTACGTCTTGTTTCACCTCTTCAGGCGTGGCGTGCACGAGGAGTTCTTGCGTGTCGACGCCGCCCAGGAATGCGATCCGGCCCTTGTATCGCCGAGCGAGTGTCTCAGCATCCATGTGACTTGCGCGTGCCTGCAACGGGTGGAGGCAGTCGACGCCGGCTTCGATCAAGCGGTCAATCACGCGGAAGATCGCGCCGCACGAGTGCAGGATCACTTGAAGGCCGTGCCGGTGTCCCTGTTCCGTGAATCTCCGGAACCAAGGCAGGATGTAAGTGTCGAACTGATCCGGGCTGCAAATCAGGTCTACCTGAGTCCCGAAATCGTTTCCAAAGAAAAAACCGTCGACGAGGTCGCCTGCCGCCTCGAAGAATCGCCCGTTGGCCTCGTAGTAGAAACCGCAAACGCGATCCGTCACGGCATGAACGACCGCCGGATGCGTGTACATCTTGGTCATGTAGTTGTCCATGCCGAACAGGTCCATGATGTTGTGATAGAAGCACGTCCAAAAGCCGCTCGCGCGATAGAACGGCCCGGCGCATTTGAGCGCTTCGATGCATTCGTCGAAATGGAGGTAATCAGGATTGGGCCACGGATAGTCGCTCAACTGATCCGGGTCTTGGCAGTCCGCCAGAGGTCCGGCTTGCCCGTGCATTTTCTTGCTGAGTCCAAGATCAAACATCCCGAGTCCGTCCGGATGCCGGTAAGTCGAATCAAAAAACTGCGGACACACCCACCGAAAATCGTCGCCCAGCCTAAGCCGGAGTTCCTCCTCATTTTTCGTCCCGAAGTGGACGTGATAAATGGGCCAGGTGTCCGCGTGCGGGTTGCCCATCCAGAAGCCACACCGGTCCGCAGCGCCGCCGCCAATGATCGTCCTGATACGCTCCCGACTGTTCATCGTCGGATTCCTTTCGCGCCATGGCCATCAAACCTGCACTTAGTATAGAGGATCGCTGGGCGCGGAGCACGGCGGTTTATGGACGGAATGGACGTGGTGCACTTTTCCGCTATAATCGTGTCAGCAGGAGGAAACGATGATGAAGATCCGCGCAGCTATCCTGGGCTATGGGCGCAGCGGGAGCACAATGCACGCACGCGCCATCGAGCACCACCGTGAGGCATTCGAAATGGCGGCCGCATGCGACATAGATCCGGAAAGGCGAAAACAGGCGGAAGAACGATTCGCTTGCCGCACGTATGAAGACTACCATGAGATGCTGAGAAAGGAGCGGCCGGATCTCGTCATCATCGTCACGCGAAGCGATCAGCATGCTCAGATGACGTGCGATTGTCTCACGGCCGGCGTCAATGTGCTTGTCACGAAGCCGTGGGCGGTAAACGAGGGCGAGGCGCGCGCCATGATCGCCGCCGCACGGCAATCGGGAAAAATGCTTCTGCCGTGGCTGCCCTCGCGATGGGGATGCGATTTGCGCCGTTTGAAGCAGTTGCTCGCAGAACAAGCCATCGGGAATGTCTTCTGCATTCGGCGCGCGGTGAACAGCTTCGACACGCGAGACGATTGGCAGACCGAGCGCCGCTATGGCGGCGGTTATTTGCTGAACTGGGGGCCGCACATTGTCGATACGCCCGCGCTCTTGGCCGGCAGCGAAGTTGAAAGCGTTTACGGGCGTATGAAGCAAACTATCAATCCCGGCGATGTTGAAGACTGTTTCTTCGCCGTCATGAATCTCACGAATGGCGTGATCATTCAGGCCGAGTTTTCCATCTCGATGGCACCACTACCAAGTTGGCTCGTCCAGGGTACTCACGGGACTATCGTAGTCCGAGGAAACCGTCTCACCTTGCACAAGAGCGCGCCCTCAAAGCCGGAGAATCCCACCAATACAGCCTCGATGTCAGCGCAAGATGAAACAGTCATTGAAGAAACGCTGGAGGGCGAGCTCTATGGCGATGAGAAAGAGATCTACGCCGAGATCGCGCGAGCAGTAAGAGGCGAGAAACCCTATCCTGTAACGCCGGACGATGCGCTTCAGTTGACGCGCGTCCTCGATGCCATCCGCCTGTCCGATGCCGAAAACCGCGTGGTGCACCTCTGAGCGAGGCGGCCTCTACTTCCCTTCCTGGGCTTCGAGCCAGCGCGTGCAGTCGATGGCCGCCATACAACCGGAGCCTGCGGCCGTGACCGCCTGCCGGTAGATCCTGTCCTGGACGTCGCCCGCCGCGAACACACCCGGGATGTTTGTGAATGAACTGCCCGGCTTCGTCTTCAGATAGCCAACCTCGTCCATATCGAGGATGCCCTTGAAGAGGTCGGTGTTCGGCTTATGGCCGATGGCCGCAAAGTAGCCGGTGCACGCGATCTCGCGCGTGTGACCGGTGTTGACATCCTTAATGCGTACACCCGTAACGCCGTCCTTGTCATTCCCGAGAACCTCATCCACGACACTGTTCCATTCGACCGTGATCTTCTCGTGCGCACAGACGCGGTCCCCCATGATCTTGCTTGCGCGGAACTTATCGCGCCGGTGCACAACGTGGACGCGGCTCGCAAACTTAGTCAGGAACAGCGACTCTTCCATCGCGGTATCCCCGCCGCCCACCACGACGAGAGGCTTGTTCCGGAAGCGAGGCAAGGCGCCGTCGCACGTGGCGCAGCCCGAGACGCCCCGGTTCATGAACCGTTCCTCCGACTCGATGCCGAGGTACTTTGCCGTCGCGCCGGTCGCGACGATCACGGCCTTGGCTTCCCACGTTTCGTCACCGGAACGCACAGTCAGCAGATGGTTGGAGAGGTCAATGGCGGTCACGGTTTTGTACGCGCACTTGGCGCCGAATCGTTCCGCCTGCTTCTTGAACAGGTCCATCAACTCGGGTCCCGTCACGCCATTTGGGAACCCCGGATAGTTCTCGACTTCCGTGGTGGTCATGAGCTGGCCGCCTGGGAGGATGTCTTTGCTTAGCTCCCCCTCCAGCAAGAGCGGGCCTAGGTTTGCGCGGGCCGTGTAAAGCGCCGCCGTGTACGCCGCAGGCCCGGAACCGATGATAATAACGTTCTCCATCGCGCTTCTCCCATGGTTTGCCGCCCTCACCCGAACCGCGAACGCGATTATAGGAAACACGGAAGATCGGTTACAAATGGATCTCGCCTCGCGGTTACACACACTAAGGAGCCGCGCAAGCATTGGCGGCAGTAGCGCGACGTTTCCAACGTCGCGGCCAGGCGACCGGATCGAACCGCGACGTTGGAAACGTCGCGCTACCGTGGTTTCGCTGAGCGGCGTGATATTCGGTATAGTGTCCGCAGGTTTAGCTTTGGGCCTGCAAGGAGAAGCGAAGATGAAAAATGCTGCGTGCCGGCGCCGTTGGCGCAAGTTTCCCGCGTTGTTCGCCGGATTTGTCCTGCCGGTATGCATCGCCTGCTTCGGGGTTGCGTTCAGTGAAGAGAAAACAGTGACAACCGTTGATCCGCGACTTTGCGCGGATGACGACGCCTTCTTGAATCGCCAGGCGGCAGCGCTCCTGGCGGATGTGGCAGAAACGCTGGGAAAGGTGAAGCCAAGCGCGCCTGAACCTTGGGAGCGGTATTTGGCGTTGCGGTTATTGGATGCCGTGTTTCACGACGTGTATGCGCCGAACCGTCCGCCGGTGCAGGAATTCTTCCACAAACGAATGGAGCAGGCCACGGCTGAAATCGAGGCTACGAAGGTGGACGAGGGCGCGATGATCTGGAAGCTGTACAACCACGGTTTCGTCGTTCGGACACACAGCGTCACGCTGGCGTTCGACCTCAATCCGGGTACGCGAGGCTTCCGTATCACGAGTCCAACGGGAGAAAACACGACCGTGCCGTGTCCCGGATTCCCGGTTTCAGACGGAATGATGGCGCGGATCGCAGATCAGTGCGATGTGCTCTTCATCAGCCACGCGCACGGGGACCACGCGGTGGAATCGGTGGCGCGCGAATTCATTGAGAGAGGCAAACCCGTCGTCGCGCCGGACACGGTCTTTGCCGGCGCTGCGATTCATGAAAAGATCACGCACATGAAGCGAGAGGCGCACACGCTCCAGACATTGCCCATTCAGGGAGGGAAGATCGAGCTTCAAGTCGTGGTTTACCCGGGCCAGCAGTACCAGGATAAGGGAACGCCGAACAACGTATCGCTCGTCTTCACGCCCGAGGGGTTGTCCTTTGCCCATAACGGCGACCAGATCAACGATCCGTATCCTGAATACCAGGAGGATTACGCGTGGATCGACAAGGTGCACGAGCACCACAAGGTCGACGTTTACATGACCAACTGCTGGGGCAACGACCTCTTCCGCGACGTCCGCGGTTTCGACCCAAAGCTCGTTTTGCCCGGCCATGAGAACGAGATGGGACACCCCCTGTGGGATCGCGTCCCTTACTGGGGCGACAGCGAATACCTGCACATAACCTACCCGCAGCTCAAGGCTTCCAAGTACCCCGTCGTCGTGATGACCTGGGGCGAGTCATATTACTACCAACCCCAGTCAGAATAACCCCCTTCTCGTTCGATGTCTGTCTCGCGCAAGGACGCCAAGGAAGCAAAGACAGCCATCGGCTCTCCCGGCGCTCGGGACGACTACCGGGTGATGACGCCGCCGGCGACGACCGCGTCATCGGCATCATAGAGCACGAGGTGCTGGCCCGGTGCGGGGGCGAACACAGGGGGATCGAAATCGACTTCGAGTCTCAGATTGGCAGGGGTGCCGTCCTCCGCGACCGAGGTCGAGCGGGAGCTCGATCCTACCTTTGTATCATCGGAAACGTCTGTGACGATGCACGGTTCGGGAGAACCCACGGACCGCACCTTCCCCATCAGACGCATTCCCGGACAGAGCTTCTCGGGCTGAAGCACGTTGACTTCGCCGACGCGCACGCGGGTCTCGTATCCGGCTTCCCTAGGCCCGACGACGACCATATGGTCTTCCGGCACAAGCTTCGTCACGTACAGCCTCTGGCTGCTCGAGACACCCAGACCCTGGCGCTGTCCCACGGTGAAGTTGTGGATGCCTTCGTGTTCGCCCAAGACGTTGCCGGAAGTATCGCGGATGGCGCCATGCTGAGAAGGCGCGTCGCGCAGTAGCTCGCGGTAGTCGCCTTGTGCTGCGAAGCAGAGCTCCATGCTGTCGGGCTTGGCGGCCACGAAGATCCCCCGCGACGATGCCAACTGTCGCACCTCGGTTTTCGTGAGTTCGCCCAGCGGGAAATGTAGAAAGGCCAGATGTTCGCGCGGCGCCCCGTACAGGAAGTAGCTTTGATCCCGATCGGTATCTTTTGCGCGTCGGAGTCGCGGCGGCATCTCATCGGTCGCCCTATCGATGCGCGCATAGTGGCCCGTCGCCAGGTGAAGGATTCCGAGACGATCTCGCAGCAGGTCCCACACGAGGTGGAACTTCATGAGAGTATTGCAGTCCACGCATGGACTGGGCGTCCTTCCTTCGCAATACGCCTTTCGGAACGGCTCCACTATGAAGACTCGAAACGCCTCTACCGTATCCACGAAGTAGTGCGGCACGCCAAGGTCCTTGCATACCAGGGCAGCGTCCGTACCGCAACACGGGCGGCGCACCGAGCACGCGTCGACCAATGGGATCTTCATCGTGATCCCAACCACGTCCCACCCGGCATCGCGCAAGAGCACGGCCGTCACGCTGCTGTCGACGCCCCCGCTCATCAGCACCGCGATGGCCCTGTCCTTGTCCAGTGTCGGCGCCTCCCCGAACGTTGGCGAGAGAAGCGCGGCTATTGATTGACCTTTCACTGACATCGCGAAACCTTCGACCTGTTTGTCCTCATCCTGCTCGTGCTCGTAATCTTAATCCTAATCGTAATCGTAATCGTAATCGTAAACAGCCGGAGCTCGCTCGCGCACAGATCAACTCGAAAAGTCAATTGAAAGAAGGGATGGGCAGATCTCGATTACGATTAGGATTACGAGTACGAGCACGATGCACGAGCATGACAGATGACTTGCATCCACTTGGAGTTGTCCCGATAATTGGGTCGCGGCTGTGATATAGGGAGGCGGCGCTCTGTGAATACACTTTATCGGACAGTTTTGTGGACCATCATGGCCGGCCTGTGCGTGATGGCGCCCGCGCAAGCAGCGGGAACGTTGCAGTGGGCCGAGGTGGATGTGGCGCTGCGGCCCGACTTCAAGGCAACGGTCACGTACAGGGTATGCTGGCGGTCGAACGGGAACCTGCACGGGTTTTACTTCGAAGGCGTTGAAGAAAAGCCGGTCTTCGACGTGGCGAACGCGCGAGCGTTTTCCAACAACGACCCGAATGGATTGCCTTTGTCGATCAAGCCGGTCTCCAGCAGGAAATGGGACATCGTGCTCGCCCGAGGAAAGGCGATAGATTCCGGCCTCGTCGTCTATAGTTTCAGTTACGCAACGGATTTCGGTGCATCGAACCACCTCGGCGCCACGGAAGCGGATCAGTTCGGGCCGCTTATCTACTTCAACTGGTCGCCCGTGCAATGGGACGCGCCCATGGACCACTACACCGTCCGCGTCTACTATCCAATCGAGATCAACTCCGATGAGCTCAACATGAAGCAGATGGACGAGTACGGCTTCAAGACGGAGCCGTTCATGAACAAAGAGTACCTTATCTCCTATTTGGGCCAGCCGTACAACGGCAAGAAATGGCTCACCGTCCGCCTGCATAAGAAAGACGCGCCGACGCAATACCATTTCCGCGTTCAGCAGTACGTCAGTGCCAAGTACTTCAATCCCCCGGCTGTAGCCGCCAAACCGCCGGGCGCCGCCGTGGGCGAGCAGAAGCGCGCCGGCGGGGATGAGTCCGCTCCCAAGTTGGAAGTGGAAACGGACAGCAGGCCTGCACCCAAGCTGAACGTGGCAAGGAGCCGCCTTCCACGCCGCTCATCATTCGCCGCCAAGACACCTTACGTCCCGGCGATAGCGTTCGCCGTGTTGATGCTGGCGGGAGTGTTTCTCGTCATGGGCGCCAAGCATCGTTCGATGCTGCGTGCGCAGGATGGCCTGAGCCAAGTGCAGTGGGCGCGCAACGACTGGATTCCGCCGAAGATCGAATTGTCGTCATTCCGGAAGACGGGGAAGATCGCCGAACTCGACATCTATGAGGCGTGCATCCTGTGCGATGTGCCCTTCGCGGTGGTGTTGAGCGCCATCGTGGGCCGGCTCGAAACCTTGGGCGCGATACGCGTTGAAAGCATGAATCCGTTCCGCACGAAAACGCTGCAAGCCGGCGCCTCGCTCACGAACCCCTATGAGCAGGCCGTATTCTCGTTCATCTCCACCGACGGCGATCTCAGCCGTGCAGAGATGGACGAGGTGTTCCGGTCTGTATGCGCGAGCCTGCAGAACAAGGCATGGGACTGCGACATCGACGCCACGAAGGCCTTCTACCAGGACATGGTCGCTCAAGTCGTTCCGCCGAAAACTGAGGAGGTGGGGTCGAGCTCCCGCTCGACCGAGGTCGAGGAACCCACGACGACGCCCCGCTACCACTACAACGACTACTACTGGTTCCACCATCCAGCCTACTACGCGAACCAGTTCACGACGCCCGTAAATCAGATGAACTATTCTCAATTCCTTAGTTCCGACCAATGTTTCGAAGGATGCTTCACGCACACCGCGTGTCACGACGCATGCCACGACGCGTGCCATTCGGCCTGTCATTCCGCGTGCCACTCAGCTTGTCATTCGGCGTGTCATTCGGCGTGTCATTCCGCATGCGTCAGCGGAGGCTCGCACTGACATGACGGCGCCAATCGAATCGCCTCCTATTGAATGGATCGATGAATACGTGTCGCGGCTTCGTGATTATATCTTCGTGCGCGAGGAGGACAATCTCCTGATCAAAGTGCCGAACGTGGCCCACAAGCTCAACGCCGGCGGAGTGCGCGTAATGAAGCGGCTGCTCGGCGGCGAGAGCGTCATGGACCTCTGGACATCGTACGGCTCGACGCCCGAGGTGCGCCGCGACTTGTACGCCTTTTTCGTGGGCCTCAAGCAGGTCTTGCAGGGATGCGTGAACGAACGCCGCTTGCCTGAAGGCGTGACGACTCGTCCTTTCGCGCTTGGGTTCAGCGCGCTTCCGGTGTTGAGTGAGATCGCGGTGACGTACCGCTGCAACCTCGCCTGCAAGTTTTGCTACGCGGGGTGCTCGTGCAAGAAGGACATGACCAGTTCGGCTGAAATGTCCACCACTGAAGTCTGCCGAATCTTGGACATCATCCGTCACGAGGCGCAGACGCCCAGTGTGAGCTTCACCGGAGGCGAACCGCTACTGCGGGAAGACATCCGCGACCTCATCCGCCATGCCCGGTACAACTTGGCCATGCGCGTGAATCTGATCACCAACGGGACGCTCATCGATGCACGAACGGCGCGAGGGCTTCATGAAGCAGGACTTCACAGTGCTCAAGTCAGTCTTGAGGCGCCGGAACCGGAGATCCACGACTGCTTGACACAGGCGAAGGGCTCCTATGAAGCTTCGGTCGGGGCTGTCCGGCATCTTCGCGAGGCGGGCGTGTCGGTTCACACAAACACAACCATCAACCGTGTCAACCGCGATTGTGCGATCCGAATGCCCGAGTTCGCGCGTTCAATGGGACTCGAACGTTTCTCAATGAATTTGGTCATCCCGGCAGCCCGCGACGATGCGAGATCCGAAATCTACATGACATATTCCGAGGCCGCGGAGGTGATCCCCCGTATCCAGGAGGAAGCACGACGCAACGGAGTCGAGTTCATGTGGTACTCGCCCACGCCGCTGTGCCTCTTCAACCCGGTAGCGCATCAGCTCGGCAACAAAGGCTGCGCCGCGTGCGACGGACTGTTGTCGGTGTCGCCCACGGGCGACGTGCTGCCTTGTTCGAGTTGGCCCGAGCCGGTGGGCAATCTGCTGCGCGAACCCTTCCGCGAAGTGTGGGATTCGGCTCAGGGAAAATGGCTGCGCGAGAAACGTTTCGCACCCGAAACATGCAGAGAATGCGAGGACTTCGCATTATGCCAGAGCGGCTGCCCGCTCTATTGGCGTCACTTCGGATACGCCGAACTGGACAAGACGACTGCCTTCAGGCGGGTGTCCGACCTGTCCGACCTGTCCGACCCGTCCGACCGGTCTGACATCGTCCGACAGCATGAAGCCCTGGCCGAAAGGAGAACCACGCATGCTATTGCCTCCCGCTGAACGACGAGGCGACATCTGCTTCCATTTCTTCAAGAGACTTTCATACTCCCAACGGCTCGCGCTGTCGTTTTGCGTGATCGCAACGGGATTTGCAGTGCAGATCATCATTGGACAGTCCCTCTTGTGGATCGGCGTGGCCATAGTGTTTTTGGGGGTCTTGCCGCTTCTCACGAAAGGCTACCAGAATGTTGTTCGCACCACGTCCGCCGCCGAAGATTGGCGGCCTGTCCACCGTGAGGAAATCCAGCGCATTCCGGATATCGCCAAGCGTCAGAAAACCTGGGATCATGACCTGTTCGATATCACATCGTGGCAGGGAGTATTGATGCTGCTTCTGATCGGCATTGGCACATGGGCGGGGATGCTCTATGTGATGCCATCTTCGGAACCCCTGGCAATCATGATCGCCGCCAACGCAGCCGCCGTCTTTCTTCCGTTCTGGTTTACCGGCGCGCGGCGCATCCTCAAGAGCGACAAGCTTGTGATCAAGTGCGACATGCTCCTGAGTCTGGCCGATTCCCTCGCTTCCTCCGGGAAAGAAGGCGAAGAGTTTCAGTTCCAAATGCGCACCGCCGGCGTCAAAGGGCAAGAGGCAAGCGTGCCCAACGATGTCAAAGGCTTGGTCGCGTTCCACAACGCCCCGGAAGGCTTTCTCGGAGTTCAAGTCCAAGTGAACATCAACAGCGTGCAGGGAAATGACTATCCATATTGTTACTGCGTGATGGTCGCCCGCCCCGAGTTCACCGCCAAGCGCCCTTTGGAGCTAAGCCCGCCTCCTCGAAACGTAGTAATCGAACCGTCACACGCGCAGGACGTTGACATCGTCGTGATCCGGCAATTGACCACCAAGACATCCGGCTACCACACCAAGCTCCCGGTCGCACAGGCCATCTTCAACTACGCCATCAACGAGGCGCGCCGGCTCGTCGCCTAAGACGCCGCTCCCGCCCCGGCAAGCGGCACTAACCTTCTCGACGCCCGGATCGTGTGCGAGCAAGGACGAGCGCCGTCACGGACAAAACAAGAAGCAAAACGTCGCCAACATTCGATGAGCGATCCCTGTCGAGTGCGCCACCCACGCAGCCGGAATCCGGTTCGCCTTCACCCTCGCCTTCACCTTCGCCTTCACCCTCGCCTTCGCCTTCTCCCTCGCCTTCCCCCTCGCCTTCGCCTTCTCCTTCACCCTCGCCTTCACCTTCTCCCTCGCCTTCACCTTCCCCCTCGCCTTCGCCCTCGCCTTCACCCTCGCCTTCACCCTCGCCTTCACCTTCTCCTTCACCTTCGCCTTCACCCTCGCCGCCATCGGGTGCAAGGAAAGGCATGAAATCAACGGAACCCGCCATCTTGGCGGCAATTTCCGCTTGGGTATACACGCCCCAGTCGTTGTTTTCCGCCATGGTCACCACGGGGCTCATGTTGAGCACGAGGTTTCCGAATACGCTTCTGAACGCGTTCGCGCCCGTTGTCTCGACTTGGGCAGCGTTACCCAATAGCGGCGTGTGCGCTTGGCCTGCTTTGACCTCAGGCAGACGCACGAAAACCGCATCGCCGCGAATTCCCTCGAACAGATTTTGGGTGATATTGGCGGCGGTATCCACGGCCTGAATCCCGAAGTGAAGCCTGCGGAACGTGCAGTCTTCGATCAATGTGGCAGAGGAGTCCACACCGGAGATCAATGCGCCCAGTGAATACAAGTTGTCGTTCCCATCGAGTACAACGTTCTGAACCGTCGCCGCGACGTCCGCAATCCGCAACAGGACGGTGCTGCTAGTGTAAAAGCCAGGCAACTTGATCTTGCAGTTCCGAAGGGCGCTGTTCTCCGCAGCCGTGACGACGATGTGTTCATCGTCAGTCAGGTTAAAGTATTGGATCGTTGTAAGGGTCGGGCCTTGGCCCGCGAGCGTGACGTTCGGCACGAGGATGAGGGGCTCGTTGAACACGCCCTCATCGAGGTACACCGTGCTCGCTCGGAAAGTGGCGTACATCGATGCGCCAGCCATCGCGCGCCGAATGGTTGACCATGGTTCGGCTTGGCTGCCATTGCCGGTTTCGTCGCTTCCCGCGTTGGACACATAGAACGCCTCAGGCGGATCGCCGGGGTCGTGCGGGTCGGTGTTGAGCAGGAATTCCTGGGCGTTCGTGAGGCCATCCTGGTCCGGGTCTTCGACGCCGTCCAGTGGGTTCGTGGGATCGAGTCCATGCTCCTCTTCCCAACCGTCGTCCATAGTGTCGCCATCAAAATCGGCCGCAATAAACTCGAAGGCCCCCATATCGAAGCCCCAATACAGCGGACGAGGCGTACCAACAAGGTCGTCCGGGGGCGCACCGTCCGGTGTTCCATGGTCAATGCACGGAGATCCCGATTGAAGGCCAAAGTCTCCATGAGCCGCATCACGAAACTGCGGATCGGCGCTGATGTTGCCTTGTCCGGGCCAGCCCGATTGCACGTCCGAGTACGTCACGCTCGCGCTGGACGAGGGCTCTACATAGAAGGCGGGTATGTTGTTCCCCCAGATGATGCAATTCGTCACATTGAGATCTGACGATTCCCGTATATTCCCGAACGCGTCGGGCGCCGGACCGTTGTCCCAAAGGGTGCAATTCCTCATCGTCACTTGGCTCCCTACACTGGAAATCATTTTGGGGGCGATGCCGACAATGACGTTGTGTGCGAAAAGGCAGTTCGTGAGGAGCACAAATGCTGAATTCGAAGTCACCGGTATCCCGCCCCACTCACAAGTGGCACAGGTTCTGTTATTGCGAAAAATGCAACGGACAAAGTCCGTCGAGCCATCCCAAACTGAAACCTCCGAGAAACTGTGGTTATCTTCGAACACGGTATCCTCGATTCGCAGAGCTCCGCCTTGCTGGCAGATGGCACCTCCAAGTCCATCACTCTCGATAGGAAAGCCCTGAGTGAATCGACAACCACTGACCTCTGCCAAACCGGAGTCGAAATATGCACCGCTGCCCTCACGCGCGCCGCACCCGTCGAATAAGCAACGCTCAACCTTGGGCGATCCCCCTGCGGCGTACAACCCGCCGCCATAGCACGCTGCCCTGTCGTTCGCGAATATACATTCTGAAATGATTGGCGAACAGCCCTCGTTGTACATCCCTGCGCCACATCTCGCGGCCCCCAGTGGCATCCCGCCGTAGTAACGGTCCGCGTGGCCGCCCGAAACGATAAAGGCATCAAGTGTCGCGTCATCGCTGCCGACTACGACATGGAATGCCGGCTCTCCATCGCGCGCAACGGAACCATCAATTGTACTGTATACGCCGGCCGCACGTTCGAGCCGGTTCATCTCCGAACCCACAAACCCGCCAAAAAGATCGACCCCAGGCTGCATGACAAGGGAACCGGTCTCCAAGGGACCAACGTCATAGGGACCAACGTCATAGTGCATCCACGAGACACGAAGTTCATTGTAAGTGCCCTGGGCGACCCATACCTCGCCGCCGCCCGCTTGATAGGCAGCATCAACGGCAGGTTGGATGGTTCGGAAGGCCGTATCCCAGGAAGCGCCGTTTTCGATCTCGGACAAACTGGTCTTGTTTACGTACCACACCCCGGCGGCCTTTGCAGCGGCGTCCACGGTTTTGCCGGACCCGCCAGCTAGGATGGCGTGCGGGACGCCCCACAACGCGGCTATGCCGACGGTAAGCGCGGTAAGGCACCAGAGGGACAGACGACGCACCCTTGATTGTGCCGGTTGGTTTCCAGAAGTGTGTGTGCGCATGAGATAACCCTCCCCATGTAGTGATGACGGCGCGTGGCACCCCGCCTACCCGCGCATGCGCAAACTAAATAGAAGCACAAGTATACTGGCACATCTGCACCATAATGTCAATCCCCCAAAATCTGTAGGGTGGGTGAAGCGAAGCAGAACCCACCAACTGTGGGCTTTGCTGCGAGTTTTCATTCGGTAAGGATGGTGGGTTCCGCTTCGCTGTACCCACCCTACGTTGACTTTGTCATTCGAAGTTGTTGAATAGGACTTTCGGCTCGGTGTTCATGCAGTCGCCGGCGGTTGTGTCTCGGCTGCCGTATTCGATGCCGGCGAAATCGGAGTGGAGCGTATCGAGGAGCTGCCAGCATGCGCCGAGGAACCCGGTACGCTTGTAGAGGCGAAGGGTCAGGTCGCCGGTGAGCGTTTCGAAATCGTTGAAGTGCTCGCCTTGGGGCGTGAGGAAAATGAGGTCGAGGAAGGAGTCGCACGGGGCGGTGGCCTCGATTTCGATGCGGTAGCCGGCGGGATTCTCGGCCTCGAGTTCCCACGTGCCGAAGTTGATGGTGAAGCGTTCGCGCGCGCCCGCGTTCGGCCTGAAAGCGTACTCATTTCCTTCGTGACGGAGTCCGACCGCCAAGCCCTCAATCGCATCGGTCACGTCGAAGACCGTGGGACGCCCGCCGCCCGCAGCCAAGGCGGTGTCCGGGTGTCCGTCGAAGTGGTTTGCGACGATCCAAGCCCACCACTCTGGAAATGTTCGGCCCCAATTCCGATCCTGATAGCCGGGAGCGTTCTCAAAGGTGTAACGTTCTCCGTTGAAGTCAACCCAACCGAAGAACCGCGCGTCGGCCTGTGCGGGATACCAGAAGATGTTCGTGATTTCGGGGACGAACAAGCCCCAACCCATAGCGTTGAACGGCCACGGTTCGGCGATCTGGATTTGCCAAGACACCTCTCCGCCATCGTCAACCAGGCTGCCCTCGATGGACGTATCCGTCGCGCGCTGGCTCTGAATGCGCACGTCGGTGCGCTCGTATGCGGCGAGGAAATCCGCGGCGGGATAGGTTTGGGTGACGATCTGCTTTGCAGCGAAGCTTCCCACGGCCACATAGGCATTGCTGTTCGGATCGGCGCCCGCTGTATCCCACGGGTTGACCGTGCCATAAAGAAAGTAGAACGCGTCGCCCGTTTCGGGAATCACGACCTTGTAGTACCACCACTCGAACCACGGGCCGGTGTCGATACGATCCGAAGTCAGGTGAACGTTCGCGCGGTTCCAGATGAGAGCGTTGTATGGCGCCAACGGACAACCGCACAGTACGACGATGATCAGGGGGCCGAGCGCGCGCTTCATTATTGAACGCCTTTCAGAGCGTCCGCGATGTCCAGGACAAATATCTGCGAAAAGTCGGCGCCTGTGTAAGTCTTGGCCGGTTTGCCGTCCGCGCCGAGCGTCGGGACTTGCTTTGTATACGCGAGCGTTTTCCCATCGAGCGAAACAACGAGGTCAATGCGCGGGGTATCATCATCGGGCGTGAGGAGAACAGACTTGCCAAAGCCCTCGCCCGTCACACGGGTTGCGACAACGGCGTTATTGCTCGTGCAGAAAACCCACTCGCCGCCCGGATGCCAACGCAGGCCCGGCCCCGCGTTTTTGGCGAGATGCGTCACCTGAACGGGATGCTTCTTCGGATCAGGATCTTCATCCGAACCATTGGACGAGATCACGAAGAGCTGTGTCGAGCCATCGGGGGCATGCCCATAGTATGCGATGCGTTGGCCGTCCACGGAACCTCGAATGGTCCCGCCGGCCCACGTGTGCGTGAGACGCCGGACGCGCACGCCCTTGGGCGGCGATGGGAACCGGGTCGCGGAGCCGGAGTCGGCGGTCGTGATGTCCACGTCCGCAGGGACATCAACCACGAACAACGATTCCTCGTAGGTCACCCCGTCCGGATTGCGCACCTTGCCGATGAAGGCGCGCATGAGGCCGTGAGCGCCTACCCACGAATCTCCGTAAGCCTTCTCGATCTCGCCGGGTCTGGCCGTCTCCTTCGGCACAACCGACACGAGGATTGCGAAGTAGTGCGAGGCGCCTTCAGGCGTCTTCGGGCTCTTCTCCATATAGCCGACGGTGCGGTCGTACCGCGTCAGAAGGAAGTCGTCATACGTGAAACCTATTCGCTTGCCGTCGAGGCTGTACTCGTGCCGGTGCGTGCCGCCGCGGTGTGCGCCGGGGATCGTGTCGCGCGAGGTTTCAATGTCGCGCTTGTCGAGCCACGTCCAGCGCCCGCTACCATCGGCGTCAACTTCCATGCCGCACCGATTCGGCTTCGCATAGGGACCTCGCCACGGCACTTCATCGACGGGCGGGCCATGAATAAAAGCCACTTTGTTCTCCACGGGAGAAAAGGAGGCCGCGGCCACCCCCGGCGCCGGGCGATCTCCCGTAACCGACTTCGATGGTCTATACAGCAAGGTCTCCGCGCCCGTGGCAATCTCGACCATCTCGATCGTCTGGCCATTGTCAATGCCGGGCCCGATCGTCTCACGCGTGTCGTAGCAAAGAAACCTCCCGTCCTGTGAGAAATTGTCGTTGTTGTCAAGACAATGATTCTTCGCCGAGAACGTCACCTGGCGCTCTCCAGCGGAGGCTCGACCTGCAAGCGATACGACACCCGACACAAGCGCGACAAATAGGATCCACTTCATAAGTCTTCCCTCCTGACCGTAACTCTGCTGTAATGAGGTTACAGTCTGTTCGATTCGGAAGCAAGCCGGGTGGCATGGATAAGCCTGGTTTGGCCGGTTTGAGATGCCGATCTTACGCAGGCAGCTCCGATCCGGCCAAACCAGGCTTATCCATGGCACCCAGTTGATTGGAGAATAGCAGGCCTACGGCTTGGTATGAGGGGTTTTCCGCAGATACTTGATTCGGGTTGCTTTATTTCCTACAATTGCGTAGGAATCAGTACTGGGCACAATCTTCTACTTATCGGGCAGGATGACATGGACGCGCTTCACACTATACAACCGGAAGTCAGGAGAGAGATTTCAGAACTCTCGCTGCTGTTCGAGATCAGTCAAACACTCGAGCGCACGATGGATATAAGCGGAGAGTTGGGTTCCGTCCTGACGGCGATTGCCAAGCACACCGGGATGTTGCGCGGCACGCTAACGCTGCTGAACCGGGAGACCGGCGAGATCTCGATCGAGACCGCCCACGGATTGTCCGACAAGCAGTTGGAGCGTGGGCGGTACAAGCCGGGTGAGGGCGTCACGGGCATGGTCGTGCAGACGGGGCGTCCGTACGTCGTGCCGAGGATCTCTGAGGAACCGCTTTTTCTGAATCGTACGCGCGCGAGGAATATGGCGAAAGGCGACATTTCCTTCATTTGCGTACCCATCAAGATTGGCAACGAGGTCATCGGCACGCTAAGCGTAGATCGTCTGTTTGATGAATCCGTATCGCTGGACGAGGACGTCCGGTTGCTGTCGATCATTGTCTCGATGGTCGCCCAAGCCGTCCGCCTGCGCCGCGAAGCCCAGGAAGAGCGACAGCACCTGTTGGAAGAAAACCTTCGCCTGAGCGAGCAACTTCGGGAGCGGTTTCGCCCGGCGAACATCATCGGCAACTCGAGCGCGATGCAGACGGTGTTCAACCTGATCGCCCAGGTCGCAAAGAGCGATGCCACGGTGCTCATCCGCGGTGAGAGCGGCGTCGGAAAGGAACTCGTCGCCCACGCCATCCACTACAACAGCCTGCGTGCAAACAAAGCGTTCATCCGCGTGAACTGCGCCGCGTTGCCCGAGTCGGTGATTGAAAGCGAACTGTTCGGCCATGAGAAGGGCGCATTTACGGGGGCGCTCACTCAGCGGAAGGGACGGTTCGAGTTGGCGCAAGGCGGCACGATCTTCCTCGACGAGATCGGCGACCTCTCCCCCGCGACGCAGATCCGCTTGCTCCGAGTCCTCCAGGAGAGGGAGTTTGAGAGGGTCGGCGGCGCCGATACGATCCGCGTCGACGTGCGCGTGATCACCGCAACCAATCGCGACCTTGAAGAGCTCATGAAAAAATGGCAGTTCCGCCAGGATCTCTACTACCGGCTGAACGTGTTTCCGATTCACATCCCGCCGCTGCGTGAGCGCCGGACGGACATCCTTCTTCTCGCCGACTACTTCGTCGAGAAGTACAGCAAGGCAAACAACAAGAATGTGCGCCGCATATCGACGTCCGCAATCGATATGTTGTCGCGCTACCATTGGCCGGGCAATGTCCGCGAGCTCGAGAACGTCATCGAGCGGGCCGTGATTCTCACCAACGACGACGTGCTCCACGGAAATCATCTGCCCCCCTCGCTTCAAACCGCCGAGGCCACCGGCACGGTTGTCCGCGCCACCCTCGATGATGCCCTCAGCAGCCTCGAACGCGACATGATCATCGACGCCTTGAAGAACGGGCGTGGGAACAAGGCCAAGGCGGCTAAAGCCCTCGGTGTTACGGAACGGATAATGGGGCTGCGTGTCGAGAGACACAACATCAACCCTAAACAGTATCGTACGCCACGGACGCGATCTACGGCCGAGAGCTGACCCGCTTCACACCCTTCGGTATCTTCCTTTCGGAGAAAGCTACCTCTGTGTACTCCGATGGGAGAGCCGTTGTCTCGTCAGCACGGAACCCACTTCGATATAAGCCATTGTCGTACGGCGGCTTGCCGACAGAACCCCGGGCGCGGTTGCCGATGGTACGACTGTTGCTTGCCAATGTTGGGTATCCCGAGTCCACGGCAGAGGGACGAGGTCTGCAATATTCACTTTTTCAAGGCCAAGTTTCCCCCTCCGAAGCGTCGCAATGACGCTTCATCCTCTGCCCGAGTGTGGCGCGCGTCTCCTCTGTTGATGCGCGCCACCTCCTTTTTCTCCCTTGCGATTACAGACCACTGATGTTATATTCAGATGCAGTTGAGGAGAGCGTTTCCATCTTCGGAGCCGAGCGTTATGAATGTTGCCCAGATCTTGGATCGTTTGAAGGCTGATGCCGAGTTCTGCAGCAACCTAACCGAGTGGCGCACCATCGAGCCACGCCCCGCGCGATACGCCGGCTTCCCGGAGAAGCTGAACCCGAAACTGGTCGCGGCGCTGCGGCAAAAGGGCATTCATGACCTCTACACGCATCAGCGCGAGGCGATTGAGGGGGTCTTGAACGGGGAGAACGTGTGCGTCGTCACCCCAACGGCCTCCGGCAAGACGCTGTGCTACAACATCCCCGTGCTCAACCGCCTCATGCAGAACCCGAACGCGCGCGCGCTGTATCTCTTCCCAACGAAAGCCCTCTCGCAGGATCAAGTCCACGAGTTGAAAGACACGATCGATGGCCTCGAGGTTAAGATAGGAACTTACACCTTCGACGGAGACACGCCGGCCTCCGCACGAAAGGCCGTCCGCAGCGCGGGCCATATCGTCGTAACGAATCCCGACATGTTGCACGCGGGCATCCTTCCGCATCACACGATATGGATCCGGCTGTTCGAGAACCTCGAGTTCATCGTGATAGACGAGATCCATCATTACCGCGGCGTATTCGGCAGCCACCTGGCGAATGTGCTTCGGCGGTTGAAGAGAATCTGCGCATTTTACGGCTCGAGCCCTCTTTTCATCTGCTGCAGCGCGACGATCAACAACCCGAAGGAACTCGCGGAGAGGATCATCGAGAAGCCCACGCGCTTGGTCGACAACAACGGCGCTCCGTCGGGAGAGCGCCACTTTCTCTTTTTCAACCCGCCCGTCGTAAACGCGGAACTCGGCATCCGCAAAAGCTCCGTGAAAGAAGCAGCGCGCATCGCGACACAGTTGTTGTCGCGGAACATCCAATCCATCGTGTTTGCGCGCAGCCGGCTCCGTGTCGAGATCCTGACAACCTATCTGAAGGAGGCGGTCAGAAAACTCGGCAAGGACCACAACCTCGTGAAGGGATATCGCGGCGGCTATCTTCCGACGGAGCGGCGCGCCATCGAGAAAGGCCTGCGCGAAGGCGACATCATGACCGTGGTCAGCACGAACGCGCTCGAATTGGGCATCGACATCGGCTCGCTGGACGTCTGCATCATGACCGGATATCCGGGCAACGTGGCCAGCACGTGGCAGCAGGCGGGCCGTGCGGGGAGAAGGACCGGCGTTTCGCTCGTGATACTGGTCTCGTCGAGTTCACCGCTCGATCAGTACATCATCAGCAACCCTGAATACTTCTTCGGGCAGCCGCCGGAGAGCGGCGTCGTCGATTCCAACAACCTGATCATCGTCACGAGCCATCTCAAGTGCGCGGCCTTCGAGTTGCCTTTCAAGGACGGCGAGTCCTTCGGCCTGGACGAGGCATCGACACTCGAGATCCTGCGTTACCTCGAAGAAAACCGGATCCTGCGGCACGTCAAGGACAAATGGCACTGGAGCGCGGACACGTACCCCGCGGAGGACATCAGTTTGCGGACGGCCGCGCCGGGCAACGTCGTGATCCTCGACACGTCGGACAACGGGCGCGTCATCGGCGAGATTGACCTGTTTGCGGCGCCCGTGGAGGTATATGAAAACGCGGTCTACCTCCATCAGACCGCGCAATACACAATCGAGAAGCTGGATCTCGAGGATCGGAAAGCCTACGCGCGCCCCGTCGAGGTCGATTACTATACCGATGCGCAAATCAAAGTGGACCTCAAGGTCCTCGACGTGTTCAACCGCGAGCGGCTTGCCCAAACCGACAAATGCTCCGGCGAGGTCAGTGTGACGTGGCTGCCGACGATGTATAAGAAGATCAAGTTCGGCTCGCATGAGAACGTAGGCTGGGGCGAGATCCACCTCCCCGAAAGCACGATGCACACGTCGGCTTACTGGATTGAGTTTCCGGAGGACGCGGGCGAGCGGTGCGAGCTCGGCCAGAAGGAACTCGGCGAGTCACTCCACGCCCTCGCCAACACGCTGCGCCAAGTTGCGCCGGTCCAGGTGCTGTGCGACCTGACGGACATCCGCTCGCAGGCGATGCTGCGCGCGCCGTTCTCCGACCGTCCCACCATCTATCTGTACGAAAGCTATCCTGGCGGAGTCGGGTTCAGCGACAAGATCTACACGCATCACAACCGCCTGCTGGACGCAGCCATCTCGTTGCTGAAACAATGCAAGTGCAAAGAAGGCTGCCCAAGTTGCGTCGGGCCCGCGCTTGAAGTCGGACAGCACGGGAAGAACGGTGCACTGAAGCTCGCAATCTTGGCGCGCATGGAGTGAGTGATGGACGACGTGGACAAAGTGGACCGCGTGGACAGCGTGGGCAGCAATCCTTACACCTATGGAGTGATCAACTTCGTCGACAATGTCCACTGCGTCCACGATCAGCAATCCTTGCGCCTATGGAGCGATCTCAAGGTAGGGTCGAGCTCCTGCTCGACCGCTGAACACACGGAGTGAGTAGTGTCTGAGATCCAGGAAAAGCTGAAACAACTTCTGGGGAACAGGAATCTGATGACGGGCGCCGAGTTTGTCCGCCGACATGAGGCCGTCGAGCAGCGGCGCCGCGCCGGGGACTTCGAGATCGACAAGTTCGTGCCCGGCGAGGTCATCGAGAACGAGGCGGGCCGGTTTTATCTCGTGCGGCACGAGTTCCCGCTCGAGACACGTCAGGGCGGAATCGAGATCGGCGCCGTTCTCGAGAGCATCCCCGAACACATTGCGCTCACGGCATGCGACACGGACCTCGAAGAGTTCAACCCTGCCACGGCATGCTTCATCGACACGGAGACAACCGGGCTCGCGGGGGGGACGGGCACGGTGCCGTTTCTGATCGGCGTGGGCTATTTCGAGGGCGGCGTGTTCCGCCTCGAGCAGGGCTTCATGCGGGACTACGACGAAGAAGAAGCGATGCTGCGCTACCTGAGCGGCATCTTCGCCCGCTGCCAAACCGTGGTCACCTTCAACGGCAAGAGCTTTGACGTACCGTTGCTGCGCACGCGGTACATATCGAACCGACTGCCGTTCCGCCTCGACGCGGCCCTGCATTTCGATCTCATCCACGCCGTGCGGCGAATCTGGAAGTTGAGGCTCAAGGATTGCAGCCTCAAAAACGTCGAACGCGCAGTGCTCGGTCTCGAGCGCCATGGCGACGTGCCCAGCGCCGAGATTCCGCAGATCTGGTTCGACTACCTCCGCTCACGCGACGCCCAGCCGCTCAAACGCGTCTTCTATCACCATCGCATGGACGTGCTTTCGCTGGTCGCACTGACGGCCTTGCTGTCTCAGCGCATGGATATTCCTTGCGGCGAAGGATTCGAGCACGCGGAAGATCGGCTTTCCGTCATTATGCTGCATTTCCGACGGAAACGTTACGAGGACGCGATCGAGCACGCACACAAACTGCTCGAAGCGGAGACCGAGGACGTTGTGCGCCATCAATGTCTCGAGCTTCTGGCGTACGCCTTCAAACGCATGCAGAACTGGCGGGGCATGGCAGAGGTGTGGGAACAGATCGTCCGCGAGTTCCCGTCGGAGATTCTCGGACGCCTCGAACTCGCAAAGTTTTACGAGCACCGCATGCGAAATCTCCCCGCGGCTCAGAAAGTCTGCGAAGAAGCCATCCAATACCTCGAGACCCGCGCCGCACTCGAGGTCGCCGACGAATTCGAGTCTTTGCAGATCCGCGCCTTCCAAAATCGCGTCGACCGCCTCCGCCGGAAACTGTCAAAAGGCGCGATGAACAACAACGATCTCTGACCTCCTCATGCGTCGCGCAGATCGACGACGCTCTTGCCCACGCCCGTGCTTTCGAGCAGCGCATCGGTTACATTTGCCCAGCGTTCGGCGCGATCCAGAATCCAGCCGTCTGAAGTCACGACAACGTCCGTCGCTCGGCTCAGGATCTGATCAACATTGTTTGCCAACTCGACGGTCCAGTTCGATCCCAGCCGCTTGCCTTCATCAAGCAAGAGCACCTTGAGGCGTCCGCTGTTCGACACGGGCGCGTCGAAATACCACCGCGTCTCCCCCACGCCAAGTGTTTTCAGCGCACGCGCAATGTGATGCAACGCGTCGATGGTCTCATCGACCTTCCGGTATGAACCGTGAACGCTTGCCATGTCGCGCACGACGCCATCGCGACCTCGCAGCAATACGCCGCCCGAAAGCATGCTCTCGACCGTGATGAGAAGGTTGTACCCATCGATGGAAACCGCCTCGCCGGACAATTGCTCAAGCCGGACACAGTGTGCGTGCCGCCGCTCGAGCGAATCATCCGAACACGCGGCGCGCAACACCGCCCGCCGTTGACGCGCGTCCAACTGATAATGATCTCCCACGACTTTCAGCGCCGAGGTCTCCGCGTAGTCCTTCGACAGTAGGAATGAAAGGTCCGCGAGCGCCTCGCGCAGGGCCGGGATCCGCTGCTGCGCGAAGAGTCTGTCATCCTCAGGATGTCTGCCCCGATGGCTTTGCCTTTGTCCCATGGCGACATGAGAATAACCACCTATGCGATCCGGATTCCAGAAGGTCTCTCCCAGGTTCACTCCGCGGCGGCCAATTCATGCACAGAAGATCTCCTTGGGTGGGATCGTCTATGATGTTTCATGAGACGGGCGGCAGCATCGACGGGACAGGTGTTTTTGCGCAACCTGGAGATCTACTTGATGAATATTGTCTTGGTGGTGTTCGACTCTCTTCGGAAGGATTGTGTCGGTGTGTATGGTTCGCCACCCTGGGGCCGGGTGCACACGCCGAACTTCGACGCGTTCGCGGAACAGTCGTTGGTGATGACGCGGATGTATCCCGAGTCACTTCCGACGCTCCCGACACGAAGGGCGTTGTATACCGGCCGCCGCGTATATCCGTTCCATAACGCTGACTTCCGTCTGAAAGGGGATTTCCTGGGCGCTCCCGGTTGGGGTCCGATTCCTGAGGAACAGGATACGCTGGCGGAGCTGCTTTGCGAGGCCGGATACCGAACGGCCTTGATCGCGGACGTGTACCACATGTTCAAGCCATCGAAAAACTACGCCCGCGGCTACGATCAGTGGACGTTCCTGCGCGGGCAAGAGATGGACCCCGCGAGGTCCGGACCTCGGCTCACTCAAGAGGAACTGGACCACTGGCTGCCGCGCGAGATGCAGAATGATTGGACGGTTCGATTCATCCAGAGATGCCTCATGAACATGCGCGACCGCACGCACGAGGAAGACTACTTCGCTCCCCGAGTGATCCGAGAAGCGGCGAATTGGCTTGAAGAGAACCAGGACGCCGAACGGTTCTTCCTGACCGTCGAGTCGTTCGACCCGCACGAGCCCTGGCTGGCGCCTCCTCATTACCGGAAGATGTACCTGAAACAGGAGGGACAGGAACAGGTCAAATCGGGCTACGAGGACACGACCTCTCTTCCACCATACTTGTTGGAGCGCACGCGCGCGAACTACAGCGGGGCAGTCACGCTGTGCGATCGGTGGTTCGGTTTTCTGATGGAGTCGATGCGGGTCCTGGGCCTGCTCGACCGGACGGTTGTCATCCTCACCACGGATCACGGCCACTCGATCGGCGACCGCGACTACATGGGCAAGCGCGGGTATCCGTCCATGCCGGAGGTGTACGACGTCCCACTGCTGATCCGCTTCCCGGGAGGAGAACACGCGGGTGCGCGGAGCGATATGTTCGTCCAGCATACCGACCTTTCCGCCACCATCCTCGAACTGGCCGGCATCAAGCCCAAGCAGCCTCTGGACGGGCGGCCTTTCCTCGACGACGCCCTGAACGGGCGGCCCGGCCCTCGCAAACACGTGACCGTCGGATGGGGATCCACACCGACCGTCATCACGGACCGCTGGTGGCTCAACTGCAAAGCGGACGGCGCCGGAGTGCTGCTCTACGACCTGAAATCATCCGATCCGTTCGCACGGAATGTAGCGGTAGCCCATCCGGAAGTTGTGAATGAACTCTTCGGCTTGGCGAAAGACGATACCCGCGGCGGCTTCCCAGAGTGGATTCTCGAGTTGGCACGGAGTCAGTCCGACGCTCCCGGCTGCAGCGACCTTGCGGCCCGAAAAAGAAGCTGAGTGCGCAAGAAAAGGCCTCGGGACAATGTGGCACAGCCGCCCCCGGCTGTGTTATGCAGCAAGCAAATTCCACCGTCTTCCCGATAACACAGCCGAGGGCGGCTGTGCCACATTTTTCACAATCTTTCACAAACGGTCAGGGCTTCTGAGCGACTTTGCGGCCGAGTTCGATCGCTTTCGAGAGGAGGAGTTCGCCGAGGCCCTCGCCGTAGAATGAGGCGGTCACTTCATAACCGCTTTGGCGGTATTCATCGGCGGTGAGAATGTATCCGACGGTGTCGTCCGTCGTAAGACCTCCCACGCAAGGATACGCGATACCGGCTTTTCGCAAGGCGTCCTTGAGCGCGAGGCCAAGTTGGCAAATGGCCTCGCCCGGAAACGTCACCATCTCAAAATCGTTTACGCGCAAAGCGTAAACGGGGGCCTTACGGGGGAACATGACCGGCAGCAGCGCCTCGAGCTGCTCCTTCGTGACGTGGTATTCGTCGCCGGCAATCTTCACGAAATCGGGCGCCGCTTGAGGAGGGGGCAAATCCACCCAAATGCACTCCTGATCGAACGTCTTCACGTCCTTGGTCTCGAGTTTCTCCGCGAGCTTGAAGGCTTGGATTCCAACCCGGAGGCCGTAGTCCTGGAACATCTCCCATCGGCTGCCGCCCTTTGCGCCGTTCGGCGAGATGTCACCCTCCGCGCCGTTCGTGTACATACAGGTGACATCGCCGCCCATCAGTGCTTGGACCGTGCGTTGCATCGCGCCGGCCCATTCGCCCGAGGCCAGCATCTCATGCTCGCTCACAATCGTTCCGTGGGCGGTGTAGTTGACCAAAACCACATACGGCGAACCGTTCGGACGATCAAGCCGCAGCACGGTCAGGTCTTCGTCGACAAACTCGTCGCGGCGTCTGTTGCGGTTCATGCCCGGCAACTTGACCACGCCGGCGCCCGCGCGGACGGGCTGCAATGCCTTGTTGGCGTCGCGCAGGCCCTGTGCCAGTCGGTCCGTGACGAAGTTCAGCACGGGTTCGGAGAAGATGCCGACATACGGGTTATTGGCCACGTTGCGGCGGTCGAGCGAAGCGCCCTCGAGACCGGTATGTGTGTGAGTCGCGGTCATGAGGACATTGTCAACGGTCAAATTCTCGATGCCCGCCTTCGCCAAGGACTCCTCGGTCACACAAAGGGGAACCCCGCAGACGTCCAGCGTAACCAGGGCGGTTTTCCGGCCGTCTCGTTCAAGTATCAGAACCTTGCCGTAGAGCGTGTCGTGAACACCTTCCGCGGGTTTGCCCTCGCGTGCCCCATAGCCGCCCAGTTGGGTCGGAATGTTCGCCTCGAGCGGCGTGATGCTGACCGTGGCCACTCCCGCGTTCAACTGCGCGCCGGCCGAAGCGCAAAAACACATCGCAAGAACCAAGAATAGGTTTCTCATCGGTCTCACTCGTCCTTTGCTGTTGCTCACCTTGAACACCACATAATCGGCAGTATCGAAAGAGCATTGTACCCTTTCGTTCAACTGCATGCTAGTGTTGGGACGAGTACGAGTACCAGCACGACCGGCCTGTCCCTGGCGCAGTGATTCATAAGTGAGGCGGCTTATCTTTAGCTTCGGATGTCATTGCGAGGAGGGCTTCCAGCCCGACGAAGCAATCTCTCAGCCGATCTGAACAGGTCAGGGGATTGCTTCGTCGGGCTGGAAGCCCTCCTCGCAATGACATCCGAAGCCAAAGACAAGCCGCCCAAATCATGAATCACTGCAGTAGTTTCTGATGCGGTCTGGCCACAGACATGCCCTCATGTCCACTCCGTCCTTTTCGTCCCTTCGGTCCTTTTGGTCCCTTTCATCTTACTGGGATGCGCCCAGCGTCCGTACATACTGGACCAGATACCACCGGTGTTCGGGCAAAACCACGCGATCGAGAACCGGTTCGTGGCCAATGCCGGTCAGCATCGTGCGGAACAACTGGCCATCGGCGTAAGCCTTGATC